>OLOV01001129.1_pt1 | contig 21629 bp, 20 predicted proteins | sample 1672931 | NCBI WGS metagenome assembly OLOV01 (sample SAMEA3136738, study PRJEB25190) | human gut metagenome | biome: human gut; feature: human-associated habitat; material: faeces | place: Austria | collected 2013
TGTCCTTTTCTATTACTCCATTTATATCCTAGAAATTTCTCTTGTTCTTTATTTTCATCCGGAGCAGAAATTATCAATGTATCTTGGTTGTAAACTAGTGAATAATAGAATAATTTTTCTTGCTCAACCGAAAAAGCATATTCGTAAAATTTCTGATTAAACCATTTTTTCTGTTCTGAATTAGATAGTTTTTGGAAATTTTTCTGCTTATTTTTCTTAGCATATTCTGTTGAGTTCACAAATTCATTATAGTGTTGACCGAAATAATTATCATTTATCCAAAAATCAAAATCTTCGTTTTTGGATAAAAATTTGCTGTAAATTTCCTTTTTTACACCTGTTTTTTTCAAATATCCTCTCAAAATGAATTCATCTTCCCATCCATCTATATCCGCTTTAGAAAGTATAGCTTCAACACTATCAATAACCATATCTGTGCGTTTAGGTGGTTCATTGAATTTTTGCAAGAAAAGAATGACCGTGTTTGTCCCAGTGGCACCGAAGGTTTTGCTTCCCAAGGTTGCAATGGTTATAATATTAAAATTTTTTAGAAGAGATTCTCGTGCTGTAATAAAACTTTCGTTCTCTTTGTTTAAAATACTGCTTGGAAGAATCACTGCAGCAACGCCATTCGGCTTTAGCAATTGTGATATTCTTTCCACAAACAACGTTTCAATTTCTGAACCGTCATTTGAGATCTTATCTAAAATGTCTAACTGATTGTTCGTTAATTTCAAATGAGGCTTGAATGCCTTTACCGAATATGGAGGATTTGCTACAAGAATATCAAACGATTTAGGTGTTATCTCTTTATCCGGATAGTTTTCAAGCCCATCACCAAAAATTATATTTCCATCTCCTGCACCATGCATAAATAGCGAAATTTTAGAAACTCTTGCTAATCTATAATCTTTTTCGATGCCGAATATTTTTTTCTCTACCCATTGGTTAGAAGTTTTCGTACTACTATTTATTGCATTTGCACAAACTTCTATTGCCTCAAATCCTTCTGTTAAGAAATGTCCTGCTCCGCAGGCATAATCTATAACCTTGGGATATTCGATTCCATCAGCTTTTGTCATTATTTGTCCTAAAGGAAGGCTGTCCCATATAAAGCGTGTAATAGGAGTAGGAGTGAAAAATTGACCTTCATTCTGTTTAAATCCCTTATTCAGCAATTGCTCAAACAAATCACCAAGCATCTGCACATCGGCAGAACCGATTATTCTATAGTCCTGAAAGAGCTGCACTACCTCAACTAGTATTTTACCATTTTGATAAAATAGTTCTTCATTATGAACATCTTTAAAAGCGAAATCATTATTTGTATAGAATTTGAGTATACGAAGTGTATTCCGCAATTCTTCAATCATCTTTACTCTTTTTTGTTTCGTGTATTGTTTTACAAGGTTTTCTGCATAATCATCAGACACATAGAAAATCTCTTCACGCATGAATTTCTCCATGCCTTCCTTATGAAGCCTTTGCAGTCTATCTTGGAGAGATTCATATGTATCAGTGCCAACTTTATATTGAAATTCAACAATATCATCATCTGTTTTTTGTATTTCATCCACTAACTTACAGATAAATAAAGCTATCAACCGATTGAATGCATTCTCTTTATCAGAAACATTATTATGACGCAGAATCTCTTCAAAACGATTTACTATCTTGTCGTTTTCAGAGAAGTCCTTTAAATCTTTTTTTCTAAGCGGTTGTACCCCGATATCATAAGCGACCGAATCATCTCTGAAAATAATGTCGCCACTAAGTCTTTGTTCATATGTTTCTTTCCACGTTTCATAAAGTTCTGAAACCGTGTGAGCATTTTTATAAAGGCAAATCGTGGTATCCTTTTTGGCAAGATTTAAAATATTCTCATCATCTGAGCAGTCGATACTGTCGGTGGTATATTCGATTTCATTATTACTATTAATATTTGATGCATATAAGGATAGCCATCTGCAACCACGTTCTTGCTGCCAGTAGGAGAATAATTGTCCACCATCAGAAAGAATATTTTTCATTTCTTTGGTATATTCAGAACCATATGTCTTACATTCAACTATGAATAGCATTTTCCCATTTTGATCAGATACGCAAATATCGGCTCGACCACTTTTTTGTTCATGACCAAGTGTCCAAGTACGTTCAAGTTCAATATTCTCAGGTCTATACCCTTTATCAAGAAGCCTATTAATACATTCTAATACAACAAAATTTTCCGGTTCAGAAAAATTCGTTGTAGTTGCTATATTAACTTTAAACCCTTTATCTTCAGGATAAATTATCTTTTCATTTCTAAAATCCACAACAATAGAGCAATTAGAAAGTGGATAGTTTTTTTCATATTTATCGTTAGAAGTACCGCTAAAACCCGCTGAGCTTAACATATTCTTTAAATTAGATTTTGTTATCATTACTTATTTCCTCCAACTTTATAGTTTAGCCATGCTTCTTCCACATCTTCATAAGGGAGCGTATTCTTTTCACAGTATGTTTTAATATTCCTCATGACTTTAATCTTGGGTCTAGCTTTTTCTGCTTCCCATCGATTAACGGTCGAAAATGCTACACCAACAATTTTAGCGAACTCATTTTGTGTTAACAGGGTACGTTCTTTGAGCTTTTTTATTTCTTCCGGAAAACTCATATGTAACTCCTTTTCATTTTTCGCTCATTAATATAGCGTTATTATAACAAATAAATATGATTTTTTCTAGTACCCATCCTCTGGTCTCAGGATTCTTTCATTCTTCTCTTGAAAATCAGCGCGGTTTCTGTCATAATAAGGAGGTGGCTTCTGCCAAAGAAAGGACGATACCTATGAGAATCAGAAAAGATCAAGACGATATGCAGGAGGCGGAAATCACACTGATTGCGACCGTTTCCGACGCACTCGCGCATCCGGCGCGCATCCGCATGTTTCGCTATATCATGCAAGCAAACCGCGCGATGGTGACCGTCTGCAACAAAGACCTTGTTGAACATTTTGACTACGCGCAGGCGACTGTTTCGCAGCATATGAAAAAGCTGGTGGAATCCGGTCTGGTGGAAATCAAAAAGAAAGACAAATTTTCCTATTACTATGTAAACCTCGGCATGCTGATGCAGTACGTCAACGCCACAAAGAAGTTTTCGGTGCAGTAGCGCGCCGCGCTTCAAAACGGCCGGATAATCAAACCCCTTGATACGCCAAAACCCGCAGACACAGCTTTTGGAATTCCTTCCGCCGCTGTCCCGCGGGTTTTCTTTTTTCTTATGCATGCGTTCACGAGGCCCTTTGTCCACGCGCCGCGTTCGGCCGTTTTTATGTCCGGTCCGCCTCGTCTGCGTAGTATGACAATTTATTTGTCTGGTTGTTTTCGTAGTGTTTTTTATGCCCAATCCGCTTCGTCCGCGTAGACGATGATATCACCGTTCATGTAGAGAAATCCGCCGCGAGTGATGGCTTTTAAAAATCCGTCTTTATCCGGCTTTGGCGCGCTCTCCGCGGCATCCGCGTTTCCTTTCGCCTCGGCCGCGATGCGGAATTTGACATCGCCCTGCGCAGCCAGCAGCTTGCAGCAGGGTGCTCTGCCCCGCAAAAATCCCTCATAGCCGTCCTGCGTTTTAACGATCAGGCTTTCAACTTCCCCCTCATACAAAAGCTGCTCCGGTGAAAGCAGCCTGAGCTTCATCGCGCCGGATTCCTTATGCTTCTGCGTCATGTCGCGCCTCGTATCTTTCCACGACCTCGTCGATTCCACCTGCCATCAGGAACAGATTTTCAGGAATTTGGTCGTGCTTACCCTGCAGAATTTCCTTGAAACCGCGAATCGTCTCCTTGCGCGGCACATATTTACCCGGAACACCGGTAAACTGCTGCGCGACGCTGAACGGCTGTGAGCAAAATCTCTGAATTTTTCTCGCTCTGGCTACCGTCAGCTTATCCTCCTCTGAGAGCTCATCCATGCCGAGAATCGCGATGATGTCCTGCAAGTCCTTATATTTTTGCAGCACCTCCTGCACCGCTCTGGCCACCTGATAATGCTCCTCGCCAACGATCAGCGGATCAAGGATTCTGGAGGTGGATTCCAACGGGTCAACGGCCGGATAGATTCCTAACTCGGTAATCGCACGGTTGAGTACCGTCGTCGCGTCCAAATGCGCGAAAGCGGTTGCCGGAGCCGGGTCTGTCAAGTCATCCGCCGGCACATAAATCGCCTGTACCGATGTGATGGAGCCGTTTTTGGTCGATGTGATCCGCTCCTGCAGCGCGCCCATTTCGGTCGCCAGAGTCGGTTGATAACCGACTGCGGACGGCATACGTCCCAGCAGCGCTGATACCTCGGAGCCGGCCTGCGTGAAGCGGAAGATGTTATCGATGAACAGCAGTACGTCCTGCCCCTCCTCATCTCTAAAATATTCCGCCATCGTCAGACCGGTCAAGGCAACGCGCATACGCGCGCCCGGTGGTTCGTTCATCTGTCCGAATACCATAGCCGTCTTTTCAATAACGCCGGATTCGATCATTTCGTTATACAGATCATTACCCTCTCTGGTTCGTTCTCCGACGCCGGCAAAGACAGAGATGCCGCCATGCTCTTTGGCAATGTTGTTGATAAGCTCCTGGATCAGAACTGTCTTGCCGACACCTGCGCCGCCGAACAGACCGACCTTGCCGCCTCGCGTATATGGCGCGATCAGGTCAATGACCTTGATGCCGGTTTCATAAATTTCTGATTTTGTATTCTGATCCTCAAACGATGGTGCAGGTTTATGTATCGGTGAAGTTTTGGTCGTGTTGACCGGTCCTTTTTCGTCGATGGTCTGCCCCATGACGTTAAAGAGTCTGCCCAAAACCTCGTCGCCGACCGGTACGGTAATCGGCGCGCCGGTGTCCATCGCTGTCATTCCCCTGGTCAGCCCGTCCGTCGAAGAAAGCGCCACACAGCGAACGACATCATCCCCGATGTGCTGCGCCACCTCCGCCATAACCGTATCGTCATTATGCGGGATTTTAATCGCGTTCAGCAGTTCCGGCAGTTCTCCCTCTTCAAATTTGATATCGATGACCGGACCGATAATCTGGTTGATCACCCCTTGATGCATGTCTTTACCTCCTGTTTCTGCCTGTTTCTACTCTCGCGTTTCTGCGCCGGAAACGATCTCAATCAATTCATTGGTAATGGCTGCCTGCCGCGCGCGATGATAAGTCAGCGAAAGCCTGTTCAAAATTTCGCGCGCGTTGTCCGTCGCGCTTTCCATCGCGCCGCGCCTTGTCGCGTGCTCGCAGACTGCCGATTCCAGGAACGCTTCAAGCAGAGTCAGCTCCAAATATTTTGGCAGCAGATAGTCTGTCACCGCTTCTTTGGACGGCGCATATTCGAGTTCGGCCGGCACTGCCTGAGCCTCCTCCTTTTTTGAAGCTCGTGCGAACTCTGCCGGCAGCAGCTGTTTGACCACCGGCTCCTGCCGCAGCGAATTGATGTATTCCGTCGTAATCAGCAGTACGCTGTCCACCCTGCCGCTTCGGTAATCCGCGAGAATCGACGTTACGATTTTTACAATCTCCGAAAAAGATATTTTCTCCGCCGCGCCCGTAAAGGCGTCATCGATCGCATACCCCTCCCGCGCGAAAAAATCCCGGCCGCGGCCGCCGATACAAACCAGCTTGACCGCTTCCTTTTTGTATTCCCGCAGAGCCTCGCCGGCCGTCTTAATCAGGTTACTGTTAAAGCCGCCGCAAAGTCCTCTGTCACCGCAGATTACAATCGCGAGCACGCGCTCCGCTGCCGCGGAGGACGCCGCCTCGCAGGGTTTCTCTCGCTCTGAGACATTTTGTCCTGCCAATAGCAGCTCCATCGTTTCGGTAACTTCCCGCAGCTGCAGGGATTTTTGATCGAACAGACTCTTGGCTTTGCGGAATTTTGCCGCGGAAACAAGGCGCATCGCGTTTGTAATATGCTCCGTACTTTCAATGCTTCTCATCCTGCGTTTCAACTCGCGCGTGTTTTCAGCCATGATACTTTGCCTCTTTCAACCTTGTAATGCCGGCTACAAGCAGTTTTTCCGCATCCTCATCCAGGCTTCCGTTCTGCCGGATTTTTTCGCCGATCTCCGGATAGTTCGCATGGATAAAGTCCAGCAGCTCCTCCTCGAAGGCGGCAAGGCTCTCGGTCGGAATATTCTCCATATACCGGTGTGAAGCCGCGTAGATGCTGATAATCTCATCGACCACATCCATCGGATGGTACTGCCGCTGCTTGAGAATTTCCATCAAAACCTTCCCGTGGTCAAGCCGCGCCTTCGTATCCTTGTCGATATCGGAGCCAAACTGTGAAAATGACGCCAACTCTCGATATTGCGCCAACTCCAGCTTCAACTTGCCGGAAACCTGCTTCATCGCTTTGATTTGCGCGTTGCCGCCGACACGCGAAACCGAAATTCCGACATTGATTGCCGGTCGCTGTCCGGTGAAGAACAGCTCGGACTCCAAAAAAATCTGTCCGTCTGTGATGGAAATTACGTTAGTCGGAATATATGCGGAAACGTCACCTGCCTGGGTTTCGATGATCGGCAGCGCTGTAATCGAGCCTCCGCCCAGATCATCACTGAGCTTCGCGGCTCTTTCCAGCAGTCTGCTGTGCAGATAGAATACATCGCCCGGATAGGCTTCTCTTCCCGGCGGTCTTTTGAGCAGCAGCGACATTGTGCGATAAGCGACCGCGTGCTTGGAAAGATCATCGTAAACGATCAGTACGTCCTTGCCCTGATACATAAAATGCTCCGCCATCGCGCAGCCTGCGTATGGCGCGATGTATTGCAGCGACGCCACATCGCTGGCGGTTGCGGAAACGACGATGGTGTACTTCATCGCCTCACGCTCTTCCAGCGTCTGCACCAGCTGCGCGATGGTGGATTTTTTCTGTCCGATCGCGACGTAAATACAAATAACATCTTTTCCCTTTTGGTTGAGAATGGTGTCGATGGCGATCGCGGTTTTGCCGGTCTGACGGTCGCCGATAATGAGCTCTCTCTGCCCCTTGCCGATTGGCATCATCGCATCAATCGCTTTGATTCCGGTCTGCAGCGGTTCATTGACCGATTTACGCATCAACACGCCGGGCGCGCCGTACTCGATGGGACGTTTTTCTCTGGTAACAATCGGCCCTTTGCCGTCAATCGGCTGTCCAAGCGCGTCTACCACACGACCGATCAGAGTTTCACCGACGGGAACTTCTACGACCTCTCCGGTCGGTTTCACGATGTCCCCCTCTTTGATCTCGCGGTCCGCGCCCAAAATGACGACACCGACATTGTCCTCCTCCAGATTGAGTGCCATGCCGTGAACACCACTGTCAAATTCGAGCAGCTCGCCTTCCATGCAGCCGCTCAGCCCATAGACTCTGGCGATGCCGTCTCCGACCTGCAATACAGTACCATAGTCCATGATCTCAAACTTGCTGTGGTAATTTTTTATCTGTTCTTTTATAACAGAACTGATTTCTTCCGGTCTTAAATTCATCGGGAAACCTCCCCTCCTACTGCTTTTCTAATTCTTCACGAAGACGTTCCAAATCGCCCCTGTATGACTGATCGATCATCTTCCCGCCGACCTGAATTTTGATGCCGCCGATGAGACTTGGATCCACGCGGTTTTCGAGCTTGATGTTCCTCTGCAAAAGTCGTGACATTTCTGTTTCGAACTTCTGTATCTGATCCGGCGTCAGCTTGACAACGCTAAAAACTTTCCCCTCGGCAATCCCTCTGTCTTTGTCATAGAGTTCGATATATCGCTTCGCGATTTTTTTGATTTGTGAGGTTCGTCCTTTGTCAATCAGCACATAGACGAAATTGAGCATCTCCTGCGAGAAAGCAGGCTGCATGATTTTTTTAACAGCTTCTTTTTTTTCCTTCGGCATAATCGCCGGGCTGTTCAGAAACTCCGAGAAATCCTCATAAGCCTGCACCAGCAGGGCAAGCTGCTTGATTTCAATGAGAATCTCTTCTTCTTTGCCAAGGTCTTTCGCTGCCTCATAAAGCGCTGTTCCATAGGTCAGCGATACTACTGATTCTGCCATTTTTCGCGCGCCGCCTCCTCTAAGACTTGATCAACCAGCGCCTGCTGACTTTTTTCATCCAGTTCTCTTTGCATGATGCGCTCCGCTGCCAGAACCGCAAGCGAAGAAACCTCTTTTTTAAGCTGAACCACAGCTTTTTCTTCTTCTGCCCGCATGTTTTCGTGTGCCTCCGAAACAATCTGCTGCGCCTGAATCTTGGCCTCTCCGACGATGGCGTCCGCTCTCCGGTCAGCCTCAGCCTTAGCCGCCTTGATGATCGCGCGTTTTTCTTCTTCGGCGTTTGAAAGAGTCGCCTGATATTCGCTGAGCAGCGCCTGCGCTTCCTCCTCGGTTGCTTTCGCGCGGTCCAGATTATCCTGTACCGCCGCTTTACGCGCCTCCATGAACTTATGTACTTTTTCGAAGAAAAAATGCTTCAGAATCAGATACAGCACCAGCACTGTGATGGCCGAAAACAGCAGGTTCCAGTTGATTTCAAGCAGTCCTTGATATAATTTTACTTCCATATCCGAAACCTTCTTTATTCTGCTCTACGCTCTCCGGCACCGATCAGATCTTGCCTGCCAACACGATGGCGATGACGAAGGTCAATACGCCGATGGTTTCCATAATGGCCATCGCGATGATCATCGACGCGCGGATTCCGCTCATCGCTTCGGGCTGTTTCCCCATGCTTTCCATCGCCTTGCTCGCGAGGATCCCCTGTCCGATCGCGATACCGATTGCCGCGAGGCCGATTGCCAGACCTGCCGCGATTGCAATAATTCCTGTTGTCATTTTCATTTACCTCCCGTTTTCGCTTCATGGTTTTTGTCCGCTCCGGCAATGCCCTTTGAGAGGAATACCATGGTTAATGTTACAAAGATATAGGTTTGAATCACCGGCTCGAAGATGTCAAAGAACGCGTTCAGCGGCAGTACGAAGACGGCTCGCATGAACGGTACACTTGAGACAAACGCGCTCAGCCATTCCATAAAATACATCCAAAGCTCTACAACAATCATACCGCCGAAGATATTGCCGAACAGACGCAGCGCCAAGGATATCGGCAAGGTGCAGTCTTCCAGAATGTTCAGTGGAAGCATGAACGGATAGGGCTCGCACATGTGCTTGAGTTTGCCTTTCACGCCCAGATAGCGGAAGCCGCTGATTTGAATCAGCAGGAACGTGAGCAGCGACAGGCTGAACGTGACGTTCACATCCGCGGTAATCGGTCTCAGTCCAAGCAATCCCAAAGAGCTTCCAAGCAGGATATAGATAAAAATCGTGCCCATATACGGCGCGAAGGTTTCTGCCTTGTTTCCGAGGTTTTGCTTCGCGTAATCGTAGATTTTGCCGACGATCAGCTCCGCGGCAATTTGTCTTTTGGTTGTCGGAACCGTTTCAAGTCCATGTCCCATCCAAATACCAAGTACCGCGAGAATGGCGGCAAGAATGAAGCCCCAGAGAATGCTCTCGCTCAAAAAAACGCTTCCGTCTCCGAAGGCAACGATAACACGCGCGCCCAGCTCGTCTACATGAATCACATCTCATCCCTTCCTTCCGTTTTTCGTTTTTGAACTTTAAAAATCTTTTCGTCTACTGCAAAAAGCTCCTAAAAAACAAACGAAAGTAACGCCCTGCAGGGTGCATCCTGCTGAACATTACTTTTCTTCTCCATTTGTTAATATAGTCTTTTCAACTAAAAAAGTCCATAGTTTTGCCCGCTAAAAAAGTGTTATGGTTTTTCTTTACAAAAATTTTCGCGTTTTTTTAGCGTTTTAATACAAAATCTAAAGACTTTCTTGACACCCTATTTGTGGTATGTTTCGTTACGGTTGATCTTAAACGCGCGGTAGATCTGCTCCAGCAGAATCACGCGCATCATCTGATGCGGGAAGGTCATCTTCGAAAACGAGAGCTTAAAATCCGCCCGTTTGGAGACCTCATCACTGAGGCCGAGGCTGCCGCCGATGACGAAGGCAAGATTGCTCTTACCCTCTAAGGCAAGCTGTGCGAGCTTGTCCGCGAGCTGTGGTGAATCGAGCGTTTTGCCGAGAATCTCCAGCGTGATGACATAAGTGCCCGGTTTGATCGCCTTGAGGATTTCCCTGCCCTCCTCCTGCTTCACGAGCGCTTCCTCCGCCGCGGAGGCTTTGTCCGGCAAACGCGCCTCCTTGAGCTCGATGATTTCCAGCGTGCAGAAGCGCGACAGGCGCTTGGCATACTCTTGGATCGCCTCTGTCCAGTATTTTTCCTTTAGTTTGCCGATGCAGATGATTTGTATGTTCATGTTGTCTCCTGTTGTCTCCGATTTCCCCCGATTAGCGCGATCGTTTTCTCCGGCTTTGCCCTGTGTTTCGTTAGGTTTGCTCCCGCAGCTTGTCAATGCTCTGCTGCTTTTGCATGGGGAAAATTGATTTTTGCATATCGACGATGAAAAAATCCAACGCCTCTAAATTGTCAGCAGCCTGCCGATCCCCTCGCGCTGCGCGACCTCCATCGAAAGATTCTTGCCGAGGTAATATCCGTTTTCCTCTAAAATGTTGCGTATCGTCAGCATCGCTTGCGCGGGGCTGTTGTTGTCCTTAGACAGATGCGCCAGCAGAACCTCCGGCCGGTGACTGCCTTCAAACTCTGTCAAATAGCGGCTCAGCACCTGCCCTGTCGCTTCGTTGGACAAATGCCCTTGATCACTGAGGATACGATGCTTGACAGGATACGGATATTTGCCGCACAGCAGAATATTCTTTTCGTGATTGGCTTCGATAACCAAAATGTCCGCGTCACGGATTGCCGCAAAAATCTCCTCCGTCACGCAGCCGGTATCTGTAACGATTGCGATCTTGCGATTGCCCTTTTGGAAGGTATAGCCGACCGGCTCTGCCGCGTCATGCGAGATACGAAAAACGTTCACCTCAATATCCCCGACAAAAAAACGGTCGCCGCTTCGCACGATTTCAAACTGTTTTCCCTCCGTCTGCGGATACTTTTGCGCTACGGATTCACAGGTACCGCGCGTGGTGAATACCGGGCCGCGATACGGCTTTTTGGCAAGCAGCGTGCCGATTCCCCTGACATGATCGATATGCTCATGGGTCAGCACGATGCCGTCCAGCTCCACGCACGAAAGGCCGCACGCCGCAAGGCTTTCCTCTGTTTTTTTCGCGCTGATGCCGATATCCGCCAAAATTCTCGTGCTTTGACTTTGTATCAAAAAACTGTTCCCCGCGCTGCTGCTGGCGAAGGAACAAATCGCTAGTTCCATAATCTGTGTGTCCTTTGCTGTGATGAATTGATATAGACGGAAATTGCTTGTCTGTCAAGCTTCCTCCACGATTCAGTATAGCACAATTTGTTTTAGTTGTAAAATCAGCAAAAATAGTCCATAATAGAGCATATAAGGTTCGCGCGAAAGGCCGCTTCCGGCAGAAGGGGAAACCGTCTTGCTTTGCCTCGCTTTGGCACCGGTTTGCCGCCGCTTCGCAAAAACAACACAAAAAGGAGTGACATTCGTATGGCAATTTTAAGAATTTATACGGACGGTGCCTGTGCCGGCAACCAATCCGATCAGAATATCGGCGGCTGGGGCGCGATCCTCGAGTACGGCGAACACCAAAAAGAACTGTTCGGCGGACAGGCCAACACGACCAACAACCGCATGGAGCTGACCGCGGTCATCGAGGCATTCAAAGCGCTCAAACAGGCAGATCAGAAAATCGAGGTATTCACAGACAGCTCCTATGTCGCAAACTGTTTCCGCGAGGAATGGTATGTTTCCTGGGAAAAGAACCATTGGCGCAACGCTGCCAAAAAGTCGGTGGAGAATCAGGAGCTATGGAAAGAGCTGCTGGCGCTGGTGCGGCAGCATGAGGTGCGGTTTTTCCGCGTCAAAGGGCATGTCAACCTTGCGAGCAAATCGACAAATTTCGACGCGCTCTACGAAAAATTCCTCGGCTGGAACGGCGCTGCCTTCAGCTTCGAGGAATTCCAATATATCACCAAGATGAACAACCGCGCCGACGAGCTCGCGAACATGGGCATCGAGCAGATCCGTCAGACGGAAGATACCGCGATCTGATGCAGTAAGACAACAAACCAAGGGAAGTGTCAAATACAGAATGCAACGCAGAAAAATACCAGACCATACTTGAAAAAGACGGCGCAGTTTCTGTCCTCGTCAGATGCTACCTGTCCTTATTATCTCTTCCTGCTGTCGCTCCGCTTACAATCTCGTGCAGATCGTACAGCTTCAAGGTATCATTTTTTGCTTCTGCCAAAATTTTTTCATCAAATCCGTTTTTTGAAAACAAGGCATAATAGAACTTTGTATCTTGTTTCATCGGGGCAAGCTTGGCGCGTGTGTCAAGATATTCCGCATAGGTAAAGGCGCTGTTTTTATATTTGCATACGCCTACCAGATATTCTTTATGGTGCGGACCGATACACAAAATATCTATCTCGGTTTCACTTGTGCGCAGACCACCTGTGGTGTTTACATCACGAACCGTGGTTTTGCCCATCCAGCGCCCGATCTTCACATACCGGAACGGGAGCTTGCCTTGTTTTTGCAGTTTTTTGATGAACGTTCGGCAAATGTTTTCAAACGGCATGGACACAAATTGCTGCAGGGCCGGCTTGATCACGTACTCATAGACACCTTCTGCGTCTCCGTCCTCCAGCTGCGAAAAATTTGCGAAACCAAACGCGTACCAAAAACGGAAAAAATTGTCCGTCAGGTGATAGACTCCTTTTGCAGCATTTGCTCGCTGCTTCAGCTCCGCGTCCACAGAAAATTCCTTTTCAATGATACCAAGTTCCATCAAGTTCTTCAAATAAACGCCGGTTTTCGCCGTATGGTTCAGAAGTGATTTTTGACTGATTTCGTTCAGTGTTGTACTGCCGAGCGCAACCGCCTCTATGATGGAATTGTAGATCGGCGTTTCTCGTAGTTCCTGATGGAGCAGGAAGTCGACTTCGCTGTAGAGCACGCAGCCTTTGGTCAGGATATTCTTTTTGATATTCTGTGCAGGGGTCAACTTCGGCTCCCACTGTTTCAAATAATGCGGGATACCTCCTAGCACTGCATAGGTCAGAACTTTTTCTTCATCCGAATAATATGGGAAAAACTTTACCGCATCATAAAAATCCATCTCGGTCATCTTATAAATACCCGTTGCTCTTCCGTAAAGCGGATTTTTTTCGGCAAGCAGGTCTTTCTCCATGAAACTCATAGCGCTTCCGCACAGAATCATCATGACATTGCGGTCCTTTAATTCGGTATCCCAAAGGTTCTGCAGGATCGACGGAATACTTGGATTTGTCTTGCAAAGATACGGAAACTCATCGATGACGACCAGCTTCTTTTTTTCTCCATACGGCAGTTCGCAGATCGCCCGAAAGGCCTGTTCCCAGTCTGCAAAGCGCGAAACATATTTTTTTGCCGGAATATCCTCTTTCATGATCTGCTCCGAAAATTTAAGCAGCTGCACCTGATCGGTTGTCTGCGTGCAGGAATAAAACACATGCGGTTTCCCCTTGCAAAATTCCCGCAGTGTCTCTGTTTTGCCGACACGCCGTCTCCCATAGAGGATGATGAGCTGTCCTCCCTCTGCTTGATACCGTTCATGAAAAAAATGCAGTTCCGTTTCTCTCCCGATAAACATACTTCGCTCCTGTTCTATTGATCTTACTACCTTTCTATTAAATCTAAATTTAGTAAATTTGGATTTAATATTATTTTACCCGAAATTGATGCAGATTACAAGATTTTTTTCGCAGATTTGTAAACCGAAGCCGTAGTGCATTTACAGATGAGATTCTTCACTTTCATTTGACTTAAGGGTTATTCTTTGCTTACACCTGTGCATATATTGTTCTTCACCACTATATACAAGATAGGCAGTTCACATAGTTGCCAACTTGACAAGTAATTAAATATAGGATATTCTTAAGTGTGTAAGGTAGTGCTTTGTATTTGAAAAATTGAGCCAAGTGAGAATATGAACATTGAAACAGTTTTAATAATGTATCGAAATGTAATCAACTATGAAGTAACCCGGGTGCTGCATGAGAATATAGATTTATGGGATGAAGCAATCCATGAATCGTTTATCCGGATCAATGGGAGCTTAGAATCGATATTAAAAAAAGAAGGAAAATACCGGGAAAACTATATTCGCGTCATCGCAAGAAATGCAGCACGAACAATTTTATCAAATAGGAGAAATTTTCATGCCAAGAATGTATCTTTTGAGGAATGGATTGCCTACGAAGAGAATGCCGAAAATTTGTACGAAAAAAATTCCAGCGAAGAAGAACTTAGTCTGGAAATGGAGCATTGCCTGAGAATGCTTGAACCCGAAGAGAGAGACATTCTATATTTAAGAGAAGTTAAAGAATTGCCGTATGATGAGATTGCGAAAGCGTTAGGAATTACAAAGGAGGCATGTCGTAAGCGTGTTTCCAGAGCAAAGAGGCACTTTAAACAAATTATAACGGAGTCTAAAGAAGGCAGACAAGTTATTCGTGGGAGAGTGAAGAATGATTATGGGAAATACTGATTTTGGTAAAGCAATGAATATTCTTAGTGAACAGTATGACAAAGAGGATGGGACTTTGCTAATGTCTTCGGAACAGGAAGAAAAGTATGCGGCAATGGTAAAGAAAGTGGCTGCTGAAAATGATTGCAAAATAAACAGCAAAAAAATGAAAGGAACCCTTTCTGTTTTACAAAGAGTAGCGATTTTCTTAGTATGCATGACAGTGCTGGGGAGCGTTACTATGGTTTCGGCGGATGCGATACGTTTGAAAATACAGAAGTTCTTTTCTTGGGAAAAAGAACAGAATACGATACTGCTCCCCTATGATACGACCGGTATGGACGGATGGGAGAACTATTTCGCATTGACCGAACTTCCGGAGGGTTATGTGCAGACCTATGCGAAAGCAAGCGGAGCCTATAAAACGATTGTATATGAAAAAAACGATACCACGCTAATATTGGAACAGCAGCCATCTGGAACGGTGATTTCAGTGGATAATGAAAGCACTGTATGCGAAAGTGTTACAGTGCTTGGTAGCGAAGGAAAATATTATAACAATGAAAAAGATTCTATTTCAACTTTATATCTGTTGACCGGAGACTATCTTTTGACAGTGTATACGAGAGGCGAGGATAGACTTATGGGCAAGGAACTGATTAAGTTTCTGAATGGCAGCTTGACTTTCATAAAAGAAACTTAAAAAATAAAAAATTTTAATTAAATCGGTCACAAAACCTTCTATTCAAAAAGTAATTCTTATTAAAGAGATTTTGATAGGAGGTTTTGTTGTATTATGAAAAAAATAAAAGTTGTAATACTGATTATTGCACTTATCCTTAGTTCTTTAAATGTCGCATATGCATGTACAATTTTACCGCTGAACAATGCGGTGAATGATGTCAAAGTCGCATTTACCATTTCCGAAGATGGTACTTCAAATTCAACTATAACGGTTTCGCCGATGAGAGTAGGAGGTATTGATTATATTACAATAACAGCATCTATTATTAAAAGGAGCACATCTTCTAAAGTGAAGACTTGGAATAGTGTTCGAGTAGAGGAACATCCTTATGTAGGTAATTTTATTTTTAATAAGAGCCATAAATTATCTGTGAGTGGGGTGTATTATTTGGAAGTAACATCAGTAAAGTGCTATAAAAATGGGAAAATTGTTGACGACATAGGACCGATTCAATCCTTGAATGCTGTTTTCTAAAATTGTTGGAGACAGAGATAGGAGTTGAGACCTGTGTCGTGTTCTTTCACATACTTTTCAAGTTGTGGAGGGAATGAAACGATAACTTATGGCAGCTCCGCACCATATATTAGAGCAAAAAGCTGTTCGGATCTTACATCCGGTGCCGGAGGCCATCGTTGGGGTATGTGTCAAATGGGAGCAGCAAAAAAGCAAAAAATGGCAGCGCGTGTGAAGATATATTGACATATTATTATTCAGATTGTGACACGGAGTTTTGTAGAATGGTATCGTTATTTTAAATAGGATATCTTCTAATGGTAATAAACAACGGGAGGAAAAGAATGAAGCGAAGACTATTCCCAGCTATATTGTGTTGTTTGCTTGTATTTACAATCATTTTTGCAATTATTTATAGTCGGGAAGATTTGGGGTTAAATACCATACCGGAAATGGAGAATGCAATAAGGAGTGCCGTAGGACAGAGTGAATATAGTGATTTAGCTGTAGAAAGTAAAATTGAAATCCAAGAAATTATTCTTGGAAGCTTTAGCGGTAGTGAGAAAAATGAAGCACTTGTTTATTCAACAGTTGCACCAGTTAAGAGAAACTACGGCCCATCTTTTTCAGTGGCAGCGGTATTTGACTTAGATACAGTAGACCTGACAGGGGCTCAGTTTTTAATGGAAGAATCTGTGGTGTTAAAAGCACTTCCGACTCAAAGTGACAGAAAGGACATACTCTATTTAGGAGAAACCATAGACATGGGTCTCAGCAGTTACAATATTAAAGTGTGGAACTTTTCGGGAGGGAAATGGAAAGAACTAAAACTGCCGTCGTTTGATACTACCGATGCAGATGAGAATATGACTGCCGAAATAAGTAAAGCTAACGAAATCATATTGCTTCACACAGAACTCGAAGGGCTTACTACTGAAACTGCAAATGTAACTGCTGAAAAGTATAACTGGGTTAGTCAAGATGAGACATATGTAAAAGAACTGATCAATTTGGATATTATACAGTAGAAAAGGAAAAGAGGGTATATACGGAGTAAGATATGCTAAAGGAAACATAGCTAAAGCTCAAAATAGTAGATTTCATTTACGGAAGGAATCTTTGCTATGTATGATATGCTGATCCAAGGCATCGGTCTGATCGCCTTTGCCCTGTTTCTACTCTCCTATCAAGTCCGCTCAAACCGCGGATTGTTTGCGATGCAGACACTGGGCAATCTCCTCTTTGCGCTGCAATTTTTTCTGCTCGGGGGAGTGGGCGGTGCGGTCGGTTCGATGATCAGCTGTTTCCGCCTTCGCGATTTCATCGATTTTGCTTTCGATCTATCGTTTCGGATTCCACGCGATGGCAGAGAACCAGTTTGACAAGGACAAAGGTGCGCATCACGAAAGCTGAGATTTCTATACGCACATAGCGCTCACCCATGAGCGCCGCTTCGCAAGGTGCTTTTGTCGTGATTCCGGAAATATCGCTATGCGATATTTCCGGAATAATAAAAAGTAACAAACAGCGACCTGCGCGATGGAGGATATCTCCGCCGCGCAGGCCGCTTTTTGTTTTGCCTTGTTCTTTTATGTTATCAAATTTATGCTGTCAAATGTCAGCACTCGCTATTCCAGCACAATATCGCTGATATCGATATCCTCGTTCTTGACCGCCTTGTAGGTCTCCCCGTTAAAGATGTCATACATGATCGGTACGACCAGCAGGGTCAGCGCCGTCGCGTAGACCAGTCCGCCGATGCAGACCAGAGCGACCGGCTGCATCATATCGGTGCCGGCGGTCTTGCCGACCGCCATGACGATCAGACCCAGGATCGTCGTCAAGCTGGTCATCAGAACCGGACGCATACGTGTGGAACCTGCCATGATGATCGCGTCGCGCTTTTCCATTCCGCGCGCCCGCAGCTGGTTCGTATAGTCCACAAGCACGATGCCGTTATTGACGATGACGCCGACCAGGAGAATCAAGCCAATCATCGCGATAATCGAAAGCTCCTTGCCGAAGATCAGCAGCGCCAAAAGTCCTCCCGTAAACGCCAGCGGAATCGTAAACATGACGATGAACGGCGATTTGAGCGACTGGAACTGCGCCACCATAATCAGATAAACCAGCAGAATGCCGAGCCCCATCATCGTCAGCAGATCCTGCATCGCGTCCATGATCGTCTCGTTTTCACCGGTGAATTCATAAATCACGCCCGCCGGAAGGTCGAGCTTTGCGAAAGCCTTCTCTGCCTCCTGTGTGACCAGCGTTACGTTGTGTGCTTCGTCGATGCTGCCGCTGACAGACAGATAAGTCCTCTGATCCAAACGGGAAACCGACGGCAGCGTCTGTGTCTCTTCTAATTTCGCGATATCCCTCAGCTTGACCGTCTTCGTTTTGCCGTCCGCGTCACTACCCTCCAGCTCCAGATTTTTGAGCTTTTTGATCGTCATACTGCTTTCGTCCCCGTCAGACACGATAATGTCGTAGGCATCACCGTCAAGCGTGATGGAAGAAGACGATTTTTCGTAAGTCAAAGCCTTCGAAACCTGCGCGAAAACCTGCGCGACCGTCAGCCCGTTCTTCATCGCCGCATCCTTGTCGATCGTAAAGTGCAGCTCCGGCTCCGCATCGACCAATCCGTTGTCAACCTCCGCGATGCCCTCGACCTTGGCGAGCGCCTTGCCAGCCGTCCTCGCCGCTTTTTGCAGCAGCTGCTGATCGGTGCCAAAGAGACGCACCACCACACCCGAACCGCCGAGCGCCGAAGTGTAAGACGTCATCGACGAGGAACTGAGAATCTCCACACTGCAGTCGAGGTCCTTGCAGCCTGCTTCAATCTTATCCGCAATTTCACCGCCGGACAGGTCCGTTTCCTGATCGACGATGATGTAAAGGCTGACTTCTGTCTCAGAAGTTTCTGAGGAAAGCATATTGCCCGAGCTAAGCATCCCGCCCGCGGTTTCAACACCCTCGGTCTTTTTCATCTTATCGAGGACTTTGTCCGCCATCTTTTTGGTATCCGCAAGGCTTGCGTCCTCATCATTCATTTTCATCGTGCCCGAAAGCTGCGGTGTCGCCATATCCGGAATGAAGATGAAGCCCTTTTGCAGCGTGCCATAGACGCTGTAACCGAACAGCACAAGCACAAGGATCAGTACCAGAGCCTTATGGCGCAGATTCCACGCGAGCAGTCTGCGGTAGCCGCGCTTGAAACCCTCGAAGCCTCTGCCCTCCGGCTTCGGCTCTTTGATAAACATCATGGAAGCCATCGACGGCACCAGTGTCATCGCGATGATCAGACTGGCAAGCAGCGAATAAGTCACCGTCAGCGCCATATCGGTAAACAGCTGTCTGGTAATCCCCTGCACGAACACGATCGGCGCGAATACGCAGACCGTTGTGAGTGTCGAAGACGTGATCGCCGCGCCGACCTCCTTCGCGCCTGCCACCGCCGCCTTCTTCGGCGGCACGCCCGCGCGCCGCAGGCGGAAGATATTTTCGATGACAACGATCGAGTTATCGACCAGCATACCGACCGCGACCGCCAGTCCCGAAAGTGAGATCATGTTGATCGTGATCCCGGAAAAATACATCAGCACGATCGCAAACGTGATACTGATCGGAATACTCAAAAGCGTAATGAAAGTCGGTTTCATGTCACGCAGAAACAGCAGCAGGATCACGACCGCAAAGAGTGCCCCATACGCCAGACTTTCGAGAATCGAGTGAATGATCAGATAGATATATTCGCCTTGATCCATCAGCGTCGTGAAGGTCAAGCCCTCATATTTGTCCGAAAGCTTCGCGAATTTGTCCGCGATGTTATCGGAAACCGTCGCCGTCGGATAGTTCGACTGCTTCGAAAAGGTCAGCAGCACCGCAGGATTGCCGTTGATGCTCGCATAGACCGCGTCGCTGTTATCGCTCATGAACACGTCCGCCACATCGGACAGCTTGACATCACCGAGCCCGTCGATATGGAATAAGTACAGATTTTTGATTTCCGCCAGATCTGTCAGCTCGTCCCCGACGCTGACCAGATATTTCACCCCGTCTTCTTGGATATAACCGGCAGGCATCGAGAAGTTCTGTCCCTGCAGCACCCCGGAAACCATGTCCAACGTAATCATCGAGCCAAGTCCCGCCGCCTGCAGCGACTGGCTGCCTGCTGCGTTGAGCTGCGCCATCGCGGAGTTTAACTGTGCTTTTTGTGATTTGAGCTGTGCCTGTGCGGTGTTCAGCTTCGCATAGGCTTCGTCCAGATTCTCCTGCGCCGTATACGTGCCGCGTTCTGCCTGCTGGTATGCGCTCTGCAGCTCGTTTACCTGCGCCTCTGCCTGCGTGCTGTCCATCTGCAGGATCGTCAGCTGGCTCTCGACATCTTTCTGTTGTTCCTGCAGCTCCGCCAGCGTGATCCCCGCGGCACTGCCGTAGATTCCCTGCGAGATTTGTGCCTCGATCGCCGCTTTGCGCCCCTCTAAGGTTTTGATCTGCGTTTCCAGCGCGCTGGCCCTTGCCACCGCGACATCCAGCTGCGCGCTGGTCTGGGCCAGCTTGTCATAGGTATCGTTTTTTGTCTGCTCCAGTGTCTTGCGGCTCTCGGCGAGCTTCGCCTCCGCCTTTTTGATCTGCGCAAGACCGCCGCTTAGCTTCCCCTTGGCATTCGCCAGGGACGGGCTGGCCTCGCCAAGCAGCTTCTTATTCAACTTCTCAATCTTGTTTTCGTTGATGCTGACGTTGACCTTCGACTCGATCAATCCGCCTGTGCTGATGCTCGCGACCCCCGTAATGCCCTCCAGCTGATTCATCAGCTCATCCTCCACAAAAGTCGAAACCTCCTCGGTCGTCGCGCCCTTTTTGTCCACCGCCGCGATCGCGATCGGCATCATATTCGGGTTAATCTTCATGATGTATGGCGAGCCGATTTCCTCATCCCACGAGCCCTCGACAAGGTCCACGCCCTGCATGGTATTGACGATGGCCGTATTCATATCCGCATCATTCTCAAACTCCAGAACCACCAGTGAGTAGTTGGCGTTGGAGATCGACTGCAGCGATTTAAGGTTCTCGACCGTCGCCAGATTCTGCTCGAGCGGCTTGCTGACCGTCTGCTCCACTTCCTCCGGCGTCGCCCCCGGGTAGGTCGTCATCACAACCACATACGGCAGATCGATGCTCGGCAAAAGGTCCGGCGTCATCTTGACAAGTGAGACGATGCCGAGCGCGAGAACAATGATGACCGAGACAAAGATCGTCATCGGTTTTTTTACACTGAATCTTGACATATGCATACTCCAAACTTTATTGACGATCGTCACATCGTCAAAATGCGATGCAACTATTATCATCGTCTGTAACAATTCATTTTATCACGTTTGGCTTGTTCTCACAAGGCAGGAGACTTGAGAAAATCCGCTTTTCACAAAGTTTTCACATTTGCGGCAGCTTCAGAAGAAAATGATTTTTGCGATATTCCAGCACGCCCTCTCTGCGCAGCTTGGACAGCTCTGCCGACATCGCACTGCGGTCCACCGCCAAAAAATCCGCCAGTTCCTGACGATCAAACGGAATATCAAAAGCCGCGCTGCCCGCGCGGCGCTGCACATCAGATAAATATGATAACAGCTTTTGCCGCGTCGTCCGCCGCGTCAGATGCTCCATCTTCTTGGTCAGAAACAGATTCTTTCCTGCCAGAATCTGTGTCAAATTGATCAGGAGACGGCGCTTCGCAGCCTGCAGCAAGACTGCGTCCGTCTCTCCGGCATTTCCTGCCTGCCCGACCGTAGCCGCGTTCCCATGCGCGCCTGTTTGTGTCACGTCATCCCCTGCCTGCCC
>OLOV01001130.1_pt1 | contig 21618 bp, 18 predicted proteins | sample 1672931 | NCBI WGS metagenome assembly OLOV01 (sample SAMEA3136738, study PRJEB25190) | human gut metagenome | biome: human gut; feature: human-associated habitat; material: faeces | place: Austria | collected 2013
TGCTTTCTCTCGTCAGCGTCAACAATTAGGACTGTAGTAATGATTGTTGGCTTTGCCATGATAGGCATTGGTTGGTATAAAAGGGCTAAATCCGATAAAGAAGTGTTTAAGTATATGGAGGAGCACGGACAGGAGTGACTTTATATAAGCATTTCTCTACTGTGCCATTAAAAAGAAACCCCTGTGAGGATTGACCTCACAGGGGTTCTCTTTGTTCTTCAGGCACCAAGCGTGCCGCTGCGTAGTGCCTCCACCAGCGGCAGCACCTGCCACTTGGGGATGGTGTACTCGTTGCCATCCAGCAGCAACAGCCAGTATACCTGCCGCTCCAGCAGCAGGGTCTTGTCCGCGTTCCATCGCTTGATGCCGACCTCATAGACGCCATCTCCCGGCAACTCCACATCGAACCGCCGACCTTTCGGTGTCTTTGGCGGCCACTGATATTGCAAGAACTTGCGGGCAAAGCGGTACTTGGGGTCTGGACCCACGATGCGGGACACATAGGGATACGCCCGCGTGTTGGGAATATGCGGCACGAATATGGAGTAGCCCCCGTACCAAATGTCATCGTCGTCCTCGCACGGAGGAACATTGTTTCTGTGGCTCGTGTCCATCGGGGTTGCCCTCTGCCGCCTACGATTCAAACCCCGGCGGCGTCAGCTTCCGAAGGATTTCCGCTGCTTCCTCGGCGGTGTAGTGATTGTAGTAGGCATCCAGTGGATGCAGCATCTCCTCGTAACGCAGGGTCGCTATCTCGTAGCCCTCCATATCGCCGAGGTGTTTTGCCTTCTGCTTCAGCAGGCTCAGTTCGTTGGGGCGGATGTCCTCCAAGGGCAATTCGCCTGACAGGATTTTCTCCTGACGCGGCGTGTACGCCGTCCCATACTGAGGTTTGTACTCTACGCTGTCCCTGTCTTTGAAGGAAAAATACGGGTCTTTTCTGCTCATAAAAATCACCTCCTGTTACAGAAAATTCTATAACAGGAGGTCTTAAATTGGTAGCACACGAGAAAAGAAACCCAGCACAACTTTTTTGCGCCGTTCCCACACAAAACGATTTAGCTCTCAGCTCCCTGCTTTTTTCCGCCCAACCCACACAAAAGTTGGGATACCCCCAGGACTGCTTTTCCCCGTTGTGAAAAGCATGGGTTTGTGCTAAACTACTATAGCAGCTATAAATCTGACACATTCGGCTGCAAAGGCGGCCTATATGCAGGCGGGCTACGGGGACTATCGGGTCTTCACCAAGGCGTTCAAAAAGTCCGAGGGCATCACGCCCTCCCAGTACCGGCGTGACTTTTTGGATAAAGAATGAGAAAACCGGCGGGACGCAAGCCCCGCTCAATAAAATAAAAAACGGAGGAAAACAATTATGGAAAAAAGACTGTATAAATCCGGCAAGAACAAGGTTCTGTGCGGCGTGTGCGGCGGCATTGCCGAGTATTTCAACATCGACCCCACGCTGGTGCGTCTGGGCTGGGTGATATTCTGCGCTCTGGGCGGCAGCGGCGTGCTGGCCTATATCATCGCCGCCATCGTTATGCCCCAGGATCCGGAGTGCTGACCGGAAAACGAATACATGCAGCCAAACACGCCGCTTCTGCGGCGTGTTTGCGCGTTTTCCACACAATTCGATCCGTAGGGCGGGGTGCCCTCACCCCGTCCTTTCAGACTTCTTAATAGCGTTCCTGTAGGGCGGCACCCATGTGTGCCGCCGCCCGACATGCTCTGCGCCCCCAGCGGCGGGGCACACGGGTTCCGCCCTACGGGATTTTTGCCGACTTCGTAGGGGTCGGCGTCCCCGACGACCCGTTTGCCCCGCACCCCCAAAAAAACCTGTCATTGCGAACCGGTGACCGACGTCACCGGTGTGGCAAACCGTACTCCCCCCACGCACCGCACCTCCTTGCCCTGCCTCCGTAGGGCGGGGTGCCCTCACCCCGTCCTTTCAGACTTCTTAATAGCGTTCCTGTAGGGCGGCACCCATGTGTGCCGCCGCCCGACATGCTCTGCGCCCCCAGCGGCGGGGCACACGGGTTCCGCCCTACGGGATTTTTGCCGACTTCGTAGGGGTCGGCGTCCCCGACGACCCGTTTGCACCGCACCCCCCAAAAAACCTGTCATTGCGAACCGGTGACCGACGTCACCGGTGTGGCAATCCGTACTCCTCCCGTCCCCCGCATCGCATTTTTTCATGCAAAAAACCCGCCTCTCGGCGCATCAAATCCATAAAACTGCAAACCATACGGATACGAACGGATACAAAGTCAGCGGGAGGTACGGGCATGAAAAGAAAATCACTGCTGCTGCTTTTGCTGGTGGCCACCGTGGCGGGGGTGGCGCTGGCGGGCAGCAGCATAGGGCGAAACGCAGACGCCGGAAACCGGCACATACTGGTGGCCTACTTCTCCGCCACCGGCAATACCAAGTCCGTGGCGGAAACGGCGTCCACGGTCTTGAACGCCGACCTGCTGCGCATTCTTCCGGCGGAGCCGTACACGGAGGAAGACCTCGGCCACGGGGAGCAGGCGCGGGTGACCCGCGAGCAGAGCGACCCCGCCAGCCGCCCCACCATCAAAAACACAGCGGAGAACTGGCTGCAGTATGACACCGTCCTCATCGGCTACCCCATCTGGGGCGGCACGGCGCCGCGGATCATCAACACCTTTATAGATTCCTATGACTTCGCGGGGAAGCGGGTGGCCTTTTTCTGCACCTCCGGAAGCAGCGGCATCGAAGACAGCGAGGCCGCCCTAAAAGAGCAGATCCACGGGGCGGACGTCCTCTCCGGCGCGCGGTTTGACCCCGATGCCACCGTGGCAGACATTCGGGCGTGGGCAGCCGCCGCAGGGATACAGTAAACAAAAACGAGCCGCAGAGCAGAAGCTCTGCGGCTCGTGCTTTTGCTGCGCCGTGGCTCAGTTCAGCGCCGTGATGGTGAGATGATAGCCAAGATAGTCCACATAGGTGCCGCTATGTTCCTTCAGCAGCGTATATTGCAGGGTGATGTCCTGACTATCCGCCACATAGAAGCGAATGTATGTCATAGGGATACTCAGTGAAACATATTTATTGCCTTCGTTGTACTCACGAGTGAAAGTGGCGCTTTTGGCGATGTCCGGCTGGTATCCGTCCTCCAGCCACACCCCCATGGAGAGGTTTTTGGAGTCGTTGGAGTTGAACCGTAAAGAGCCGGTGAAGCACACATTGTAGGTGTGGCCTTTTTTCAGGGTGATCGTGCGGCCTGCTGCATTGTAGGAGATGAGCCCGCCGCTGTTCACTTTCTCACTCATGATAAGGGGCCAGTTGAGTACATTTTCGCTGGTGGTGCCCGTGGCGTAGAAATATCCCGGGCAGGCGCCGTCCTTGCCGTCGGTTCCGTCTTTGCCGTCCGTACCGTCTTTTCCGTCAATGCCGTCGATGCCGTCACGGCCATCCTTGCCGTCGGCGCCCACCACCTTGCCCAGATTCACGGTGACGCCGTTGGTGTAGGTGATGAGCAGTTCGCCGTTTGCGTTGATCTCCGTCTTGGCAATGCCGGTACCGTTCGTCCCATCTGCGCCGTCCTTGCCGTCCTTACCGTCGATACCGTCCGCGCCCTTGAGTGCGGACAGGTCATACAGGTTCAGCCATACCGCCTCGCCCGCATAGCGCCACTGCAGCGTGCCGTTTTCCACGCGGAACTCCGGCGTCTTGCCGTCCGCGCCGCTTTGGCCGGTCTCGCCCTTTTCGCCGTTCATGCCGGCGGGGCCGGTGATGTCGCTGAGAGCCACCAGATTCTGCCACTGGCCGCCCTCGTAGCGCCACTGCACGGCGCCCTCGCTCTTGCGCACCTCGATGGCCTTGCCGTCGAGGCCGTCTTTACCGTCCTGTCCGTTGAGGCCGTTCGTTCCGTCCTTGCCGTCCGCGCCGTTTTTGCCGTCCAGGCCGTTCTGCCCGTTCTCACCGGCCGCGCCCTTGAGGTCGGCCAGGGACACCAGATCGTGCCATTCGCTCTCGCTGCTGCGCTTCCACTGGATGGCCTCGCCGTTGCTGCGCACCTCCGGCTCGTCGGAAGCGGTGCGCAGGCTGCATCCGGCGAAGACCAGAGCGCCCGCCACCAGCGCCGCGCACAGGATCATGACCCAACTCTTTTTCATAGAAAGCTCCTTTCCCCTCGTCATCCGCCGTTATATTTCTTCAAAAACAGATCCACGCCCTGCTTCAGGACGCCCATCTGGCTTTTCAGGTAGTATTCGTCCCCGAACATGGCAAAGTGGACGCACGCCCGCACAAAGATGAAGATCAGCGGCGTGATAATAGTGTGGGGAATGCCGATCCGCTCTTCCAGCCGCTTGGCGTACTCCGTGTACCGCTCGTTCACGCCCTCAAAAAACTTCTTCCCGTGTTCAATATATTTCGGCAGCGTGTAAACTTGATACATCAGGCGGTATTTTTTCCCGTGCCTTTCCGCCGTCCAGTAGGGGACCTCCGCAATAAAACGCTGGATGTCCGCGGGATCGGTGGGCGCCTTGGCCATGAACTCGTCCTCCACCTTGGACATGCAGTAGGCGGTGGACTCAATGATGAGGTCGTCCAGATTTTTGAAATAGGCGTACAGATTCCCCGGCGTGCAGCCGCAGGCCTCCGCCAGCGCCTTGATGCCGGTGCCGGTGAGGCCGTTTTCGGCGTAGCAGTCGAAGCATTTTTCCATAATGGCCTCTTTTTTCTGGCGGTGCAGCTCATCTCTCATAGGGAAAACTCCTTTTTGAATAATCATTTAATAAATTTTACCATTATTTCTTGCCATTTGCAATAGAAAATGGAGAAAAAGACGGTCGTTTTTGCCGAAAAACGCAAGCATCCCCGCCGGCGGCCGGAAAACTGCCGCATCGGCGGGGATGCATTTCAGATTCTATTTGCGCCGCTTGTAGAGCAGGGCGAAGGCGAGGCCGGCCAGCAGAACGGCGGCGCTCCCGCCCATGAGCAGCAGGGAGGAGGGCTGTCCCTGATTCTCGGCAGACCTGTCGGATGCGCCGCCGGAGGGATCGGGGGGCGTTCGGTCGGAGGCATCGCCGGAAAAGTCCGGCGGCGTTTTGTCGGAGGTACCACCGGAGAAGTCGGGGGGCGTTCTGCCCATCGAATCATCGGAGAAGTCCGGCGGTGTGCCGTCGGGGGGCGAGGGGCGGTCTGATGCATCGGTCTGGGTGTCTTGGCCGTTATTAGGCTGTGGGGCGTCGCTGTCCGTGCCATTGCCTATAGGATCGCCTATATCATCGCCTATAGAATTTCCTATATTTTTTCCCATACCGCCGCCCATAGAACCCATGTCGGAGATCTGCAGGGAGCCGGCGTCGATGAGGGTGGCTTCGTCCTGCGTGTCGCTGGTGGAGCCGATGGCGCCGCTGAGCTGCGCGCTGATGCTCTCCGCCCGCAGCAGGCAGAAGGCTTTCAGGGTGTCGATGCCGGTCTCAAACTCCTCATAGGTGCAGATCTTGGTGGGATCCTGCTGCACATAGGGGGCGATCATGGCCTTGACAGAGTCCATCATGTCGGAGAAGTAGCCGCTGTCAAAATACTCTGCGATGAACTCGGCGAAATACTGGTGGTACAGGGCGGTATATTCTTCGTCGGCGAAGATCCAAGCCAGCATGGGGCGCTCGTCTATGCTGCCGCCGGACACCGGCGTGTCGATGGGATAGTTCACCAGAGCGGTGGCGCCGCCGGAGGACTGGAAGCCGCCGAAGGCCAGATTATAGTCCCAGGGGATCATCTGGAGCTGGCCGCCCTTTTCATATAGGTAATAGTTGTGGATCATGGAGCCGGTGTAGCTGTCAAAATTCAGGACGAAATTGTGCGCCACGAAATAGCGGATCACCATGTCCACGTCCACGGCGGAGGAGGCATCTTCGCCGCTGAGGGTCTTCAGGGCGGCGATGAGGCGGGCTTTGTCAGCCTCCGAGCAGCTGGTCTTGGCGTTATCAAAAATGTTGGAGTAGCTGTCGGGGTCGTCGTCGATGTACTGCAGGAGCACGTCGGCGCTGCCGCTGCCGCCGGCAAAATTGCCGCCGCCCATGTCGGGAGCGCCGCCGGAGAAGCCGTCGGGCATTTGCCCGTTGGGGAAGCCGGCGGTGGTGTCCGCAGCGGTGTTTTCCGCTGTGTTCGTCGCTGTGTTTTCCGCTGCGTTCTCCGCCGTATCCGGCATGGTGAAGTCCTGGCCGTTGCCGCGGCCGCCGCCCATTTCGGTGCTGTCGGGCTTATACAGCTCGCCGTAGTCGCTGCCGTAGTTGCGCTGCAGGAAGGACTCCTCCACAGCTTCCACCGCCAGATAAAGCCCCCAGTCCTCGCCGTTCACGGTGAGGTAGGCGTAGCTGCACAGGGGGGCGGCCACACCCACCTGCTGCATCATCTGGTAGCAAAGGTAGTCCTTCATATAGGTGTTGTCCTGAATGATATTGTTCAGGCACAGCTTATCCAGACCGTGGTAGGTGAGGGCATCGGTGTAGTGGTCAAACTCGATCTTGTAGCTGTAGCGGTCGTTGGTGACCTGGCTGAGAGAGGTGTTGCCCTTGCCGCGGATGGCCACGTTTTTGAAGGTTTCGCCGTCTATCACCACGGTGCAGGCGTAGTATTCCTCGCTTTTGCAGTTGGCGGTGAATTCGTCCCAGTCGTCCATGATAATATTGATGGTATGGACTTTGGAGGTGTCGAAAAGGGCGGTTTCATAGGCCATGGCAGTGGACGCTTTTTGGAGGCCGAAGCTCTCGCCGTTTACGAACAAAGCCGTCAGCACCAGAGCCAGCAGCAGGGCAGCACAGCAGATCCTGTCAATGTGCTTGTGTGTGGACATAGCCCTGCCTCCTCAGCCCATGTATTCGCCGTTATAGCTGACGAGGACGGCGCTGTTTACGCCGGAGAGGTCGCTGAGGGCATTGATGAAGTCGGTGTTCTCGTCCTTCAGACGAACCTCCAGATTCAGCTCCACGCTGCCCTTGGCGGCGGTCTTGCTCTTGACCACGCACTTGGACACATGGCTGCGCAGCAGCTCCGTGGCGGCCTGCTCGGCGGCGGAATCGGCGCAGGAGAGCACCACGATGTAGGGATTGAGATGGGATTTTTTATTCACGAAGACCAGAAGGATGACGCCGATGATGACGCTGCCGACCACGGCCAGAGGGATCAGGCCGGCGGCCAGAACGATGCCCACGGCAATGGACCAGAAGAGGAAGGCGATGTCCAGCGGCTCCTTGATGGCGGTGCGGAAACGGACGATGGACAGGGCGCCCACCATGCCCAGAGAGAGGACGACGTTGGAGGTGACGGCCAAAATCACGACGGTGGTGATCATGGTCAGCGCCACCAGCGTCGTGCCAAAGCTGGAGGAATACATGACGCCCTGATAGGTTTTCTTATACACCAGAAAGATGAACATACCCAGTCCGAAGGCCAAAGCCAGGGCGATGGCCATGTCCAGAAAGCTGACGCGGGTGACGTTTTCCAGAAAGCTGGATTTGAAAATGTCGTTGAAGGTCATGGGGAGGCACTCCTTTATGATAATTTTTTATAAATTTCAGCCGTATATGCGGCACTGGGCGTACTTGGAGAAGGCACCGGAGCGGCAGTTGGGGAGCTGCACGGCGTCGCGGATGATGTCGGGCAGGTATTCGTCCCACTTCACCTCCAGAATGATGGGGGAAGCGCCCACGGGGAGGGTGAGGCAGGCAGGGTCTGAGAAGTCGGCGCAGCAGGCGGCGGTGCGGAGGTTATAGTCCAGCGTCACACGAACGTGACCGGGGGCGAAGACAAACGGCTCGCGGGTGTAGTCCACCACGGTTTTCGGCCGCAGCCCCCGATGCAGCATCCCGTCATACAGCTCCCGATGCAGAGGCTCGCCGGCCTTCATCCAAGCCGTTTCTCCGCGGAGGAGGGACTGCACCTGCGCGGAGGAGAGGGGGGCGGTCTGCTTTAAGCAGAGGCCGTTTATTTTGCTCTTTTTCTCCAGACGGAGGAAGGTGGGGTCGCCGTTATAGTAGCGCAGGCGGAATTTTTCGCGGACATTCACGCCGTCCAGCTTTTCCCGCAGGATGGTGTCGGCGGCGTTATCAAAGTAGAGGCTGCGCACCAGATATTCGCCGCCTGTGGCGTGGGGATCCCACTCCATGAGCAGGGGCAGACGCTGCCGCAGAACCAGCAGGTCGGCGGGGCTGATGACGTGCTTCCACTCGTGGCGATAGGCCATGGTATCACTCCTTTGCTGGCGGTGGTCGTCCTGCGCCGGTGGGGCGGAATGCCGGCATATTCCGCTGACGAAAGCGGCGCAGAGATCGCCTTGATGGGGTTTATTATACGGGCTTAAACTGAAATAACCTTAAAAAAGAAAAATGTGGAAGAAAAAAAGGGCGGCGGCGTATTTTGCGCTTTGCAGGACTTTTTTGCGGCATTTGGCTGCCGTTTTAGCGGCAAGGGCTTGTTATCGGAGGGGATGCGTGGTAAAGTAGAAAAAGAGAAAAGAGGGCGGGAGGAAAGGAAATGTTTACGGCAGAGCACTTTATCTGGATGGCGCTGAGCGCCGTTTTCATTGTGGGCATGACGATCATCAGCGTGAAAGGCCGGTGGAGCCTGCGGCGGGCGGGGTATGTGATGACCGCCATATGCGCCTTCAGCGAGATCAGCAAAATGATGAGCGACATGCAGGCGAATCCCGCCGGCGGCATGAGCCTGGATCCGCGTTCGCTGCCGTTTCACCTGTGCAGCCTGATGCTGTTCGGCGTGCTGTACGTCACCTTTGGACGGGAGGGGCGAGCCAGGCAGTGGGTCATTGATTTTCTGGCGGTCATGGGGACGCTGGGGAGCTTTTTTGCCCTGCTGATCCCCACCAACGGCACGGATTTCCGGACGATCTTCGCCTACCAGTGCTTCGTGTACCACGCGGGGCTTATGTGGTTCTGCCTGTATCTGATTTTGTCGAAAAGGGCGGAGCTGGGCGGGAAGACCCTGCTGCGGAATCTGGGGATATTGCTGGGGCTGAGCTTCATCATGATCTACATAAACGGCGCCCTGTCGGCCTACGGGACGAACTTCATGTACCTTGTGCGGCCGCCTATGGAGAACCTGCCGTATCTGAACCTCGATAGCGGCTGGTATGTGTATCTGCTGCGGCTGATGGCGCTGGGGGCGGCGCTGGTGACGCTGTTTCAGCTGCCCTTTATCCTGCGGAAGCGGAAAGCGGCGGCGTGTGCAAAATAAAAATAAGACCTCCGGCTGTATCGGAGGTCTTATTTTTTGGGATATTAATCAGTGCATGGGGCAGCCGTGGACTTGAATGCCGGCCTGCTCCCGCCGCAGCGCCCGTTCATAGATCATTTCGCCGGCGATGGACACGGCGATCTCCGCCGGCGTCACGGCCTTGATGGCCACGCCCACCGGCGTGTGCAGGGAGGCGATGGCGGCTTCGTCTACGCCGGCGGCGCGAAGGCGCGCATTTACCGAGGCGGTCTTGGCGCGGGAACCGATGACGCCCACATAGGCGGCGGGGCGGCGCAGGATCTGCTCCTGCACCTCAAAGTCGTGGGTGTGGCCGCTGGTCATGATGACGATGTAGTCCTCCGGCTCCGTGGTGATGTATTGGGCGATATGGCCGAAGTCGCCGCAGATGAGGCTTTCCGCCGCGGGAAAGCGCTCCTTTGTCACCAGATCGGCGCGGTCGTCGAACACGGTGACGCGGAAGCCGATGGACTTGAGCACCGGCGCCAGCGCCAGCGCGCAGTGACCGGCGCCGAAGAGGAGCGCACGCTCCCCGATGGCCACGGGGAGGGAGAAAGCGCCGTCCTTGGGCGGCTCGTCGGTGAGACAGCCGCCCTGGCCGGTGAGGGGCAGCGACAGATAGCAGGGCTGGTATTTGGCGATACGCTCCAGCAGGGAGGAGGCGAGGGCGCGCCACGCGGCATCCGAGGCGGGGATGAAGGTGAACAGCACCGTTACGTCGCCGCCGCACACCATGCCGATGTCCTCGGTGTCGCTGCGGTGCAGCTTGTATTCCCGCACGTCGCCGTGTTTGCGCGCTATCAGCTCCTGCGCATGAATTATGGACAGGTTTTCCACATTGCCGCCACCGATGGTGCCCGCCTGGGGGCCTTGGGCGTTCACCAGCATCTGCGCGCCCGCGCCGCGAGGCGTGGAGCCGGACTCGCGAATGATGGTGGCCAGCACGGTGTCGTGCTGCTTTTCCATTTCATACAGCAGCTTGGCAAAGATCGTTTGCATAGTCATCCACTCCTTTTTTGTATTTTGTATCATACCACAAATGGGGGCTGTCCGCCACAGGTATTTTCCGGCGGGGGCATTTGGCTTGCGGTGGCGGGGGAAATGGGGTATAATATTCCGTAATACAGAAGAGAGATGGCGGCGTTTATGAAAAAGAGCACCTATGAAAAACCGGATCTGCACATGCACTCCGTATATTCCGACGGCACGGACACGCCCCGGACGCTTTTGCGCTGCGTGCGCAGGGCGGGGCTTGACCTCTTTGCCCTGACGGATCACGACACCGCCGAGGGATGCGCCGCCGTGCGGGCGCTGCTGCGGGAGGGGGATCCGGCGTTTATCGGGGGCGTGGAGTTCTCCTGCAAGGACGAGCGGGGGAAGTACCACATGCTGGGCTACGGCTTCGACGGGAGCAAGCCCGCCATTCGGGAGGCGGTGGCCTTTTCCCACCACAGCCGCATTCTGAAAATGCAGAACCGCTTTGGCTATTTGAAGGAAAAATACGGCTTCACCTTTACCGACGAGGAGCGCGCGGAGTTGCTGGCGCTGAAAAACCCCGGCAGGCCGCACTTTGTGGCCATGATGCTGAAAAAGGGGTATGTGCGCACGAAGGATGAGGGGTTCGAGGCGTTTGAGGGCTATCACGGCAGCGAGCCGAGCCTTTCGCCGGAGGAGGCCATAGACGCCATTTTGCGCTCGGGCGGCATTCCGGTGCTGGCCCACGGGATACTGGCGGACGGGGCGAAGAAGCTGACGGAGGAGGAGATCACCGCACGGGTGGAACGCTTTCGGGCGGCGGGGCTTATGGGGCTGGAGTGCTACTACGCCACCTTTACGCCGCGGCAGAAGGAGATCATGCTGGATTTGGCGGACAGGTTCGGCCTGCTCGTCACCGCCGGCAGCGACTACCACGGCGGCAACAAGCAGGTCATGCTGGGGCAGACCAACGACCCCGACCCCGCACGGCTGCAGGGGTTTTACGACGCTATTGCAGACAGGATATGAGATAAAAACGATCCCCGCTCTCACTGAGAGCGGGGATCGTTTTTATTTGGTCGGGAGATCAGCGATGGGTCTTGCGCTTTTTGAGCTCGGGGATGGCGAGCATGACCAGACCGCTGAGAGCTGCCAGAGAGACCCACAGGGTGATGCCGGCGTCGCCGGTCTTCACGGGAGGCGTGGGCAGGCTGGCGTTATAGCTGTTGGTGAAGGCTACCAGCGGGGAGCCGTCTTCCTTGGGATCCAGAGGGATGAACTCATCGCCCTCGCCCATGATGCTGACATCACGCAGGCTGACTGTTTCATCCTCAATGTCGAGGGTGACATAGTACAGCGTTTCGTCATACGTCCAGCCCTCGGCGCTGCCCTTGACCTGGGTCAGCTGGATGCCGTCGGAGATAGAGTGCAGCTTGCTGGCCTTGATGGTGAAGACGAAGCTGCCGGTGTAGGTCTTCTCGCCATTGGTCTCGATGGTGTCGTTCACGATGGTGACGAAGTCCTTCAGACCGTCGGTCATCATGCCGGCAAAGGCCAGCTTAAAGGTTTCCTTGCCGGGGGCGGCCTCGCCGGTCTTCTTCACGGTCATGGAGAAGGGGATGGTCACGGTGACATCGACGTCGGGACGGACAGGGGCGATCTCATAGCCGCACTCAGTGCAGAGGACGGGGTTCTCATAGTCCGCTGCATCACGATCGGGGGTGTGGGCGGTCTTGGTGCCGTCGATGGCGGCGCCGCAGTCCTTGCAGACCTTCCAGTGGCCGTCCTTATCGGACTTCCAGCCGTCGGCTGCAGCGTGAGGAGCCTTTTCGCCGAGAATTTCGCTGCAGTCTTTGCAGATGTGCCAGTGGTTTACGCCGTCAGACTCATAGCCGTCCTTTGCCGAATGGGGCGCGGTGTCGCCGTACTCGAAGGTTTCGGTGCTCACGGCGCCGCAGGTGCAGGACTTATAGTACACGGATCTGTGCTGGCAGGTGGCTGCACTCTGGAGGAAGGAAGCGTTCGGCACGTCCTGGAAGTCGTGGCTCTGGACATCTTTACGGCTGTCGCAGAGGGTGCACTTGTAGCCGTGGCCGTCGGCACCGAAGTCGGTCAGAGCGGTGCCATAGATGTGGGGGCCTGCCGCGCCGCTATAATACTTGTCAGCGGCGGCGGGATCGTCCTTGGCGATATGGGTGCTGTCGTGGGCGCACACATACCAATAGGTGTCGTGCTCCTGACAATTCGCAGCTTCACTGCGCAGGTTATCGGACTTCACGGAGTAGTCATGACCCAAAGCCTTGCGGATCACGCTGCTGTGATCCGTGATCTCATTGACAGCGCCGCTGTCGGCAAAGAACTTGCCGCAGTCCTGACACTTCCAGTAGGCGTTGTTGCCGGACTGGGTGCAGGTAGGCTCCACAGCCGCGACGGACTGGAGGTTATGATGGGTCGGGTCGATGCTGCCGTAGGGGATCTGACAGACGGAGCAGTAAGCCCGCTTGGTGCAGGTGGCGGTGCCGTCGTGGTCGGCCAGACCGTTCTTCTCGGTGCAGCCGGACACGGTGCATTCCTGCCAGTGCTGGGTGTCATTGTGCTTCCATTCACCCCAGCGGTGGTTGCCGGTGTGGGTAATGGTGAAGGTCCAGGAGGAATCGGTCAGATCGGAAACGGCGTTGAGGTTGTCATTATTGGCCACGGACACATACACCTGATAGGTGCCCATTTCCGTGGGGGCGGCCACGACCTGGCCGTTCTGCTTATAGGTCACGGTGAATTTGTTGGCGGAGAATGCCCCTATACCCCAGCCGGAGCTGTCGCCGGGGATCCAGTTTACAGTGGCCTTTTTGGCGGTGCCGTCATACTCCAGATCGGCGGGAGCCTTGAAGACAAAGTGCGCGGCGGTGGGGGTCAGCTTTTGGATCTCCCACTGCACCTGCTTGGTGCCGGTGGAGCCGTCCAGCCACTTGAAGCCGTCCTTCAGCGTCAGCGTGGAGGTATATGCGCCCACATTCCAAGCGTACCATCTATTAGAGCTGTAACCATGGGCAGTGCCCGGATACAGGCCGAACTGCTGATTGCCGTTATAGACAAAGGGGCCGCGGGGCGTGGGCACGGGGATGGACTCGATGAAGCGGTTGATGACCACCTCGGTGGAGGGGGAGGGCTTCAGAGTGTCGGTGGCCTTGTAGCGCACCTCGTACTTGCCGGCGCCGGCGGTGGTCCAGCTATAGCCGCAGGTGGTCCAGGGGCCGGTGCTGCCGACCAAACGGTACTCCATTTTGGAGGTGGTGTTGTTGATATGGCCGAGACCGTCGGAGCTGGTGGGATCCTGGGTTTCAAGGCCGGTGGGGGCGTTGGGCTGCTCGCCCTTTTCCGTGGGGGCGGGCAGGGTGATGGTGGTGTCGGCCGTGGGGGAGCCGCTGATGTAGATGCGGTTATTGGACTTGCCGACGGTGAGGCCGTTGAGGGTCAGACCGTAATCATCGGGGATATAGTAGTTCGTGGCGTCGGTGAGGTAGGCATAAACCGTGGTGAGGGTGGAGCAGTTCTGCTCCAGCTCGCCGCTGCTTGCCAAGCGGGTCAAGCCCTCGGGCAGATTGATCTTGACATCATAGGTCTTCAGGCGCAGGGCGACATAGCTATCGTAATTCGTGAGGAAAGCCTCATAATCGGAACGGTCGGGCTTGAAATACTTGAATTCATCGTAAGTGATGGCTCTGCTGCGGCTGACGGTAACGGTCTCGGAGCCGTAGAGGGCTTTCGACGTGCTTATGCCGATGTCCGCACCGGAGTTCAGAGTGCCGTTAACATCGAATCTTTGTTTCGAGTTATTATAGTCGAGGTACAGGTTGTCGGCTGCGCCTTTCTTGCCGGTGTTGCCCTGAATGACGGGCTTATTGGACAGATACACATAGCCTTTGGAGCAGAAGTACACGCCGCCGCCGCAGTCATCGGCGGTGTTATTCTTAATGGAGCCGCGGCTCATATAGAACTTGGCGTTTTCGATATTGTCGATATACACGCCGCCGCCTCTGCCGCCGACATACTTGGTGCTGTAGCCCTTGGGGAAGGAAGACATACCGGCGTGGTTGCCGCTGATCTCGCCGCCCGTCATGGAGAAGGCACGGGCGCTGCGGAAGAGCACGCCGCCGCCGTAGCCGCCGTTATTGGTTTGAGTTTCCTTATAATTCTCAGCGCAGGCGTAGTTGCCGGTGATCTTACCGTCGGAGAGGGTCAGCTTGCTGCGGGCGCCCAAATAGATGCCGCCGCCGCCCTGATCGTCTTTCTGCGTGCTGCTGCAGCTGGCGCGGTTGCCGCTGATCTCACCGCCGGAGATGGTCAGGGTGGCATCTCCGACGTCGTTGCCGTAGGCGGCAATGCCGCCGCCGCTGCCGCCGGCGGTGTTATTCTTGATAGAGCCGCCGGACATATTGAACTCGGATCTGTACTCCAGCAGCACACCGCCGCCATTTACATCGGAGCCATCGGCGGTGTTATAGCTGATCTCGCCGCCGAACATATAAAACTCCGGCATCTGTGTTGTGAGGCTGCTGGAGTCACCCTGGACGTAGACACCGTGGGTGTCGTTGTGGGTGATCTTGCCGCCGAAAAGGTAGAATTTGCCGGCATAGTTGTGCACGGCTGCATCAGCCTTGAAGCCGGTGATCTCGCCGCCATACATATTGAATGTGCCGCCTGCGCCGATGTCGACGGCGTAGTTGCGGTAGTGCTCCAGATCGTACTGCGAGCCCTGCGCGACGATCTGGCCGGCGGTCTGGCCGCAGTCGGTGAGGGTGAGAGTCCTGTAACCGGGGATGCTGATGCAGGGCCTATTAGAGTTGGCGTTAATAATGAGCTTGTGGCCGTTGAGGCAGAGGCTGACGTTGGATTTATTCAAGTCCAGCGCCCAAGTATCGTCGATGGTAACGTCGTTGAGCAGGTAGTAGCTGCCGATGGACTTGATGGCGGCGAGGCTGTTAATGCCCGTCCACGTTGTGTTGGCAGTGTGATCGTGGTAACTGTCGGAGGTGGTGTAGGTGTTGTTGCAGGAGCAGTGGGTGTGGGTGTCGGTGGCCTTCAGATCCAGACTGTTGCCATTGGGCACCAAGGCGCAGTCGGTGCGGTCGCTGAAGAAGATGTTGGTGTCCGTGGTGCCGTATACGATCTGCTTTGTGGGGACAAGATCCGAATTCACGCCGATACTGGCGGCGGAGGTCAGCTTGTCATCGCCGTAGCCGATGTAGATCTGCTGCTTTTCCGCGTCTTCGCCGACGTGGAGGTTGCTGGCGGTCTTGCTCTCACCCTGGGTGTTGCCGGTGATATTCAGGGCACCGCCCACGGTGCAGGTGGTTATGCCGGTGAAGTATACGCCGCCGCCCTTGATGCCGGCGGTGTTATTCTGAATGGTGCCGCCGGTGAGAGTAAGATCGACGGGGAGCTCACTGGAGGACATGTACCTGTATGCCTGGCAGCCGATGGCACCGCCGTTTTTCCGAGCGGTGTTGTTCTGCATGGTGCCGCCGCTTATGGTGACGGCAGCCGGCGCGTTGGCGACATACACTGCGCCGCCCGTGCGCGCCTCATTGCTTTCCATGCGGGCAGTCCCGCTCATGGTAAACGAAGCGGTACCCTTGCTATTGCCGCTGCTTAGATACACGGCACCGCCGTCATTATAGATGTTTTTGCAGTTTTGGACCACGGCGCCGTCTTCCAGATTCACGGTGCTATATTCCCGCACGGTGATGGCGGCAGATTCGGCCGCCGCGGTATCGCCGCCGCCGTCCAGAGTGATGTTCCGCAGGGTCAGCGAGGTATAGGCGGGATGATCCGAGCCTTGATAGCCGCTATATCCCTGCTCGCCTTGCAGATTGAACAGAGCACCCTTGAAGCCTTTGGCGCGCACCAGCTTGCTGTTGGCATCTGCACCGGAGATGATGATGTTCTGGTTCCAAAATTTATACCAGGCCATGGAGCCGTTCTCGGTGCGGGTGGGTCTGATATTCAGGGTCTCGGAGATCTCGATGGTGCCGCTCACAGTGATCTCGATAGGGTTGTTATAAGAGAGATTTTCGATGGCGCTTTTGAGCTTATCAAAGCTCGTCACATTGTCGTAAGACCAGGCCCATACCGTGGTGGGGATCAGGCTCAGAGCCATCACCAGAACCAGCAGTATGCTTGCGATTCTTTTTTTCATGATTACCTCCTTTTGGCCGCCTATTGAACCGAGGCGGCCGCTTTCCGGCACTTTGCCGATGACATTTTTTGGCATAAGCCCATGTTACACCTATTTTTACGATGGCAGTATACATCGTACATACATGTTCATTGCAAGCCTTTTTTTGCAAAAAAAATAAATAATATGAAAAAACAGCCATAAAAATGCGGCCGCGTCAAAATTCGGCAAGGCCGAAGCGGAAGGGGATTCACAAAGGGACGGGAGTGTGATATACTCACTTTGATTATTTATTTCTATACACAAGGAGGATACAGCAATGATCCGGTGCTTTGATAAGGGCGTTTTTCTGCAGAACGGACGGTTGACCGACGACGCAGGGCTGCCGACGGAGCAGGGGCGGAAAAACACCATGGCCTGGCAAATTCTGCAGGCGCACAACACGTCTTCCGACCCTATGGAGCTGAAAATACGCTTCGACGCCATGGTGTCCCACGACATCACCTATGTGGGCATCATCCAGCAGGCGCGGGCTTCCGGCATGAAGGAGTTTCCCATCCCCTACGCGCTGACCAACTGCCACAACAGCCTCTGCGCCGTGGGCGGCACCATCAACGAGGACGACCACATGTTCGGCCTCTCCGCGGCAAAAAAATACGGCGGCATCTATGTGCCCGCCAACCAGAGCGTGATCCACTCCTACGCGCGGGAGGAGCTGGCGGGCTGCGGCAAGATGATCCTCGGCTCCGACTCCCACACCCGCTACGGGGCTCTGGGCACCATGGCCGTGGGCGAGGGCGGGCCGGAGCTTGCCAAGCAGCTCCTCAAAAACACATGGGACGTGCCCATGCCCAAGGTGGTGCTGGTGTATCTCACCGGCGAGCCGAAGCAGGGCGTGGGGCCGCACGACGTGGCCATTGCGCTGGTGAAGGCGACATTTGAAACGGGGTTCGTGAACAACTGCGTGCTGGAGTTCTGCGGCCCCGGCATTGAAAAGCTCCCCATGGACTATCGCAACGGCATCGACGTGATGACCACGGAGACCACCTGCCTCTCCTCCATCTGGGAGACAGACGAGGCCACCCGCCGCTTCTTTAAGACCCACGGGCGGGAGGAGGACTACAAGCCCCTGCACCCGAAGGACGGGGCTTACTATGACAAGTATATCACCATAGAGCTTGACAAGGTGGAGCCGATGATCGCGCTGCCCTTCCACCCCTCCAACGCCTACACCATTAAAGAATTTCTGGCAAATGCCGAGGAAATTCTCAAGGGCGTGGAGGAAGACGCGCGGCGGCGCTTCCCCAAGGCCGACCCGCATCTGACGGACAAAATTCACGACGGCGGCGTGTGGGCGGATCAGGGGGTCATTGCGGGCTGCGCCGGCGGCCTGTTTGACAACATCACCGAGGCGGCGGACATTCTGCGGGGCAAGTTCACCGGCAGCGGCGCTTTCAGCTTTGACGTGTACCCCACTTCGGTGCCGGTGTCGCTGGAGCTGATGAAGGTGGGCGCTACGGCGGCGCTTCTGGAGGCGGGGGCTATCATCAAGCCCAGCTTCTGCGGCCCCTGCTTCGGCGCGGGAGATGTGCCCGCCAACAACGGCCTTAGCCTGCGCCACACCACCCGCAACTTCCCCAACCGCGAGGGCAGCAAGCCCGGAGAGGGGCAGTTTGCCGGCGTGTGCCTCATGGATGCCCGCTCCATCGCTGCCACCGCGGCAAACGGCGGCCGCATCACCCCCGCCACGGAGGCGGACTATGCCCCCGTGCGGCACGAATATCATTTTGACGGCACGGTGTATAAAAATCGGGTATACTACGGCTTCGGCAAGGCCGACCCCACGGCGGAGCTGCAAATGGGCCCCAACATCACCGACTGGCCCAAGATGCACGCGCTGGAAGAGAACCTGCTGGTGGAGCTGGCGGCGGTGATCCACGACCCCGTGACCACCACCGATGAGCTGATCCCCTCGGGCGAGACCTCCTCCTACCGCAGCAATCCCCTGCGGCTGGCGGAGTTTACCCTGAGCCGGCGGGTGCCGGAGTATGTGGGGCTTTCCAAGAAGATCGCGGCGCAGGAAAATGACCGGCGCAGCGGCGTGGTGTCGGCGCATTTGAGAGAGGTGCTCTCGCAGGTGGGCGACGCCGACGAGCTGGCGAAATGCACGCAGTTCGGCTCTGCCGTGTTCGCCAACAAGCCCGGCGACGGCAGCGCCCGAGAGCAGGCGGCTTCCTGCCAGAAGGTGCTGGGGGGCTTTGCCAACATCTGCTATGGCTTCGCCACCAAGCGCTACCGCAGCAACTGCATCAACTGGGGCATCCTGCCCTTCACCATAGACGAGGGCGTGCCCTTCGACTACGAGAGCGGCGACTGCGTGTTCGTGCCCCATATCCGGCAGGCGGTGGAGAGCGGGCAGGAGGACATCCCCGCCAAGGTCATCTGCAAAGACGGCAGCGTTCATGACCTGCTGCTGCATGTGAAGGGGCTGACGGCGGACGAAAAGGAGATTCTGCTGCGGGGCTGCCTGATGAATTATTATGCAAAACGGATGGCTGCGGAGAAATAACAGGAGCTGTCATTCCGAGCCGGCGCGCACACCGGCGTGGGGATCCGTATTCCCCGATAAGGAAATGGGGGGACGGATCGCCACGTCGCTTCGCTCCTCGCAATGACAGAGCCATATACCTTATATTATATAAGAAAGGACACACTATGGAAAAGATCCGAATGACCACGCCCTTGGTGGAGATGGACGGCGACGAGATGACCCGCATCCTCTGGGGCATGATAAAAGAGCAGCTGCTGCTGCCCTTTGTGGACTTGAAAACGGAGTATTACGATCTGGGGCTGCTGCACCGGAACGAAACGGAGGATCGGGTGACGGCGGAGGCCGCCAACGCCACCCGCCGGCTGGGCGTGGCCGTGAAGTGCGCCACCATCACCCCCAACAAGCAGCGCATGGAGGAGTATCCCCAGCTCACCCGGATGTGGAAAAGCCCCAACGGCACCATCCGGTCGATTCTGGACGGCACGGTGTTCCGCGCGCCTATTCTCATTGACACCATCCACCCGGTGGTGAAAAACTGGAAAAAGCCCATCACCATCGCCCGCCACGCTTATGGCGACGTGTATAAAAGCGTGGACATGCGCACCACGGAGCCGGGGGTGTGCACCATGACCTTCAGGGGGGAGAGCGGCGCGGAGCAGACCGTCACCGTGCAGAAGGTGGACGGCCCCGCCGTGTGGCAGGGTCAGCACAACAAGGAGGGGAGCATCCGCTCCTTTGCCCGCGCCTGCTTCCAGTACGCCATTGACACGAAGCAGGATCTGTGGTTCTCCACCAAGGACACCATCGCCAAGGTCTATGACGGCGAGTTCAAGCGGGTGTTCGAGGAGGAATATGAAAATTATAAGGCCGAGTTTAACAAGCTGGGCATCACCTATTTCTATACGCTCATCGACGATGCCGTGGCGCGGGTCATTCGCTCGGAGGGCGGGTTCATCTGGGCGTGCAAGAACTATGACGGCGACGTGATGAGCGACATGGTGTCCACCGCCTTCGGGAGCCTGGCCATGATGACCTCCGTGCTGGTGGCGCCCGACGGCACCGCGGAATATGAGGCCGCTCACGGCACCGTGACCAAGCACTACTACAGGCACCTCAAGGGGGAGAAGACCTCCACCAACCCCATGGCCACCATCTTTGCCTGGAGCGGCGCGCTGCGCAAGCGGGGGCAGCTGGACGGGCTGGCTGACTTGGAGAATTTCGCGGAGCAGCTGGAGCGGGCGTGCTTCGACACGCTGGGGCAGGGCACCATGACCAAGGATCTGGTGGGGCTGGTGGACGAGGGCGTGTCTGCCCGCGCCGTCACCAGCGAGGAATTTATCGCGGCCATTCGGGAGAATCTGGAAAAGCGGCTGTGAAAAAAGCAAGGCTCCCCGCGGCGGGAAGCCTTGCGTCAGGTGAAAAGCGGCTATTATGAGGCATCTTGCGGGCTGGCGCGGCGCTCCGCGATGCACCCTATGCCATGGGGGAAATACAGGGGATACGGATTCCCACGTCGCTTCGCTCCTCGGAATGACAGGTCAATTTATTTCACATTGGGCACCACGCCGAGGATCACCAGCGGCTCGGAGCCGGTGTTCACCACGCTGTGGCTGTGGCCGACGGCGCAGTAGTGGGTCATGCCGGCGCGGACGGCTACGGGCTTACCGTCGTCGGTGCATACGCCCTCGCCGGAGAGGAAGTGCATCACCTCGAAGCTGCCCTCGTGGACATGGTGGCCGATGGTGCTGCCGGCGGGCAGGGTCAAAATTAAAATTTTCCCCTGTGCATCCTCAAATTTGCGCACCAGCGCCTGCCCCTCGCCGCCCTTGAAATGGGGCACGGCCACCTCGGGGATGGAAGCGAAATCAAGAAACATGACGGCATCTCCTTTGCGTTTTTTTCAATTATAACAGACCTTGGCGCAGGCCACAAGGAGGGATTTTTCATGAAGGACAGAAACACCGAGATTCGGGAGGCCATAGACGCCGGAAATCGGGCGATGGACGCGCTGGACGAGGCGCTGGAGCACCTGAAGACCGCCCGCGGGCTGGGCATCTGGGATATGCTGGGCGGCGGCTTTTTCAGCAGCTTTCTCAAGCACTCCAAAATGGATGACGCCCAGCGGGCTATGCAGTACGCCCAGCAGGAGCTGCAGAATTTCAGCCGAGAGCTGGCGGATGTACAGATGGCGCTGGATTTTCAGGTGAATTTTGATGGAATGACCCGCTTTTTTGACATGTTCTGCGACAACTTCTTCGTGGACTGGATGGTGCAGGATCAGATAGTTCGGGCGCAGGAGAGCGTGGCCGACGCCCGCCGGCGAGTGTGGGAGGCGGTGCAGCAGCTGCAGTTCATGGTGGGGGAGTGAAAGAAGCGCGGCGCGCGTGACGCCGCCAAAACACGCAAAACGGGCGGGGCAGAGCCGCCGCCCCTACAGGTATCTTTTATTATGCCCCCGTAGGGGTCGGCGTCCCCGACGACCCGCCCGCCGCACTCTCAAAAAATGTCATTGCGCACCGGCGCGCACGCCGGTGCGGCAATCCGTAATACCCTCATACTGCACTCCTGCCACACGGGGGAAACGGATTCCCACGTCGCTGCGCTCCTCGGAATGACATCTTTCATGGAGATCATCTTGCCCTGCGTAGGGGCGGGGCAGAGCGCCGCCCCTACG
>OLOV01001132.1_pt1 | contig 21584 bp, 20 predicted proteins | sample 1672931 | NCBI WGS metagenome assembly OLOV01 (sample SAMEA3136738, study PRJEB25190) | human gut metagenome | biome: human gut; feature: human-associated habitat; material: faeces | place: Austria | collected 2013
CGGCAAAGAGAGCGGAGAGCAGGGTGTGGAGGACTACGGGAGAGCCGTGGCAGTGGAATTCGGCGGAGTCCTCCCCAGTGTAGCTGTGTCCGCCGCCGAAGCGGACGGCTAATCCCTGATCGATGACGGCGCCGGAATCGTCCAGCATTTCTCCGAACACCATCTTGTGAGAGGGCTGCTGGGCGAAGGGGACTCCGTTCCGGGGACGAAAGACCCGGTCGCAGGCAGCAAAGCAGCCATCCCCGGAGACCCGGACGATGCCGATGGCGGTGGCGATGCTGCCGGTGGCAATGGCGGCGATGAGATCAGACATAGAAGCTCCTTTCAGAGAGTTCCGCTATGCGGCACGGGAAAGCATGGTGATACCATGCGGGATCGAATCCTAAAATGGGTTTTGCCCATTGGAATGTCCCCTACTTTTTCTTTGCTCCAACAAGGGGCGCGGCGAACCGCCGCAGGGGATGCAGCATGGTGCCACTTTGCGGCACGAGAATACACGGTTTTACCGTGGGGATGCACCCCCCATTTTCTTTTTGAGACATCAAAAAGAAAATGCGCCGTGCACGGTGGAAAAGAAAAAATGTCAGGGATGAGTTGACCGCTTTGCCGGTCAACTCATCCCTCAGCGTCTTTTCTTTTGACCATGAATGGCCGTTTTCTTTTCTGAGGCGGTTTTTGAATTATGTAAACCTTGCATATTAAAAATAACAAACAAATCGGCAAAGCCGGAACTTTTGAAAAATCGAAAGTTCCGGCCTTTTTTTCTTTCAAGGGGGGTATCGAATTGAAGAACTACGAAATCAAGCAGGCATTCAAGAATCTGCCGGATGCTGGGCTTCCGGACAATGAGCAGGTGATGTGCTGCGAATACGAGCAGTGTGAAGGGTGTAATTTAAACTGCCCCCGCGCATCACACATATTTATAATCGCCGTGGACGCCGCCGGTTTTTTCCTCAAGATGAATATCCGATATCAGAATATCCTTCTGCACGGCCTTGCACATATCATAGACCGTGAGAGCTGCGGCGCTTACGGCAGTCAGAGCCTCCATCTCCACGCCCGTATGCCCCGTGCATGACACTGCCGCCCTTATATCGACCGAGAGGAGGTTCTCGTCAAGCTCAAGCCTGATATCAATACCGTCTATCAGTATCGGATGGCACATCGGGATAATATCCGGGGTGCGCTTTGCGGCCATTATACCCGCGACCTGCGCGACGGCAAGCACATCGCCCTTTTTCATGCCGCCGTTTTTTATCAGGGCAAAGGTGCTTTCGTTAACCGTGACGCGCCCCGAGGCGACGGCGGTGCGGAGGCTCTCCGGCTTGTCGCCGACATTCACCATCTTAGCCCTGCCCTGCTCATTAAAATGCGTAAAATCCTGCATATGCTTCACCCCTTATCCCTCTTGCCGCTCAGTGCCGTCCTCGACGAGGACTCTCATCGTCCCGCCGCAGACCATGCCGTCAGACTCCGCGACCTCGCCCGTAAGGTCAATATCGACGATTTTATAGCGCCCCGTGCCGATAATTCGCACGGCGTCACGGATAACCGCGCCCTCGCTGCATCCGCCGCCTATGCTGCCGGTGACTGCCGCAAGAGGGCTTACCGCCATTTTCGCGCCCGCCTCGCGCGGAGTCGAGCCCTTTGTCTCGATAACGGTTACTATCGCCTTGGGCTCACGGTTTTCGGCAAGGTATTTTATCACGGATAGCTCCACGTCGGAGTCGTTGCAGCAGCGTATGCCGTCATTGCTGTGCTCCGGCAGGCGCTTATATGCCACAAGCTCCGCGAGTATGGATATGGCGATCTCGCCGGGGGTGACGGCGCCGATATCAAGTCCTATGGGCGTGCATATCCTGTCCATGTACTCCTTGGGATAGCCCTCCTCGACAAGCATCTCAAACAGCCCACGCACGCGGCGGCGCGAGCCGATAAGCCCCAGGTACGCCGGCTGCGTGCCCTTGAATATCTCGCGCAGGCAGTCCGCGTCATGCACATGACCGCGCGTAATAACGACAACGTAGTCATAGCGCGTGAGCCGGAGGCGGTCGATGCAGCTTTCAAAGCTGTCGCACAGCACCTCCCGTGCCAGCGGGAAGCGCGCGGTATTTGCAAAGGCGGGGCGATCGTCACAGACATAGACCTCAAAGCCGCTCTTTGCCGCAAAATCGCAAACGGGCACGGCGATATGCCCCGCACCGAGGACTATAAGTCGCTCCGGGGGCGAAAAGGGCTCGCCCACGGTGATTTTGCCCTCCGTCTCCATCAGCGTCACGTCGGCAAAATATCTGCCGCGCTTATCGGTCTGCGGCGCATAGGGCGCAAGAGTCTTTTTCAATCCCTCGGCTATAAGCCCCTCCGTACCGCAAAGCTCCGTTTTCAGCGTCAGCGCCTCGCCGCGCTCGACTCTTTCCAATATTTCGGAATAAATATTCGACATGATAACGCCTCCTTAATACAGTAAAAGTATATTCGCCGGGGCAATGCCAAGCTCGGCGGGGAATAGCTGCGGGCGCTTATCCTTTGTCACCCGCCACCACACACTCGGCGCAGACTCCGCGGCGGACTTGAATTTGAACTCTATTATCCACTCAAAGGGCTCCTCCATCTCGTCAAGGTATTCTATCTCATGGCGATTTGTCGGCGCGGAGGGATTAAAATAATGTGCGCGGATGCCAATGGCCTTTATATCGTCGCCGACGGGCTGCGCGGTCGTGAGGCTCACGCCCCAATCGGGCACATATACCTCATGCTCCCCTCGCTTTATGGCGGGGGCTATGTTTTTGCAGCCGGTGAGCATCGCCGCCGGAACGCTGCCGGGATCGGCAAAAAGCGCCTTTGTCCGGTTCACGGTCAGAAGTCTGCCGCTGTACATGACGGCTATTTCCCGGCTCATGTTATACGCCTCGTTGCGGTCGTGCGTGACCATGATGACCTCCCGCCCGAAGCGCGTGAGCACGTCGCGCATTTCTATCATAAGCTTATCCCTGAGATGCGCGTCGAGCGCGGAAAAGGGCTCGTCCAGCAGCAAAAGCTGCGGGTCGCTGACCATGATGCGCGCAAGCGCCGTGCGCTGAGCCTGACCGCCGGAGAGCTGCGCGGGACGGTGATTTTCAAGTCCTCCAAGCTGGAACATATCCAGCATTTTTTTGAGCTTTTCCTCTTTTTCGCTCTTGTCCCTGATGCGGCGCATACCGCAGAGTATGTTCTGGCGCACCGTCATATTCGGAAACAGCGCATAGTTTTGGAACAGATAACCCACGCGGCGCTTTTGCGGAGGGAGATTTATCCCCTTTGCGCTGTCATATAAGACCACGCCGTCAAGCTCTATGTAGCCCTCGTCGGGCTTTTCTATGCCGGCAATGCATTTGAGCGTCATACTCTTGCCGCAGCCGGAGGGGCCGAGCAGACAGGTCACGCCGTTTTGCGCCTCGAATTTTGGCTCAAGCTCAAAGCTGCCGAGCTTTTTTCTGACGTCTACTATCAGGCTCATCCCTTCGCCCTCACTTTCTGCTTGCTCTCAAGGAGATTGACCGTGAGCAGCACGACGGTGCTTATGGCGAGGTTTATCATGACCCAGAAGAATGCGCCCGCATCGTCATTTGTGCGCCAGAGCTGATATACGGTCGTGGATATCGTGGCGGTTTTGCCGGGGGTGTAGCCGATGAGCATACTGGTTGCGCCGTATTCGCCGAGGGCGCGCGCGAAGGCAAGCACGGTGCCGGCGAGTATGCCCTGACGGCAGGCGGGCATACGTATGCGCCAGAAAATATATGTGTTGGAAAGGCCGAGCGTCTGCCCCGACTGCGAGAGTGTGCAGTCAAAGCTCTCGAACGCGCCGCGTGCCGTCCTGTACATCAGAGGAAAAGCGACGACGGCCGCGGCGAGGACGCCGCCGTACCATGTCATTACAAATTTAATGCCGAGCTGCATCAGAAGGATGCCGATCGGGCGCTTTGTGCCGAAAATGAGCAGCAGAAAATAGCCGCATACCGTCGGCGGCAGTACCATGGGAAGCGTGAGAATAACGTCAAGAATACCCTTGACCGTGCGCGGCAGTCTTGCCGCATAGTAGGCAAAGAATATGCCCGTGAAAAAAACTATTACGCAGCTTATAGCCGCAATGCGCAGGGAGTTTATAAGCGGATACCAGTCAATGTTCATATTATATACCTCGGATTGGCAGCGCAAATAAATGCGCTGCCAATTCTGCGTCTCAGGCTTTACGCGACCGGAGAGAAGCCGACAGCCTCAAAAATCGCCATGGCCTCGCTGCCCGTGAGATAGTCAAGGAAGGCCTTGGCTGCATCGGGGTTCTTCGCAGTCTTTAATACCGCGGCGGGATAGATGACCTGACCGCACATATCCTTGCTTGCGCTGTCAATGACCGTAAGCCCCGCGGAGAAGGCATCCGTGCAGTAGACTATGCCGCAGTCAACGCTGCCCTCGGAGACCTGAGTTGTGACCTCCTTGACGTTGCTGCCGTAGGTAATGACGCCGCTCTTGGCGAGGGCTTCCTCATCAAGCCCGTAGAAATTGAGTATCTTCTGCGTGTACTGACCGACAGGCACGTCACTGTTGCCCATTGCCATCAGTATGCTGCCCTCGGCAAGCCTTGCCGCAAGGTCGTCAAAGCTCTCTATGCCCTTGGGATTGCCCTCGGGGACGACAAGCACCACCTTATTTTCGAGCAGGTTCAGGCGCGTATCGCCGGCGACAAAGTCCAGCCCCTCCTTGTTTATCTCCTTGTCGGAGCTTAAGTCGAGCTGATTCATCTGCTTTTGACCGGCGGAGATAAAGAGGTCGCAGTCCGCGCCCTCCTGTATCTGGGTCTTGAGAGTGCCGGAGGAGTCGAAGTTATAGGTAATGGTGACGTTGTGATCCTTCTCGTAGATCTCCTTGATCTGGTTGAGGGTCTCGGTCATGGAAGCGGCGGCAAAGGCGACGATTTCTTCCTTCTCTCCCTTACTTGGAGCCGCGGGCGAGCCGCAGGCGGCAAGGGCGAACACCATTGCAAGCGTGAGCAGCAGTGTGAGGGTTTTCTTCATGTTCGTTTCTCCTTTTTCAGAAAAATATTTATATAAGCGCGACTTAACGCGGTTATATGCGCTGAAGAAATACCTGCTTTTTATTTTCTTGCGCAGTCGTGTACCTCGTTGCGGAGAAGCCCCATGGCATGGGGGATGGTGTCCATAAATACGTCCATATTCTCCATGCAGGCGCGGGGGCTGCCGGGGAGATTGATAATAAGCGTTTTACCCCGGATAACGGAGGCGGCGCGGGAAATCATTGCGTGCTTGGTGATTTTGAGAGACTCGGCGCGCATAGCCTCGGCAATTCCGGGGACGTTTTTATCCGCGATTGCAATCGTTGCCTCGGGCGTAATATCCCGCGCCGAGCAGCCCGTGCCGCCGGTCGTAAGTATGAGGTCAAGCTGCCGCTGGTCGCAGAGCCGAATAAGCTGCTGCTTCAAAACCCGCTCATCGTCGGGGATAACTATTTCCTCCACGACCCCGTAGCTTGCCTCGCGCAGGCGCTTTGCTATCGCGGGACCGCTCTCGTCCTTGCGCTCCCCCGCCGCCGCCTTGTCGCTGAGCGTGATGACCGCAGCCTGCCACGGGAAATGCCACTCGCGCTTTTCGATGCTCATCTCATCTCCGACGCTGATGCTACCCGGCTCAATGACGCGGGCAAACACGCCCTCACGCGGCATGATGCACTCGCCCATTTTCTTGTATATCTCGCAATGGCTGTGGCACTCCTTGCCTATCTGCGTCATCTCCAGCAGTACATCGCCGCAGCGCAGCAGCGTGCCCACGGGCAGCGCCCGGAAGTCGAAGCCCTCGACCACGAGATTTTCTCCGAAGGCGCCGGGAATGACGTTTGCCCCGCGCTTATTGAAGGCCTCTATCTTGCCGGCACTCAGAAGGCTCACCTGTCTGTGCCAGCTCCCGGCGTGCGCGTCGCCGTCAATGCCCCATTCGGCGGAGAAGTGCGCGGTATTTACATCGTGCTTTTGCAGACCCTTACGGTCGCTCGTGCATACGGCTATAACCTTTCCCACGCTGTTATCCTCCTATCTGACTCATTGCGTGCCGCTCGGTGACGGCGGCGCCCGTGTCGAAGCAGTGCGCACGCGGCTTATTGTATATCGAGATTTTCAGCGCCTCACGCAGCTCATCGTCCGTGCAGCCGCCTCGGATGAGCGTGCGCAGGTCGGCGGAGTCGGCGTAGCACAGGCAGGGCTTTAGCTGTCCCGCGCTCGTCAGGCGTACCCGGTTGCAGTCGGCGCAGAACTTGTGGCTCACGGCGTCTATAAAGCCTATCCTGCCGAGCAGCAAATCGCTCTTATAATAATGCGCAGGACCGTTGCCGCGCCTTTCGTCCGTCGGGGCAAGGTCTGGCCAGCGCTTTCTCAGCGCCGAGAGAATATCGTCCGGTGAGACTCGCCGCATCGCCGTGCCGAAGCCGATGGGCATAAGCTCTATAAAGCGCACGTCCACTGGAAGCTCCTCCGCTATGGCGGCAAGCTCCGGCGCGTCCTCCTCGGTTTCCTCCAGCAGCACGGCGTTTAGCTTTGTACGCAGCCCCATTGCGCAGGCGTCCTCTACGGCCTGCATTATGCGCTTCAGCAGCTCCCCGCCCTCGGGGTGTCCGCTTATTCGCGTATAGCGCTCCGCATTCAGGCTGTCGAGGCTTATGTTTATGCCGTCAAGCCCTGCGGCGGCAAGCGCATCCAGATTTTTTCCGAGTAAGAGTCCGTTTGTCGTCAGCGTGACCTGCTCCGTCCCGCTCTGCCTCTTGAGCGCGGCGATAAAGCTCACACAGTCGGCACGGACAAGCGGCTCTCCGCCCGTGACCTTAAATTTTCTTACCCCCAGCTCCGAGGCGGCGCGGCATATGCGCAGTATCTCCTCATAACGGAGAATTTCACCGTGCCCCAGCGCGTCTATAGGCTCGGGCATACAGTATCGGCAGCGCAGGTTGCAGCGGTCGGTCACGGAAATGCGCATATAATCTATTTCTCGCCCATATCTGTCAAGCATGGCTCATCTTCCCTTGCCGAAGCCGCAGTTGGGGAAATGGCACACCGGGCAGTTTAGGCAGAGTCCGCCGCTGCCGAGTCCAGCAAGCCATTGTTTAGTAATGGGCGTATCCGTGACGAGGTAGGGCAGCACAAGGTCAAATATAGTGCGCTTTGCGTACATCACGCAACCGGGCAGACCGCAGACTGGGCGGCCGTCCGGCGAATACGACACGAGAAACATCGCTCCGGGCAGCACGGGCGCGCCGTAGGAGACGATATTCGCGCCGGTATTCTTGATGGCAAGCGGGGTCTTGTCGTCGGGGTCAACGCTCATGCCGCCGGTGCAGAGAACCATCTCGCAGCCCTGCGCAAGCATATCGTTTATCGCGGCGGTGATTTTTTCATGGTCGTCGTTCAGTATGACGTGCGCCGCCATCTCGCAGCCGAATTCCGCAAGCTTTGCCTGAACCACCGGGCTGAAAGTATCCTCAATGCGCCCGTAGAACACCTCGTTGCCGGTCGTGACAAGACCGTATTTCCTCGGTCTCACCGGCACAAGGCGCATTATAGGCTCGTCCCCGGCAAGCAATTTTGCCTGCTCCATGCGCTCCTTTGCAATGACAAGGGGTATGACGCGCGTACCGCAGAGCTTGTCGCCCTTTTTCACCATGAAGCCGGAGTGCCGTGCGGCTATCATCATGTCACCGAGCGAATTTATGGCGCGAAGCCGCTCAAGGTCAACGAGCAGCAGACCGTCAATATCCGCGATAAGCTCTATCTTGCCCTCCTTGGGCGCCGTCGCGTGCATATTCTCGTTCTGACAGATGCTGCGGAGTATCTCAGCCGCCTCGTCCTCATGGAGCATATTCTCGTCCTTTTCCCAGACATAGATATTGTCCTTGCCGACCGACAGAAGCACCGGTATGTCCTTTTCGGTGATGATATGCCCCTTGCGGAATACCGCGTCCTTGGTCACGCCCTTGATTATCTGCGTGATGTCATGGCACAGCACATGACCCACTGCGTCCTCGGTTTTGATAAGCTTCATTAGATAACCTCCTTGTCTTGTATATTAAGCAGCTGCTGTTTATTTTTGAAAATACGGGCAATCGCCTCCTATGCACTCTCGGTTGAGTGCAGTATATTTGCACCCGCGCTTACAAAGCGGCATATCCGCGCCGCCTGTCTCGCGCAAAAACCGGCTTGCCTCCTCTATCGCCACTCTGGACGTTCGCTTGCAGCAGCGAGGTCCGCCTATCTCGGCAAGCCTTGCAAGTATATCCGAGACAAGCTGCTGCGGAAGCGGCCATGCGTCCTTATGCAACGGACTTGAGCCGAGAAGCAGGGAGGCAAATATACCCGCTCCCGCCGCCGCGCCGCACACGCCCCAAAAGCCGCAGGTGCCGCCGGGCAGCTTTGACGCGCGCCTATACGCCTCGCGCATCGCCTCATCATAGCTAATATCGCCGCCGTTATTACGCAGTGCCGTCAGCAGCACGAGCGGCACGATGACATGATGCTCCGGTCCGTGCATATGTACCGAGGGGAGATCCATGACGCTGTCCAAAATCAGCAGCGGATTTTTCTCCCTGCTTTTATATAGCTCCGGGATAATAGCGGCGAAGGCTCCGTAGGCATGGCACTCGTCGCAGACATAGTGCCCGTTTGCGCAGACGGCGTTGCCGGCGCTCTCCCTGCCGCAGACGGCGCAGCGCCGCTCGGTGCCGAGGCTATTATATACAAGCTCCGCGCCGCAGATAAGGCAGCCGGAGAAATGCTCCTCCCCGCCGCTCTGCGGGCAGCAGATATCTATCCTTTCCATGCTCTTCTCCTCTATTTATCTATTTATCTATATTATTACTTGATATTTATAACCTCTCTGCCGCAAAGCCCGTTTATTCTCCGCGCCGCGGCAAGCGCCTCGCGTCTGCGCCTCTCATGCGCCCTGAGCGCCTCGTCATCCCGGCACTTTTTCAGGCTTTCGGAAAAGCGCTCCTCAAGACTCACGCGCCACGCTCCGAGTCTGAGATTATCCGCAAGGCAGAGTGCCGTAAGCTCAAGCGAGGCCGCCGCCTCCGGCTTGTGATGCCGCCGAACCAGCTCCGCCTCACGGGTATAGCCGAGCTCGCTCAGCCAGTCCGCGCCGCGCCGTGAATGCTCCGGCAGACTCCGCGCAATATCGTGCAGCAGTGCCGCGTTTTCCACAAGCTCCGCGTCGATATCATTCCCGCTTTCCTTCAGCGCGGCGGCAATCCTCAGCGCTTCCTCGGCGGTGGCAGCGCAATGCTCGATAACATTCTCCGGTGCTCCCGCAGCGTGCAGCAGACGCAGACACAAGGCTCTGTCCAACTCAGGCCGCGGAGCCTCTCCGATTTTCACAAGGCGAAAGCCGCCGTCATATTCGAGCGTCACGCAGGCGCAGTACGGGACACGGTACTCCCGGCTGCTCTCAAGCGCGGTTCCGAAAAGCCTTGCCGCCATGAGTCTGATGACCGCCGAGTGGGAAACCACCGCGATATCCCCGCTGCTTTTGTCAAGACATTCCATGAGCGCCTCCTCAAAGCGGCAAAGCGCCGCCCGCGGCTCCTCCGCGCCGGGTATCGGAACGCTCATATCCACGCCGCGCCGCTCGTACAGCTCCGGAAAACGCTCCTTTATCTCGCGGAAGCTCAGACCGTCCCACAGTCCCATATCCGCCTCACGAAGTCCCGGTACAACTACAGCCGAGGGCGAAAAATACGCCGCCGTCTCGCGCGCTCTCGAAAGCGGGCTTGTAAATACCGCGCTTATCCCGGCGTGCTCAAGCTCCCGCGCCGCAAGACAGGACTGCATATGCCCTATCGTGCCGAGCGGAATATCCGTCCTCCCGAGGCAGCAGCTCCCGTCCGGGAAATCCGGCCTTCCGTGCCGGATAAGATACACGCGCCGGCTCACAGCAGCCCACCGAAGCAGTCCTGAAAGAGCCGGTCGCCCTCCTCACGCAGCCTCCGCTCAAATTCGTTATATTTCTCCAAAAGGCGCAGCCCGTCTCCCGTAAGCCTGCTCTGACCGCCGCCGAGTCCGCCTTGACTGCGCTCAACCAACGTCCGCCCGAGCTCCGTTTCAAGGCGGCGTATTATGTTCCAGCCGGTCGAATACGATATCTGCATACGCTGACAGGCACTGCGAACGGAATTCGTCTCCTCGACAAGCGTGAGGAGCATTGCAATCTTCCGGTCAAAAAAGACCTTCTCCTTTGCAAGCTCCACGTTTATTATCGGTCTTACAAGCTGCCGATTGTGATAGCTCAAAAGCGCCCTGTAGTCCTCCGGGGTGTCCGCGTCATGCAGGATGCCGCTGTCCTCAACGGCTATCTCCGTCATCTCCGCACCGCAGTGCTCGATAGCGCCGCCGAGTCCGCCCTCTCCGCGATAAGCCAGAATAGTGTCCACAAGCTCCGTGCCTATTAAAATCGGATGCCCGCGCCTGCCCTCGCACACCGGGCACACGAGCCTTGCCCCGCAGTCCATGAGTGCGCTCACGGTGGAGGCGGTAAAAAGCGGGATGTCAACCGGTGTAAATAAAATGCCGTCGCACTTATCCTTGAGATACTCAAGCCCGATTTTTGCCGAGTCGAACATCTGGGTCGTGCGGTACTGCTCGTTGCGGAGAAAAATAAGCCCGTTGTTTGCCAGATGGTGCTCAAGCTCCCACGCATTATGCCCCGTGACCATGACTATCCTCGTCACGCCGGACTGACGGAGCGTTGCGACTATGCGCTGCGCTATTGAAATCGAGCCGATATTGAGCATAGGCTTGAATTCTCCCATGCGTGACGACATCCCCGCTGCGACTATAAGTGCCCCGAACTGCATATATCCTCCCTCCCAGCGAAAAGCAATTTGGCCATTTTCATCCAATATATCATTAAAATAAATGCATTAAAATACAAAAACCCCGCGCGTTGAATTTCAAATCCGTGAACGGTACGAACGAGAGCAGCTCAAACGCAGGGCTTATATCAATATTACACAAAAAATAAGGAGAAGTCAAGGAAATCGACGCAAAATATTTGCATAATGCACAAAAATAATGTTATTTTTTCTACGAGTTGTATCTGTATGATAGTTGCTACTCCGATTTCTCTGCCGTAAAATATAATTGAAGATATTAAGCAGGAGGCAGACATGGAGGACAAACGCTTTGAGCTTCGGGCAGAGCTTGTCACGGTAGAGATCTCAGACCCCCAGACCGGGGAAATATTCCGCAGAGAGCTGCCGATAGAGTACTATGAAAACGCCAATTTTCTTCGCCTGCGCGGTGAAAATTTTGACGGTTCCCTGTCCGAGCTTGTGTTCTATACCCCGCGCGGAATTCAAAAGCTCAAGGACGTGAGCGGCAGCGGTGCGGATAAGGACAACTGTCACTGATTTCCCGAGTCTATCCACAAAGCCGAAAGCTAAGCAAAACAGTGTAAAAAAGTATAATTATAAGAATTATGAGGAGGTATATGAATGATTAAAAAATCACTCGTCATCAATGGAGTACAGCGCATCCTGATTGTTGAGCCTCATGAGACTCTAGCCACGGTTCTGCGTGAGCATCTGCTGCTTACCGGCTGTAAAATCGGCTGCGGCGAGGGTCACTGCGGCGCCTGCAACGTCATTTTAGACGGCAAGGTCACTCGCTCCTGCCTGCTTAAGATGGAGAAAATCAGAGACAACGCGGAGATAACGACAATAGAGGGCGTCGGCACTCTGCACGATATGCACCCGCTTCAGGTCGCGTGGATGGCATACGGCGGCGCGCAGTGCGGCTTCTGCACCCCCGGCTTCATCATCAGCGCCAAGGTGCTGCTCGACAAGAACCCGAACCCGACCCGTGAGGAGGTACGCGACTGGTTCAACAAAAACCGCAACCTCTGCCGCTGCACCGGCTATAAGCCCCTTATCGACGCTACAATGGCGGCTGCCGCCGTCATGCGCGGTGAGATGAGCAAGGAGGATCTTGTATTCAAGCCCACCGGAGACAGCATCAAGGGCACGAAATACATCCGTCCCTCCGCCGCGCAGAAGGTCACCGGCACTTGGGACTTCGGCGCCGACGACGCGCTCAAGATGCCCGAGAATACGCTTCGCCTCGCCCTCACGCAGGCCACGGTATCTCACGCCAACATCAAGAGCATCGACACCACCGAGGCCGAGAAGATGCCCGGCGTCTTTAAGGTCATCACCTATAAGGATATTCTTGCCGCAGGCGGCACCAACAAGATAAACGGCCTTGTCATGCTCCCCAAGCACAACAAGACCGACGGCTTTGAGCGTCCCGTGCTCTGCTCGGACAAGATATTCCAGTTCGGCGATGCAATAGCCATCGTTGCGGCGGACACCGAGGCGCACGCCCGCGCCGCTGCGGATGCCGTCAAGGTGGAGATCGAGGAGCTTCCCGCCTACATGAACGCCATGGACGCGAAGGAGCCTGACGCGATCGAAATTCACCCCGGCATACCCAACGTCTTCTACGAGACGAACTGCATCAAGGGACCCGACTTTGATTGGGACAGCATCCCCGACGCACAGCAGGTCGAGATAGAGAGCTACTGCTCGCGTCAGCCGCACCTGCACCTTGAGCCCGACTGCGGCTACGGCTACATAGACGAGGACGGCATGGTCACCGTTCACTCCAAGTCCATCGGCATACATCTTCATATGCCGATGATAGCGGACGGCATCGGCGTTCCGATGGAGGAGCTTCGCCTTGTGCAGAACCACGCGGGCGGCACCTTCGGCTATAAGTTCTCCCCGACAAACGAGGCGCTCATCGGCGCTGCGGTAAAAATCACCGGCCGCCCCGTCTCGCTCGTATTCAATCAGTTCCAGAACATTACCTACACCGGCAAGCGCTCCCCCGCCTTCATGCACATCAAGCTCGGCGCGGACAAGGACGGCAAGCTGCTTGCAATGTGGGGCGATAACTACGTTGACCACGGTCCCTACTCCGAGTTCGGCGATCTGCTCACCATGCGTCTGAGCCAGTTTACCGGCGCGGGCTACGGCATCCCCTCCATCCGCAACAAGAGCCAGACCGTGTTCACAAACCATGCATGGGGCTCCGCCTTCCGTGCCTACGGCTCGCCGCAGTCCTTCATGGGCTCCGATATCGCAATCGACTGCCTTGCCGCCAAGATGGGCATAGACCCCTTTGAGATGCGCGCAATGAACTGCTACAAGGCCTCCGAGCACACCACCATCCCCACCGGCTACGCTCCCGACGTTTACTGTGAGGAGGAGCTCTTCGACAAGGCTCGTCCGCTGTACGAGGCAGCCAAGAAGCGTGTCGCGGAGAAGAATGCCGCCTCCGACGGGCGCTATAAGTACGGCATCGGCGTGTCCCTCGGCGTTTACGCCTGCGGACTTGACGGCGTTGACACCTCCTCTGCCTTTGCCGAGCTCAACCCCGACGGTACGGTCACGATGTACGCCTCCTGGGAGGATCACGGTCAGGGCGCCGACATGGGTATTGTCGTCTCCGCGCATGAGACTCTGCGTCAGGCCGGTATAAAGCCCGAGCAGATTCGTCTTGTCATGAACGACACCAAGTTCACCCCGAACGCCGGCCCTGCGGGCGGTTCCCGCTCTCAGGTCATGACCGGCAACGCCTGCCGCCTCGCCGCCGAAAACCTGCTTGCCGCGATGCGCAAGGAGGACGGCAGCTACCGCAGCTATGACGAGATGGTTGCCGAGGGCATAGAGACGAAGGTCGAGGGCAACTGGGTCACGACCTACTGCGCCGACCATCCCATCGACCAGGATACCGCACAGGGCGAGCCCTTTGCGACCTATATGTACACCATCTTCATGCCCGAGGTTCGCGTTGACACTCAGACCGGCAAGGTCAAGGTCGAGAAGTTCACGAGCGTTGCCGACGTCGGTACGATCATGAACAGGCTTCTCGTTGAGGGCAACTTCTACGGCGGTCTTGTTCAGGGCATCGGTCTTGCACTGACCGAGGACTTTGACGATCTGGAGAAGGAGACGAGCCTGCTCAAGTGCGGCATCCCCTACCCGAACGATGCTCCGGACGACATCGAGCTCCACTTCATCGAGACCTACCGTCCCAACGGTCCCTACGGTGCCGCAGGCTGCGGCGAGGCTCCGCTGGATGCACCGCATCCCGCCATTCTCAACGCGATTTATAACGCCACGGGCGCGCGCATCACGCGCATCCCGGCAAGACCCGACAAGGTGCTTGCAGCGCTCAAGGCGCTTGAAAACTAAGCTTTGCCATCAAGCAAAAAAATGTTATAATAGAGAGACCTTAACTAAGGTCTCTCTATTAGGTTTATAAATTAGGTTTATAAAGAGGTGAGCTCATGTCGGTAATTCAGGAGCGCGGCTCCACGCACGTCTACAAGGTCAACAGAATATCCAAGGACGAGATGGAAAACATGGTGTCGCTGTGCGTATACGACCAGCCCGCCTTCTGCTCCGCCGCCTGCCCCTTGAAGTTAGATGCCAAGGCAATGCTTGCCGCCGCGGCGGACGGGGATTTTAAGAAGGCGCTCGGGCTATACGAAAAGGCGGTGATTTTTCCGAACGTCGTCTCCGCCGGGTGCAGCGCCCCATGCGAGGCGAAGTGCAAGCTTTCCGAGCTTGGCGAGGGCATAGCGGTACGCGATATTGAGCGCGCCGTGACACGCTTCGGTGAAAAATCGCGCTCCGGCGGCGTTTTCCGCATGAAGAAAAAGAAGAGCGTCGCCATCTTCGGCTCCGGGCTTTTCGCGCTCTTCCTCGCGGGTGAGATTGAGAAAAAGGCCTACCCGCTCACGGTGTTCTGCGAGGAGGCTAACCTGAGCGCCTTTCTCCGCGCGGCAGCGCCATTTCTCGATGAGACGGCCTTTGCCGATGAGCTTGGCAGATTAAAGACCAAGGATATATGCTTTGAGTTCGGCTGCACGCTCAGCGGGGAATTCTATGCCGAAAAGTGCGGCGGCTTTGACGTGCTATGCGCCTCGGCTGCGGCGGCAAGGGGCTTTTTCCCGGACGCCGTCTGTGATGAGCGTTATATGCTCTGTGCGGCTCACTCTCTCGTCATGGGCGCAGACGGCAGTGATGTGCTCAGCGCCGCATTTTCCGCAAAAAAGGCAGCGCTCACGGTAGACCGCCTTGCGCAAAGGCTCGCGCCCGATAATATGCGCGGCAGCGAGGGCGCCGTTGAGACAAAGCTATACGCAAGCCTTGACAATGTAGGCTCGCTGCACCGTGTCGAGTGCGGCGCGGAGGGCTACACGCGCGAGGAGGCCCTCGAGGAGGCCAAGCGCTGCATACAGTGCCGCTGCGACGAGTGCATGAAGGCCTGCGCCTATCTCAAGCACTATAAAAAATACCCCGGTCTGCTGGCGCGGGAGATATATAACAACACTCAGATAATAATGGGCGACCACCCGCTCAACAAGGCCATGAACGCCTGTGCGCTCTGCGGTCAGTGTACGGTCGTCTGCCCCAAGGGTATCGACATGGCGCAGGTCTGCAAGAGCGCCCGCGAGAACATGGTTTCGACCGATAAAATGCCGCTTGCGCCGCATGAGTTTGCGCTTATGGATATGCTTTTCTCAAACGGCGAGGCCTTTCTATGCCGCAGGCAGCCCGGATATGATAAGTGCAGATATGTCTTTTTCCCCGGCTGTCAGTCCTCCGCCATCGCTCCGGCGACGGTACGCGCGGCGTATGAGGATCTATGCGCGCGGCTTGAGGGCGGCGTTGCGCTGATGCTCGGCTGCTGCGGCGCGATATGCGATTGGGCGGGGCGCTATGAGATGTACGGGCAGCAATTTGAGTTTATCGAAAACGAGCTTGCAAAGCTTGGATATCCCACGGTCATTGCCGCCTGCCCGAGCTGCAAAAAGGAGCTTTCGGGGCATGAAAATATAGAAATTGTCGGGATATGGGACGTATTGCAGGAAATCGGGCTTCCCAAGGAAGCAAAGATACTTGAGCGCTGCGCCGCGCTGCACGATTCCTGCGGTGCGCGCGGAGACGCGGAGACTCAGCGCAGTGTGCGCGCCATTCTGGAAAGGCTCGGCGTTGCGATACTTGAGACGGAATACTCCGGCGACCGCTCCCCCTGCTGCGGCTACGGCGGTCTGACCTCATACACAAACCGTGAGCTTGCCCACGAGCTTGCGGAAAAATGCCTTGAGCGCAGTGACGCGCCCTATGTCAGCTACTGCATGGCCTGCCGTGACCGCTTTGCGCGGGAGGGGCGGGAGTCGCGGCATATACTTGAGCTTGTGTACGGCACGGACGCGGGTGCGCCGCCCGATATAAGCGAAAAGCGCTATAACCGCCTTACGCTGAAAAATGAACTGCTCCGGGATATCTGGGGCGAGGAGACTATGAATATGAATTTGCCCTATAAGCTGGAATTTGACGAGGCCGCGCTCAAAATGATGGACGAGCGCATGATACTTAAATCCGACGTCATATCCGTCATTGACGCATACCGCGAAAGCGGCGAGGCGATAGAGGACGCCGACACCGGCTATCTCATGCTGAGAGCGAGACTCGGGAACGTGACCTTCTGGGTCGCGCTTACCGAGGACGAGGACGGCTACACAGTTCGCCGCGCCTACAGCCACAGGATGAACGTCGTTAAACGTCAGGAGTGATATCATGCAGGACAGAACATATTATACCATTGACCCGCTGGGTAAGCTCAAATGCAGAAAATGCGGCGTCGCGCTCGTCAAGGGCAAGGCAAAATTCATGTATCTCGATAACGGCTTCCCCGTAGAGCTGCCGGTCTGCCCGCGCTGCGGCTTTGTCTATGTACCGGAGGGGCTTGCGCTGGGAAAGGTTCTCTCCGTCGAGAAGGCGCTGGAGGACAAATGAACGGGCATCCGGGAGGAGACGCGCACACCATGCGCATGATAGAGCTTTGCGCCCTGTCTCCGGGCGCTCGTGTGCTCGACATGGGCGCGGGCGAGGGTGAGGCGGTCGCCCTGCTGCGCGCTCATGGACTTGACGCCGTCGGCATTGATTTGATTCCGTGCGGAGAAAACGTCGTTCGCGGCGATATGCTGCACAGCGGCTATCCCGACGAAGGCTTTGATGCGATTATATCTCAGTGCGCATTTTATGTGAGCGGAGATGCAAATGCCGCGCTCCGGGAAAGTCGGCGGCTTCTCAAAGACGGCGGCGTTTTGGCTCTGTCGGACGTATTTTTCGACTCTCCCGAGGCGCTTTTAGCCTCGTCGGGCTTCAGTCTTGAGCATATCGAGGACATGACCGAGCAGTGGCACGAGTATTATTTTGCCGCGCTTTGGAGCGGAGAGACTATCGGCTGCCCGAAAACCAATTTAAAATGCAGATATTATTTAATCATATGCAGAAAGGAAATGACTGATGGATCTTTTTGACAGGGTAATGGAGCTTTCACGCTACGGCTATTTCTGCGGTCAGATTTTGGCAAAGCTCCTGCTTGAGACGATAGGCGAGGAAAACCCCGGCCTTGTCAAGGCTATGGGCGGGCTCAACGGCGGAGTCGGCTTCTCCGGCGGCTGCTGCGGCTGCATGAGCGGCGGTGCGTGCATCATATCCTATTTCACCGGCAAGGGCGAGGACACCGGCATGGACTCACCTGAGCACAAGGCGGCGCTGGGTGAGTTTACCCGCTGGTTCAAGGACGAAATGACGCTATACTACGGCGGCTACGAGTGCGAGGACATAACCCACGGCAACCCCGCAAAGCGCGTGGAGCTGTGCCCGCAGATAATCTCCTCCACCTACGAAAAGTGCATGGAGATACTCTCCGAAAGGGGGCTTATCTGATGCGCGTCGGGCGGACGGAGAGCGTGTGCCCGGTGTGTCTGAGAAAGCTTTCCGCAGAAAAGCGCACGGGTGCAGACGGCTATATCTATATGGACAAGCAGTGCCCCGAGCACGGCAAATTCAGCACGCTCATCTGGGAGGACAATCTCATAAGCTATATGCGCTGGAACCTCGGCAGCAGCACCGTGGAGTCGCCGGTAAACGGCAAGGACGCGAAAAACGGCTGTCCGAACGACTGCGGACTCTGCAAGGAGCATTTGCGCAAGGGCTGCTGTATGCTGCTGGAGCTCACAACGCGCTGCAATCTCCGCTGCCCCGTGTGCTTTGCCTCGGCGGGTACGGAGGAGCGCGAGCTCAGCATGGAGGAAATCGAGCGGCAGTACGATTATCTCATGTCGCACGGCGGTCCGTTTAATATTCAGCTCTCGGGCGGAGAGCCGAGCATACGGGACGATTTGCCGGAGATAATAGCCCTCGGGCGCAAAAAGGGCTTTAGCTTTTTCCAGCTCAACACAAACGGCATACGCCTTGCAGCTGATGCGGAATACGCCCGGACGCTCAAGGCGTCGGGGCTCAACACGGTGTTTTTGCAATTTGACGGCGTGGACGACGCGGTCTATATGACACTGCGCGGACGGGCGCTCATGGCCGAAAAGCTTGCCGCGATAGAAAACTGCGCGGCGGCGGGGCTTGGCATAGTGCTTGTGCCGGTCATCGCGCCGGGAGTGAACGACGCGCAGGTCGGCGATATACTGCGCTTCGCTCTTGAGCGTATGCCCGCAATACGCGGAGTGCATTTTCAGCCCATCAGCTACTTCGGGCGCTGCGGGCTTGAACGCCCGGAAAAGCCCATCACCATACCGCGTATGCTTCGTCTCATCGAGGAGCAGATGGGCGGCGTGATGCACGCGCAGGACTTTGCCGGCGGCGGGGCGGAAAATCCCTACTGCTCCTTCCACGCAAGCTATCTGCGCCGTGCGGACGGCAGTCTCCGTCTGCTGCCGAAGAAATCCGTCGCCTCCGCCTGCTGCTGCACGACCTCGGACGATTCGCGCAGCTACGTCGCCAAGCAGTGGAACGGCGAGGACGAGCCGGACTACACCTCCGACCCGGAGCTTTGCGAGACCTCGGCGCTCGATGATTTTCTTGAGCAGGCGCGGCGGAGCACCTTCGCCGTATCGGGTATGATTTTTCAGGACGCATATAATCTTGATCTTGAGCGGCTGCGCCGCTGCTATATCTGCGAGGTCGATTCAGAATTCGGCATGGTGCCGTTTTGCGCGTATAACCTGACGAACACGGAAGGCAGGGCACTGTATAGACGATGACAAGGACAAGACTTGACGCGCTCATATGTGAGCAGGAGGGGCTTGAGTCGCTGACGCGCGCGGACATACGGCGCATACAGCTTGAAAGACTCAACGCGCTGCTTGCCCGCGAGCGGGAGCGCGGCGGATTTTATTCCGGACTCCCGGCACACTTAGACGATTTGGCAGAGCTTTCCGAGTTTCCCTTTACGACGCAGACGGAGCTTGCGGAAAACGTGGGAGCCATGCTCCTGTGCTCTCAGTCGGAGGTGCAGCGCGTGATAAGCGATGTGACGAGCGGAACGACCGGCATTGGAAAGCGCGTATTCTATACCCGCGCCGACTGTGAGCGCACGGTGCGGCTTTTTATGGCGGGTCTGGGTGAGCTTATATTTCCCGGCGGCAGGACGCTGATATGTATGCCCTTCTCGGGTCAATTCGGTCTGGGCGAGCTTATCGCCGAGGCGGTGAGCCGGCTGGGAGCAAGTCCGATACGTGCGGGAGCACAGCTCAGCTATTTTGAGCTTAGTGAGCTGATGCGCGCGGAAAGACCGGACAGCTTTGTCGGTATGCCGGTGCAGCTTTTGAGCCTACTTCGCGTATGCGGCAGAGGCAGTCTGGAAAGGGCGCTCGTCAGCGCGGATGCCTGCCCTGAAGGCGTCATATCGGAGGCGGAAAAGCTTCTCGGCAGCAGGCTTTTCCCGCATTACGGCTCCCGCGAAATGGGACTCGGCGGCGCAGTCTGCTGTCCGGCGCACGAGGGTATGCATCTGCGCGAAAACCATATTATTGCCGAAATTATAGACGAAAACGGTCGCCAAGCCCCGGTCGGGGAATACGGTGAGCTTGTGATAACGACGATTGGCATGGACGCGATACCTCTTATCAGATACCGCACGGGCGACCGCACAAGAATTCTCCCGCAGCCCTGTCCCTGCGGCAGTGAGCTTATTCGCCTTGACCGGGTACGCCGCGAGACGGCGAGCTGCATGGAGAGCTTTGATAACCGGGTTTTCGCCGATGCCCTTATTGTCGATTACACTGCGGCATACCGGGACGAAAGATATATAATCAACGCGCTGACGCTCGGCGAGTACGAGCCCTCGGAACTCTTCAAATCGGTTTTCGGAGAGAATATTGAGCTTCACCAGCGCGCCGTTACGGGGGCCGACAGGTCGATGTATGCGGGAAAGCGTGTGCTCTTGAGCTGAAAATCGAATAGCAAGAATAATAATCAAAAGGGGCTGTCTCAAAACGATTTTTCAAAATCGTTCGAGGCAGCCCCTCTTTTTAGCACATGCCAAGGAAAAAGCGACCAATTATACCCCAAAAACAGTACACAAAACCAGAGGGGCAGGTTTTGCCTCTCAAAAAGTGTACTGTTTTTCTTTTTTATACGCTATGCTGCCCCCGGAACAAACAGGTGGTTTCCCAACCGGCCTGTTTGTATTTTATGGTGCAGTTTCAGTATGTTAAAAGCCATACTTACAAGATACCATTCTACCATAACATTGGCATTGCCTCTGGTCAGGAAGCGGCGGAAGTTCATGTCTTCCTTGACCATGGCGAACACGCCCTCCGCCTGGATGGAGCGGTTGATCCGGAGTAGGATTCCTTCATCTGTGGAAATCTTTTTCTCCATCGCCTCACGCTGTTGGATGAAGTATTTGGAAACATTCAGCCGCTTCCTGCGGTCTTCCAGTGGCGTTTTGTCCGTCTTCTTTTGACGGATGCTGTATACTCTACTTGCGTTTTGTTTTCTTTCACACCTAAATAATACGCCAAAACCCGGCTCTACGCAAGAGCCGGGCCTTTGCTTTTTTGGGGGGCTGCCTTTTAGTGAGACAGACCCTCTTTTTTCCTCTTGACTTTCTCCGAGTTATGTGTACAATAAATCTATCAGGAACTTGTGTTCCAGATGGGAGATAAGTACAATATGAGAAGCAAGAGCGAGGAGCTTATGCTCCGCATCCGGGAGTACATCGAAAGCTACTTTGAGCGGTATTCCTCTACCCCCACTGTCCGGGAGATCGCCGGAGCTATGAAGATCGCGGTTTCCTCCGCACACAGATACCTTGTGACAATGGCGGAGAAGGATATGGTTTTCTACGAAAACGGTACGCTCTCCACGCCGAAGATCCGGCGGATGAATCCGGCGGTGAGCCCCGCCGCCATTGTGGGAACTATCCCCTGCGGCTCGCCGGAGGAAAAGGAAGCCCAGGTGGAGGAATACCTGCCCCTGTCCGTGTCCTTCTTCGGCAAGGGGGACTTCTACGCCCTCCGGGCCTCCGGCAGCTCCATGACGGGGGCGCAGATTGACGACGGCGATCTTGTTATTATCCGCCAGCAGCACACCGCCCAGGTCGGAGAGATCGTCGTTGCCCTCACCGACGAGGACAAGAACACGCTGAAGCGGCTCTTATATGACGATGACCGGCA
>OLOV01001136.1_pt1 | contig 21564 bp, 18 predicted proteins | sample 1672931 | NCBI WGS metagenome assembly OLOV01 (sample SAMEA3136738, study PRJEB25190) | human gut metagenome | biome: human gut; feature: human-associated habitat; material: faeces | place: Austria | collected 2013
TCTTGAAGCAGATTTCTGTAACATGAAGGATGAAGCACGCTGCTATTACCGGGTAAATAAGGGAGACTGGCTACCCATCGGAACCGTGCATAAGCTGTACTTCAAACTGGATCATTTTACTGGTTGCCGGTTTGGTCTGTTCTGCTATGCGGCAGAGGAAACAGGAGGAAGTGCCTGCTTCCGGGATTTTAAGTATTATGATGTTGATGAAATCTCATAAAGATAGAACTGCATAAAATAAGTGTCGGAATTTACTCAAATTTTTCCTACTTTGGACATTGGTTTTTAAATTGTTTGCATTTCAGACTCTTGTAAAGGGTCTTCGTCCATAAAAATTAAGAGATAAGCCCTACAAGGATCAAATTGGTTCAAAACCGATTTGAAAACCTTGTAGGGCTTATTTATTTGCAAAAATTTTTGTTCCTTACTTGACAACCGCATATGGACAACCAGAGAAAAGCCTGATTTCATGCGGGTTTACGCGGCTTAACCTTTTCACCTCAACCTGTTTTTGCCTGTCATGGTGCGTTGCGGCCAGCGTGATTTCAGGTGCTAATGGCTTCTGGTTGCGCTCTATACTTAACCCACCACAGCGAAAGCTGATAGAGCAGAAAACAGAATAAGGAGGTACGAAGGCGAGCCTGCGTATAGATTGCTGCTGCAATCTGTATACAGGCTTGTTGTCGTGCTGTGAAGTAAGTTGAGGGGTAAAAGAATACGATTGGCAAGAAATACCATCCTTCGGGATGTGTACATAGATAAAAACACCTTTTGAGGGAATTGGGTCCAAAGAAGACCGGAGGAGTAAATGAATTATGGATATAAAAAAGGAATTTGAGCGATGGCTGGTGAATGCAACTGCGGATGCAGATGTTGCCGCTGAACTAAAAATGCTGGATGATACAAAAATTGAGGACGCATTCTATCGTGACCTTGCATTTGGTACAGGAGGTCTGCGTGGTGTGATTGGCGCAGGAACCAACCGCATGAATGTTTACACGGTGGCAAAGGCTTCTCAGGGTTTGGCAGACTATACGGCCTTCGTGGAGCAGGTTAAGAGCCAGTCCGTCCTGTTTGGAGAAGAAGTCAATAAGGATGTAGCTATCGTGTACAGCCCATTAAACGGTACTGGATTGAAACCTGTGACCCGTACCTTAAAAGAAATGGGTTACACCAATATCACTGTTGTCAAAGAACAGGAGCGGCCGGATGGCAACTTCCCGACCTGCCCATATCCTAACCCGGAGATCAAGGAAGCAATGGCACTGGGCATGGAGTATGCCAAGAAGTGTAACGCCGACTTGTTGCTTGCTACCGATCCGGACTGCGACCGCGTGGGCATTGCAGTCAAGAACAAAGCAGGCGAGTATGAACTCTTGACCGGAAACCAGACTGGTATGCTGCTGCTGGATTATATTTGCAGCCAGCGCGTAAAACATGGCAAGATGCCCACTGACCCGGTTATGGTCAAGACAATTGTTACCATGGATATGGGCGAGCAGATTGCTACCCATTATGGCCTGCGTACCATCAATGTATTGACTGGTTTTAAGTTTATCGGTGAGCAGATCGGCAAGCTGGAAAAGCAGGGTAAGGCGGACAGCTATGTGTTTGGCTTTGAGGAAAGTTATGGTTACCTGACCGGTTCCTACGTTCGCGATTCAATGAAAAGTATGCTGACGTAAAACAGCGATTGATCCCGGATGCAGAAGTTCCGTATCGGTTCCATTTCACACCAGAAGATTTCTATGTGTTTGTCATTGCGCACGCCTATAAGCATTACAGCCGTAGCGGCACGGGCATCCGTACTCTGGCAGATATTTACATCATGAACCAAAAACTTGGCGGAACCCTGAACTGGGAGTATGTGGATTCGGAGCTGCGAGGCCTGGGTATCTTTTCTTACGAGCACGAAAGCAGAGAACTGGCTCGAAAAATATTTGGAATCGCTGAACTGCCCACGAAAGCCAATTTGAGTGAAGCTGAACAGCAGATGCTTGCATACTATCTGGGGGCATCTACCTATGGAACGATTGAAAATCGGATCCTGAATCAAATGCAGAAATTGCAGCCGGATGATGGAGCCTTTACTGCGCGTACAAAGCGGAAGTATCTTCTCTCGCGTATCTTCCCCGGCAGAGAATGGTGCGAAGCGTATGCACCCACTGTATATAAATACCCTGTCCTGTTGCCGTTTTTCTGGGTTTGGCGTCTGATATACAAGGGCATTACGAACCGAAAGAAGGTCACACAGGAGATAAAAACAATCAAAGCAGGAAAGCAAAACTGAAAAATAGGATGAGAGGGAGCCCACCGGCGTACTGAGTTATTTTACTTAGTTCGCTGGTGGGCTCTTTTTGTTTGTCGCGACATTCGCCCTGTGTCGCGTTTGTCCTTTGGCAGCGGAAAACAACGCAAGGGGAGTCATGAAACGCGACGGTGGGGCAGAGAGGGGGAACACTGGGGAAGCCAGAAGAAAATAGAAGATTGAAGTAGAGTAATAGCCCACTCGGTTACTTTCCAAGGTGCTGATGATCAGTCTGTGGGAAAGATACCGGGTGGGCTACTTTTGTAACCGCCGAGTCTACTCAACAAGGAAGCGGCAACAGGCAAGTCTACTCAACAAAACCGAGTGATTATAATCACAGATGGCAAGTCTATTCAACAAAAATCGGAGCACAATAATACATATATGATGCAAAGAAATGCAACTAAAAAATAGAGGCGGTTTCTAAGTGAACAAAATCACTTATCGAATTTGTCTGCATTTAGGGGAAATTAGTGAGAAAAATCACTTATTACCGATTGAATTATTAAAGTGATTATGCTCACTTATTAGAATGGTATTGGGTGATTATAATCACCTAAAAGTAGTAAGTGTACAAAATCACTTATTTCAAAATAAGTGAGCTTTTCATTTTCTGGGTCTATCGGCAGAGGTCGGTAGGCCCTGTTTTTATGCATACCAAGCCCTCAAGGGTTGCAATGTAGTGATTATAATCACTGCAAATTTACTCTGAATTGTAAATGACCACCACATATTGTGTCTAAATTACAATGACTATACACTATACAGCTATTTATCTGCGTTAGTTACGACTGACAAATGTCTGCCTCAAACTTTCAGTGGCGGCATGATGGTCTACGGTGGCGTATAAAACTCATGCAAAATACCCCTACTGCGAGCCTGTTTTATTGCAGAGCAAGAGCGTGGCTACACAGGCAGCGAGTCTGCCATCCGAGCGGCAGTTCGTGAAGCTAAGGCGGACAATTTGAGAGAGAAATAACATCGCTGTTACAAACATTTTTCTGGAGGTTCACAATCAAGCAATCATTGCCAGAAAAGCGCATGCTACCGTTGGAAAACTACATAAAGCAAATTTCCAAGTGTCTTTCCAGCGCTTTGTTCTAAATAAGTAAAACATCCCCCAAATAGCTAACTCAAGCGGAACAATCATAAATAGGCTGGCAGCAATCAAGCAAGCAGCAAAGCAAACCAGAAACAGCAGTTTCCAATAGAAAGGACGTTCTTCTGTAGAGCTATCTTCAATGTTAAATAGGCACCACAGGATTAACGGCGTAATTATGTTGAAAGCCAAGGCTTTTCCTGACCAGCAGTTTACAACAAGCCACCACTCGCTACTGATTGCAAGTTTTTCGGCCGTAATCAAAACGAATAGCTGACTATAAATCAGGCCTAAAAAAGTCTTCTTGCGATCATTAATAAAGAAGTGATTCAGGAGGAGATATACAATGAAATATGCAAAGGGTATTTCAAACGAGGGTAAGATTGTTCGGAAGATGATTGCCGGATGCAAACCACTGAGTATCGCCAACATGGAACTGAATACGGGCCACTCTGCGATATTGTAGCCAGTATTATAAAATGCCTCACGAAGAAGTTCTCTCTGCGGGGTATAGCGGTCAACCGTATCTGTGAAATACGACACCACTGCTGTTGCACAATAGGTCTCATCATCCCAGTTTGCATAATATACACGCAACACGGTGTTCAGTGTTTGGGCAAAAATAAGTCCTAATGCAATTACGAATAGAATCTTCTCGTATGTATCCCATGATTCTTTTCTCATATTTTGGCACTTCGGCATACGAATCTTTTTCCATATGCCGGCCGCCGCAATACTACCGCATAGCAGACACCATAAGAGTGTCATTACACGGAGACTACCCAGTGTGATATGGAATATCAACGCAAGGATCTCAAAAGCAGTGAGGCTTGCAAACAAGCCTCCAATACTGACAAAGTACCGATTCTTTCCGGGAAAGCAGAAATATCCCATACCTATTGGGATGAAGAAAAGTGCATATAAAAAGGCGGCACTCGCGCGAATAAAGCTCATATGTTTTCCTCCACCTTGAGATAAAGGACATATTCCTGGTCATAGGGGGAAACCTCATCAAACGAGTTTTCTTCGACCGAATATACTTCCTTAAACCCGTTCGTTTCCAAATTGCCTGTGTAGATTCCATTGCGTGGCAAAACAAGGTAGTGGCACCCATTCTCTTCGCACCAATATGCAATTTCATCTAAATTCACAGCTTTTTCTGCTAATGCACCCTCGGCACCAATTGGAAGCATTGCATCGTAGAGTTCTCGGCATGCCGTGCCTTTCTCTTCCCAAGTGCCTGATATTCTGGCGAAAGGCATCTCAATATCGGCGCGATATTGGTGAACCCAGATGTTCAATGGAAGCGGAAATACAGCAGTTTTATCTGGACAGGTAGTGTCTGCAACAATATAATCGCATAAATCAATTACAACAGGCGGAATCTTATAGGCATTTTGTGCCCATCCATTCCAGCGTATCTGTAAAGTACGAAATCCCCCGGAAAAAAATAAAATTACTGGGATAACTGCCAGTGCCACAATTTGTCGTGTTCTAGGAGAGTTAAACAAGTCAACCAGCAGTACTGTTCCAGCGGCAAGAATCACCGGAACAGGTACCACCCATAAGAATCTGGCAAGGCGCGTTTCTTCTGCGTTGTTTACCAGAAAGTGAGCTGAAACCGGGTTAATGATAGAAGCTATAAGAAATAGAGCGGGTAATATCAGTTTTTTAGCAAGACTATCTGCTGTCAGAGATAGTTTTCGCCATGCAAGGAAAAGCACCACTATGCAACAGAAAAAAAAGAAATAAACGCGGTATGAGTCTCGCAAAAAGATTGCCATCAATGAACGCATGGATACCATAATGGACTGCTCCTTGTCTTTTAAACTAGCGGTGCATGAATTGTTTGGCTGCCATACGAATGTGACGCGAAAGCGCAAAGTACACAGATCCAACACCGAGAACGACTATAAGAGTCGTGACTGCACTGTAAAGAACGAATGGTAACCAACTGCTTTGATCCACACCGGCAAACGGAGATACATAGCGAATGTAAATAGAGAACAACATACTTATTGCTGCCGCAAAAAGTTCGGGCAGAATATCAAAGCCTCGATTAAAGACTTTATTAAAAACCAATCGATAATTATTGATATCCAGAATGCCAAAATCTGCAATGATTGTTGCAATAAGCAAACCGTTAATACCTAAAGGCCTTACTAAAAGTAGTGACAAAACGAAGTTGATTAGTGCCGCAAGCAACGCATACTTTTTACTTTCCTTATACAAATCGCGGCCTTCACGGACTATTGTAACTGAATTCTCCGCACATTTGCGAAACAATACCAGTGCGAAAAGAATTAGCGTGAGATTTGCGGTGGAGTATTCTGAACCAATCCACAATTTCACAAAGTTTTGTGCCTGCAGAATAAACTCACACGAAATGACGGTAGCAATATAAAAATTTACTGCAAAAAGTTTGCGAAAAGGCTGGTAGCTATCTGCAGTATTATCTGCTAAACATACTCCCATATGTCCACGAAAAGAGGCGATTAGCTGATTGACAAGTGTGACAGGATACGAAACTACAGAGTTAAATGAAGTATAGATCGTTGTCTGTAATAAATCCTGCGTAGACAAAATGATTTGGTCCACATTATTGTCTGCTAGATATGCAATTTTCTGTGCCATGATATCTTTTGTCATGCTGGAGGCTTCGTAAGATGGCTCTGCATGTGGCAGAAAGTGAAATTGCTTCTTGTACCGGTTTACAATAATTGTATATATCACAATGGAGGGTATCAGCATCAGAACAGATGCTATTACCGTCCACAAAAAATTCAGTGATGTAAAGAGCGCAATGAAAATGATAATTATATCTGTAACCAAATTTACTGCGCTGTCAATGCTTGTGATAAGATACGATTTTTCGACGACATTCAATATTTGCTTTTTTGCCACTGTAAAAAAATACGGTAGCACAAATTTGATGCCGCTCAGAGCGATTAGCACCAGAAGTTCCCATTGGGGGAGAGCGTTTTCAGCCAAAATCAGTGGATATATGATTGTGACAACTGCAACCCCCAGCAACATGATCCACGCTACGCGAGTCATCATGTGTTCCAACCCAAGGTAAAGCTCCTGCAATTTGCGGGTGTCCCCGTGAGCGTATGGCTCGTACATTTTTAGTAGATATGCAACAGAAAAGCCACTTTCAATTAAAATCAAATAGGAAAAAATACCGTTTGAACTTTGGAAAATAGAGTAATACTCGTGCCCATATGCAGAAAGGATAACCTTAACCTTGACGAGTGCTGCAAACATCTGCATTATAAGTATAATGGTGCTGATTACTGCACCATGAAGAATATGGCTTGATCTTTTATGAGTCATAGATAGGCTCCTGTTTTATAGAAACGATCAGTATTCTACTGTCATACCGTTGTTGTCCAGTAATATGGCGTTTGGAATGATAAGATGGTTGTGCGTCACACAATTATCCCACACACTAGGCATAATGGTATAACCAGGTTGTGTTGACAGCATCGTTCCCCACCAGCTAAAAGAGCTATTTGCAAGTATGTGATGAGGGCATTGCGCCATCAATAAGAGATCATGATAAGCTGACTGATCTGTACAAGGCGGAATAACAGTTATGTCAGCGTCTGTACCATATTTCTGCGTACAATATTTATAATCGTTTGTAAAGACATAGAAATGCGCATAAGGAACTAACTTCCGCATAATCTTCACTGCGGCTGTGTAATAAGACTCGGTACAGATATTCCCATAATGACGGCGGGCATCAGGACTGCTGAGATAGTCGCCTCTGCGAATGTGAAGTGCGATAGCATTATTTGTTGATAATCTGTTGTACCACTCAGAAACAGTCACTTTTTCCGGGGGTACGATGCCCTCCTGTAATTTTGCCAGAACGGGCTGCACGATGTGTATATTCTGCCAATATCCTTCAAGATAGCTGTTTTTATGGTCGGCAAGGAAGCTAACAATCTGTTCTGTACTAGAAAAATATGCTTCAAAATAGTGTTTTCCGAAATGGTGTAGCAGTTTATTTGACACTCGGTCTGCCAGCGAAAGTGTATTCCAGCGTTGAGACGCTTCATCCGAAATTGTAGGAAACTCAGTCGTCCAAGTTGGAATCAATGTTTCCAGCAGAAAACCGCCATGTATAGTCTTGCGCCTGTACTCTGCGGTGTCGGCATAGACTGTAGAGCAATATTGCTTGCAGTAAAGGCTGAAAGCATACTGAAACAATTGATTTCCGATACCGCCGTTATATTTTACAACTATCATCTGAATCTCCGTCTGATGAAACATGGGCTGTAAAACTAATGATGCCCATCATAATCCACATATACGCATTGATTGTTTCTGTGTTGAACAGTAGCGCGGCACATACATACGCACTTGCGAAAAAAGCATACGCCTCATACATTGAAAGCTGTCGTCTTCTCCGCTTTAGCATACAGTGTAATATGGGGGAGACTACCAATGCCGTATAGCCTAGCATCCCAATGAATCCTAGTTCTGCCAGTAAATTCAAGTATGTATTCTCGGCATGGTTCAGTTTTAATCCTTCCACTGCATAATAAGCATGCATATTTTCGGCACCAACACCGAAGGGGTGTTTTCGAATCACTTTTACAGTTGTGCGGATAATTTCTATACGTTCAGCATTAGAGTTTGAAACTAATGCTGATGAGTTCGTAGTTAGTATGGAAGTGGATTTTCCAAAGAAATACGCTACACGCCCGAAGGCGACCAATAGTATGACATACATCACTAATGCAACTACAACAAGTGCTAAGCGACCGAGTAAAATTCTGATATTTTTATCTGTGCGCAGGCAATATAAGAACCATAGAACAAGAACTCCTGCTACGCACAGCCATGCAAATCTGGCCATCGATAGCAATACCGTTGAACCGAACAAAATCAGCAAGATATTGTCATACCAGCGACGGTTGGCCTTGACAAGTACTGCAATCAGGGGGAATATCATGTAGTGAATATCCGCGTTTCTGGTTGAAGGAAGATAATGCAATCCCCAATATTTTGCAATCGGCCACCAGTCAAATTGCGGTTCCACACCAATATGTCCGGTTATGTATCCATAATAACCATACACAAGGAAAACGATACCGCTGGCAATTACTAAATTAAGCAGAACTCGTGCAAATTGTTCCGCAACAACGGCTTTGCCAGACCAGTCTAAGAGAATGCGGCCGTTAGACAGCACAAAATAAATCGTGTAGAATGTTAGCAATCGTGTAAGGAATGCAAGATTCCAAGAATGTGAAGCGGCAGAAGAAATTAAAAATCCTGCCAGTAAAGCGACAAGCGGATACGCTTGTCGCCAATTTGGTTTTTGCTTTTTTCTATAGCATGACCACAAAAGAAGTAATGCACTGTACAGGGAAAGAAAAAATGCCACTGGCAACCCGAAAACGCGGGCGTCTGGCAAGGGATATGTAAGAATGCTTAGGATAAGCAATACATAAAATAAAATCATGCGGTATACCATTTACCATCTTAAAATAAAGCTGATTGCAATTTTAGCCAGTGTTGGCACAAGTGCTACCAAACCATAGGCGTATTGATGTGTTGCTTTTATTGCTGAGATTTGCTGCAAAAATAGTCTGCGATAGATTTTGTTTTTGTTAAACCCTGCCCATGTTCGTTTCTTGCCGAGATTGTCGATATCAACGCGATGCACCAAAATTTCTGGCAAGACATGGAATGTACCCAATTTACTTAGTTCGATCCAAAGCGTATAGTCTTCAAAGCCTTTGACTTCTGGATAGCATACGGTCCGGTCTGAAATATTTCGTCGGAAGACAACGCTACTATGCACGAAGGGATTGTTTTTTACTAGATATCGTTTAAGTAGTTCATCTCCCAGAATGACACTTTGAAGTCTGATTTCTTTTCCGTTGTACACATCTGCCCCTGTTGCGCACAAAACACACTCTGGGTGTTGCTCCATATAGGCGACTTGTTTTTCCAGCCTGGTCGGTTCACAAGTGTCGTCCGCATCCATACGTGCAATATAACGGCCTCGCGCTATTTTCAGGCCAGCGTTCAAAGACTTCGCCACACCCATGTTCTCCGCATTACGAAGCAAGCAAATTCGTGAATCTGCGAAAGATGCCACAATGGCTGCCGTTGCATCCGTTGAACAATCATCGACTATAATCAACTCGAAATTCTGAAATGTCTGCTGTAAGACACAAGTTACTGCATTGCGTACATTTTCCTCTTCATTGTAGCAAGGCATAATGACAGAAACTATAGGATTCATGAATAAAATCCTTTCTGCTTATTTGGTTACATGAATTTTTTGTATTCTTTTAAATAGTCTGCAGCCACTTTGGAAATATCGCTTTGCTTCGAAATTTCTTCCACATAAGCAGACATCTGGGGCCAAAGTTCCCGATGCTCTGCAAAGTGATGAATGCAGTTGATATAGGCCTGTACATCCGAAGTGCGTACTAGATAGCCGAAACGGCAAACACGGAAAGATTCTTTTTCGTTCAAGGGAGATTCATCAAAAACCGTGCGAAGGCCAGGCACATCCGAAAGGATCAACGGCTTGTCTTGTGCCATCGCTTCTAGCATAGAAATAGATCTGCCTTCCCAAAGGGAAGGCAGGATCACCAGGTCCGCTTGGGCAACTGCCGGAATGACCTGCGTGCGCGGCAAGCTGCCAAGAAATCGAATGTTTTCGTGACCCCTTGCAATGCTTGCCAGTTCGTCTCTTTGTGGGCCATCGCCGATGACAGTATAAGTTACATTTTCCTTTTGCATCTGTGCAAACGCTTGCACAGGAATTATAAGATTTTTTTCATAACTCATGCGTCCAACGGATACAAAGTTGACGGTTTCTGATTTCCCTTCTTTGATGTTTCCCATCTGGGCTCGAATTCCCACACGGTTAACGCCGTTAGGGATGGCGCACAGCTTATGTTTCGGCGTATGGAAACGCAGCTGCATTTCTTTGTATGCTGTTTCCGAAACGCAGATATATTCGCGAATCATAAATTTGCACAGATTGTATTGCAACCAATAGTGATGGTAAGTATTGTGGTATGTTTCAATGCAGACAACATTTGACAGACCTACTGCTGCCATCGTACCCATCAGTACGCTGAGCTTCAGGTGCAGATTGCAAATAACGGTCTCTCCGCCAGAAATTTCATAAATCAGGTTGCGAAGGGCAAAAACATACCGTAGCAGCGCATCAGGTTTGCTTTTGGCACCCAAACAGTGGACGGAAACACCTAATGCACGCAATGTCTGTACCTGCTCATTGTTACTGTTGCCCCGGTCCATTATACCAATTAAGGAGACATCTGCACCAAGTATGTGTTGTGCTTGGCAGAGGTCATAAACAACGCTGTTGACACCGCCGTCAGTTTCCAGATTATCCATGATTTGAATTACTTTCATATAGGAATTCCTCAGAGTTTGATCCACGAAGAAGGCAACATATCTGGATTTCCATACGGCTTTCCGGGTACAACTATTAGTGCGTCCGGGTGCTCATTTAGCCATGCTGCCCACCAGCTGAAGGTGCTATTTGCGGTGATGATATGGTGGCAATGCTTCATCAGCATCATATCATCAATGTCACAGTGTTGCGTATGAAGTTCTACAAAATGCGTGTGTTCATCTGCAGGAAAATGAGCCTTTACCCATTCGAAATCATCTGTAAACCAAAAAAATTCGGGAACAGACAGTTTTGCGCGCATGTAGGCCAATGCTTCACGGTAGTAGTCTGCCGCTAAAAGGTAATGGAACGGACTGCGATCTGCTTTAAAGTCGCTGCGACGTACATGTACCGCAACAGAGCAGGAACTTTTAATTTGCGCTAACTGTGCCATGTAAGAGTCCGCTGGCAAGTAATTGGGCTGCAATTGTGTGAGAAGTTCTTTACGGTATGACTCGAAATAGTGCGGTGACTGAAAATAACCATCTAAATATACATTCTTGCCGCCCAATGTCAGTACTTCTGGGTGGAATGATTCATCAACTTCAAGATAATATAAAAAGTCTCCGCTTGTGTGGTGGCCAAGCTTTAACATTCTGCACGCTTTGTTGATATAGGGATTCTTTAAGACTTTTGCAATGGTGGGAAGGCATGAGGTGTTAGCTTTATTTGCCGTCTGTACCCGGAGTAAAGGAAGTTTATAGCTGCGCGCAGTCATGGTAGGAGTAAAAGCAGGATCAAAGCAAACCTCATCCGCCGCCTGTGTGGCAAGTGCATATCCTACCGCATACTGAAACATTTGGTTTCCCAAGCCGCCTTTAATTCGTACCGTTATCACATTCGGCCTCCCATATAGGTGTTTGCTTTTTGTTGGCTGCGTGTGCTCTTCTGTTATCCTCGCAGAACTTTCTCAAACGCCAACTTACGCAACCAATTTGGCGCTAGCGCGGCACCACTACGAATGAGGCAACTTATTGTATACTGGCCTTCAGTGATAAAGCCATTATCCCGCATAAATCCAAATAGCTTTATTTGGGATTTTGCGTAAGCCCATCCGGACCTTCGCAGGTACATATCCGCACCGGCACGCATGTGAAGCAACGGCTCTTGTAAATTGTAGCCCTGATAACCTGCCATAAGCATCCGCAGCCAAAGATAGTAATCCTCTAACAGGTAGAAGTCTTGATAGGATCCTACTGCCTCAACAGCAGATTTCTTGTACATTACACATGGATGATTAAAGGGATTGCGCTTTTTTGCAAATACTCGAATCTCCGCATCTGTTTCTGGCAGTATACGCTTTGCGTCTACTACCTGTATATCGGCTGTGAATTCTTCCACTGTGCCAGAACAGATGCTGACTTCCGGGTGAACATTAAACAGAGAAAGCTGTTTCTCACAGCGATTTGGGTATGCCACATCATCGCTGTCCATACGTGCAACCAACTCATTTGTGCAAAAATGAATGCCATAGTTTAGTGCATTGCCCAAGCCCTTATTTTGCGGAAGACGAACAACATGAAAGCAATTGCCCATTTCCTGTTGCTTTTCTGCAATAACTGCATCCAATTCCTGGGTCAAAGGGCCGTCGCAGACCAGTACAAAGTTGTCTGTTGGAATTGTCTGCGCCTGAATGCTTTCCACCGCCTGCTGCAGATACGCAGGATTTTCTTTTTTATAAACAGACATGAGAACGGAGTATTTCTTACATTCATCCACACTCACAGATGCCTTATGTATCCCTTCTTGATTCAGATTGGCACATAGTTATAAGTGTACCAGATCGTTGTTTTGTTCATCCATTGCAGTTGTAGTGCCTTCTGCAACACCTTCAGTGCTTTCCGGTACAAATAGGATTTTAACCGTTGCAAGCATGATTTTTAGATCTTCTATAATGCTTGGATGTGCGATATACATTAAATCCATTGTAAGCTTGTCATATGGGGCTGTATTGTACTTGCCGTAAACCTGCGCATATCCCGTCAGACCGGCTTTTGCCTGTAGTCTGAGTGCGAATTCCGGCATTTCTGCACAGTATTGCGCCGCAATTTCCGGGCGCTCTGGCCGAGGGCCAACGATGCTCAAATCGCCCTTTAATATATTTAACAACTGCGGTAATTCATCTATTCGGCAAGCACGAATCACGCGCCCTACCGGCGTAATGCGGTCATCGTGTTCTCCGGAAGAAAGTCTTGCTATACCGTCTTTTTCGGCATCAACACGCATGCTGCGGAACTTCAGAATATCAAACTCTTTTCCATCTTTTGTCAACCGGGTTTGTTTATAGAACACAGGCCCGTGATCTGTAACTTTGATTGCGATTGCAGTAACAAGAAAAATTGGACTCAGGATTACCAAAGCGAATAGGGAGATGACAACATCTAACACGCGCTTTACAAATAGGTACTCCGGCTGCGGGTTATAGCGGCGCACACGCAGCATCGGCAGATGGAACATGTGCATATGGTGTGCACCGGACATAATCGTATCGCCAATACGCGGAATCACAAAAACATTGATGCCCTTGTAGATGCAATGTTTGAGAATAATGTTTCTGTCGTGACTATGAATGCCGCTCATGAAGACCGTTTCCATACCATCTAGGATTGCCAAGTTTGCAATGCAGTCCTCAGCGCTGATTGCGAGTTGTACATCATACTTTTTATCTAAGCCATACTGACCGATCAGGCGTTCAATCCCTTGACGGCCATCGTAAATCACGGCAGTAGTCTGTGGAGGGAATACGGCAAAATACCATTTGTGGGCATAGGTTGCCCACACGGTGGAAAGCAGCACCTGACCGCCAAGCGCAACAACGCCGGGGAGAATATTGGGCAAGTGTTTGGTGAGCAGCCAAATTACAATATACATAACAAAATCACTGACGGCTGCTGCGAGAAATTGCTCGTACACTACCTCAGCAATCCGCTGCATAGACATTAGGAAAGCATCATACACGCGACCGAAAACAGTGTATAGTACTACAAAAAGTGCTATTATGAGGTAGTTCCCTTTCGCATAGAAAGGAGCCTCTGTACGTTGTGCATAGTAAAGAAACCAGCACAAAGCAAAGGGTATTGTAATCATGGTAACATTTAAAAGCTTAACAATGCGCAAAAGAAGGTCGTGTTCAAACCCCGTCGAGGCGTGTTTTGTCATCAGACAATCTCCTTAGATAATTTGTATAATGAATTATAATAGTTCAGGTATCTGCAGCCTTTGAGAAATCTATAATACGGCATCTATAGGACAGCAAGAGCAGATGCTTTTGATATGAAAACTGCTTTTACAGCCGGCCTTGGGAGGCATCGGGCGGGCGGTTGAGCAATTCTTGGTTGTTTCCGCATCTTCCGCAGACAAGGCGTGCCATTTCGACAATCAAATGTAAATTTATTATATCATGTGTGCGGAAAAATTGCAACATGGGCAAGGACTATCATCCTGTATGTGTAGCCCCTGCTAATGCGGACTGACTTGATTGCACTGACATCCAAGCTAAGGATGGTGTGGTGAATGATAGGGTGACGGAATAAAATGAAACGCGGATAGAATGTGAACTTGCTATTTGTCTTGCTAAATGTTAGAATCAAAGATAATAGATTTGTCATGTGGAATAAGAACGATATATTGTAATGCATGTTGCCTGAGACTATTCATGGTTATGTGGCAATATGGGTGGTCGAAAGTGCGGCGAGAGTAAGATAAGAATCTAAGCATTACTGCCATAAAACAACCATTTTAACATGTTGGAAGGTTGACTATTTGCCCGGTGGTAAAGGCACTTACAACGGCGTTTTCTATAAGGAGTACTGTTGGTATGGAAAAAGTTGAAAATAATAAAAGAATTGAATGGATAGATTCATTGAAGGGCGCAATGATGCTTGCGGTTATTTGGAGTCATTCGTCTGCGAATAATACATCTGGTGGGTACTGGATAACTGCTTCTTATATGGCGGTGTTTTATTTCCTCTCTGGATACATTTTTAAAGATAAAAACAATGGGTTTCCAAAGTTTTTGCTTGGGAAAGCAAAGCGGTTGTTGATTCCGTATTTTTCGTATGGAACTTTATTGGTTTTGATTGATGCATTTATACCAATGACTCCAGATGATTTTGATAGAAGTGCTGCTAATAAATGGATGGGTTTATTATATAGTCGGTATATGCTTTACCCGGATGATTTTTCTGACAATGTGTTTTTTTGCAATCATATGATTCTACATTATGGTTTTTGACATCAATGTTTCTAACGTATTTAATGTTTTATTGCTTCTTAAAGAGTCGGAAAAGAAGATGGTTTATTATTATTGCTTTTGTTTCTGGATATATACTAACATTTTGCCCGATTTTATTGCCATGGAGTGTGGATACTGTTCCGGTGACAGCTCTGATTATGTGCGGGGGTTATTATTTTAAAAATCTATCATGCGATTCTGTAAGCAAAAAATGGAAAACCGCGATAACTACCATAATATTACTTGTATATCTGGTAGCAATAAAACAGAATGCCGGTATTAATTTATCAATTCGGTGCTATGGGACCGGTGCTTTAGCATATATTTTTTATTATGTAATTGCTTTTACGGGTGCCATTTTATGGACAATTCTATTTAGCAAACTTCCGGGAAACAAAGGACTGCAATTTATTGGAAAACATGGTGTGACATATATGTGCTTACAGCTTTTTACCTTATCAGTTTCGCATAAAGTTTTTTCTAAGCTGATTTCTAACCCGGTGATTCTTGGGTGGATAGGAATTGGTGTGACTTTAGTGGGCGTTGGTATTGTTATAGAAATGTATGATAGACTTAGAATGTTGATGAAAATGAAATGCAACTCTAATGACCTATTGAGGCCATAATAAAGATGGCATCGCCAATTTAAAACACCCAACAGCATACGCTATGGGTGCCAGCGCGCAAACCCGCAGACAGGTGCTGAGATGGGGACGAAGTGCAGAACCAACACAGTACATAGCTGGGTGTTGGAGAAAATGGCAGAAAAGGTCTTTGCGGCAGCATGGTCAGAGTACAGGGAAGAAATACGTGAGGGCTGCCGCGAACTATGCCGCCAACAAACTTACAGCAGGGAGTCGCAGGACAAGATACGCCAATGCAAAAAACGGATGGCGAAGATCTTGAAGGATGTGGCCGAGCTGGAGAGCGCAAAACAAGAAGGCCTTGTAGTAGAACGGGCCTACAAAGCCTTGCGCAGAAGCTATGACACAAAAATTGATCAGGAATAGGCATTGCCGTCGAGACTTCGGGTGCAACGGCAGGTATTGGGCAGGGGGGATATGTTCACCCGGAGAGGCCCCTTCCCGGATGAAAAGGCAGCGGGGAATTTTTGGGCGCATTTGTCCCCGAAACTTTTGCCATGCCCCTAAAAGGCCAGTGCATCCTCGATTACATCGTTCAGCTGGCGCGGGTCAAGCTGGCCTGCGGTACAGCGGTCAGCCAGGTCGGCGGCAAAGCTGCGGGAAGTTGACACATCCGCGGTAAGGCAGACCTTCTGCCATTGTCCGGCCTCAAGACGCAGGGCAAGGATGCCAAAGGTGATATAGGGGCCTGTTTCGGGGGTGGACAACTCTTGGCGGACAGCGCGGTAGATGTACACGATTTTCACCTGCTTTTTTTGAATTGTTATACGATATGTACAGGAAAAGATTGACAATAAATGGAAAAGAATGTAAAATGGTTACATCACCGGAAGATGATGGAATATCGGCTTTTTTCACTATACCACATCCCGGTGTACAAAGTACACAGCCAGTGACCGGGAAGTTTGGCGGTACATTATGCGCCGCCTGCCACAGGGCTCCCCGGCGGCGATTTGCGTTCAAAAGAAGGGGAGTTGGAAAGTATGGTCGAACATCGAATACGCGTGGCAGAGGCAATCGTTGCAGCGCGTCAGGACGCAGGGGTTTCGCAGCGTGACTTGGCGGAACGCCTCGGTCGGGACAGGCGCACGATCCAGAAATGGGAAAAGGGCGAAATGAAGATCACGCTCGAGGATTTTCTGGATATTTTCGATGCGCTGAAGATCCCGGTGGAGGCTTACTCCAAGTGGATCCGCAACCCGGAGCTGTTCCCCCGGGGCCTCGATGACATTCGCGGCTTTTCCACCGACAAGAAGCGCAGCGCACTGGCAGACTACTACGAGCATCAGGCCTCGCCGCTTGAGGTCGAGCAGGAATATTACTTCCTGTTTGCCAACCACGGCAGCAGCTGTGACGGTATGTACCAGCAGTGGATGGCAAACCTGATGACACCGCTGCGCGACCGCAAACGCATCTGCGGCCAGATCATCGACAACTACAACGAGGCCCTGGCCACCGGCGCCATCACCGACCCGGACGCCCCGCAGCCCAACATGGACATGCTGCGGGCCTGCTACGAGGCCAGCTCCCAGAGCGTGCAAAACGGCGACAGCGGCTACGCGCTGTCCGGCCTGAAAGCAGCGGAATAAAAACCGCGCCCTCTGCGTACAATCTGCGCAGGGGGCTTTTGTATGTCTGAACTTGTGTGCAGGGTGCGGGCGCGGGATAAATTCGGCGCGCTGCCCACCTTTGATGTACCGTTTCTCATCCTTTTGCTGCTGCTGCTCAGCTATGGGCTTATCATGCTGTTTTCAGCCGGGTATGCAGTCGCGCTCTACCGCCGCGGCGATGCCTACACCTACATCCGCCCGCAGCTGTTGTTTGCGGCGCTGGGGGTGGCAGCCATGTACGCGGCCAGTCTGGTGGACTACCATATCTGGCACCGGCTGGCCTGGCCGGTGCTGGCTCTGTCGCTGGCGCTGCTGACGGTCGTTCTCTTTATGCCGGAGTACAATGGCTGCAAGCGGTGGATCGTGCTGCCCGGGCTGGGCACACTGCAGCCCAGCGAGATCGCAAAATTTGCGGTGGTGCTGGTGTTTTCCCATATTATATCGCTGAATCATGATCGAATGCGGTCGTTTTCCACCGGCGTGCTGCCGTTTGCGCTGATTCTGGGCGTTGTCACGGTGCTGATGCTGCTTGAGCCGCACCTCTCCGGCACGCTGCTCATCCTTGCAATCGGGGCGGTGCTTATGTTTGTGGGCGGTACGGGGCTGCGCTGGTTTGCGCTGGCGGGGGGTCTGGGGGCGGCGGCCATCGCGGCGGCGGTGGTGCTGCTGCCGCAGCTGGTGCCCTACGCCACCGACCGGCTGGCATCGTGGCGGGATCCCTTTGCCGACCCGCTGGGGGAGGGGCACCAGACCATCCAGAGCCTGTATGCCATCGCGTCCGGCGGGCTGGCCGGGCTGGGACTGGGCAACAGCCGCCAGAAATACCTGTATGTGCCGGAGCCGCAGAATGACTTTATCTTCTCGATCCTGTGCGAGGAATTGGGCTTTATCGGCGCGGCGCTGGTCGTGGCGCTGTTTTTGCTGCTGCTTCTGCGCGGCATGTCCATCGCCGTGCGGGCGCGGGATAAATTCGGCGCGCTGCTGACGGTGGGATTTGTGGTGCAGGTGATCCTGCAGGCAATCCTCAACATCGCGGTCGTGACGAACACGATCCCCAACACAGGCATCAGTCTGCCGTTTTTCTCGTCCGGCGGCACAAGTTTGCTCATGCTGCTCGGCGAGATGGGCATCGTCCTTTCGGTGTCGCGGCAGACCGACATGGTGTAAGGCTGCCGGATGGATTTCCAGTTTTTCCCGCCATAAACATTTCACACTCCCACGGTTGAAACCGCGGGAGTTTTGTTTTATAATTATACTGCATTTTTGTGTGAAAGAGGTGCCGTATGGCGAACCCGCAAAACCCAAAGCCGCCCTTTGCCCTGCGGGCGCTGGGGGCCTTTGCAGCCACATTGGCGGTGCTGTTTGCGCTGCTGCTGGCGGCGTATGCCTTGCCCGGCGGGCCGGTGCGCGACCATGTGTATACTTCCGCGCAGATGATCGCCGAGGAAGGGTTGTACCCGGAATACTTCGGCTTTAAGCTGTTCCAGATGGACAACTACACCGACACCGTCATGCTATTTGAGGCGGCCTCCGCCGATGAGGCCCCGCCGCTGACGGCCATGATGACGAACACGGCCTACAATGTCGATAACTTTGAAACACTGGCCGAGGACCTGCAGTGGTACATAGAAAAGGACTGGAGCACAGGCGCGCAGCGCACCGATGCGCCCGCACTGGTGCCCTTCTCCTACGCGCGGTACTGGCACGGCTATCTGATCTGGCTGCGGCCGCTGCTGCTGGTCACAACGATCACCGGCGTGCGCATCGTGCAGTATGCCGTGCTGCTGGCGCTGCTGGCCGCCGTGCTGTGGCTGCTGCGCTGCCGCTGCGGGCTGCGGGCCTGCCTCTGGTTTGCCGTCAGCCAGCTTTTGGTCACGGTGTTCTGGGTGCCGCATCAGGTGCAGTATTTTACCTGCTTTGCTCTTGGCTACGCGGGCTGTGTCTGGGTGCTGGCAAAGCCCCGCCGCAGCGATGCCCTCTGCCTTGCGCTGCTGGTGCTGGGGGCGGCAACGGCCTTCTGCGATCTGCTGGTCACGCCGATCCTTACGCTGGGGCTGCCGCTGGTCTGCTGGCTGTTGGAGCCGCAGCAGCGCCTGCGCGCCGGTCTGCCGCAGTGCGGCGTTGTGGTGGGCGGCAGCCTTTGCTGGGGCGTGGGGTATCTGCTCTGCTGGGCGTCCAAGTGGGTGCTGGCGGGGCTTGTCACCGGGCAGAATGTCATTGCCGATGCGCTGCATCAGGTGGGGGTGCGCACCGCCGCCGATACATGGCACGGCATGGAATTGACATGGAGTAATATTTTTGCGTTTGTATACAATGCGTTGAACGAGCGGCGGCTGCTCTGGCCGCTTGCCGCCGCCCTTGTGCTGCTGGCTGCGCTGTTTGTGCTGAGCATCCGCGGCAGGCAGCCGCTTATCCGTGCGCTGCCGCTGCTGCTCTGCACCCTGATGACTCCCGCGTGGTTCATCGTGCTGCGCACCCACAGCATCCAGCACGGCTGGTTCACATGGCGCGCGCTGGGGCTGACGCTGTTTTCCGGCATGGCATTTTTGTATTACAGCTGCGACATCCGCGCCGTGGGGCGGCGCATAAAAAGGTAACATCCGCAGAGGATAGGGGAAAGTAAAAATGAACGAATTGAAAACAAAAAACGATACACCGGCCGAGGAAGCCCGGACAAAGCAGAGCCGCTGGCGCCGGCTGCCCAAGGGCGGCCGCGCGGCCGTGGTCGCGCTGGGCATCGTGGTGCTGCTGGCGGTGACGGCGTTCCTGTATGTCAACGGCAAGCTTGACCTGCTGCGCTACAATGACGGCAGCGTCAGCGAGATGGGCGAGATCGGTGCCGAGGAGGATCAGGATCTGGACGGCACCGGCCTGACCCACACCGAGGCCGATATGGCCGTGCCCGAGGGCAGCCCCTTTGCCGACGAGGATGTGTTGAATATCCTGCTCATCGGCACGGACGAGCGCACAGAGGCCGTCAATGACGCCGATGCCTTTACCCATCTGAACCAGCTCGACGGCACGGAGGATACGACCGAGTTCAGTGATGATGCCCGTGCTGACAGTATGATCCTCGTGTCGATGGACATCAAGGATCATGTCATCCGCCTTGTGTCGATCGAGCGCGGCACCGGCGTGCCGATCCTGCTGGACGGCTATGAGGATCAGTACGACTGGATCACCCACACCTTCCGCTACGGCGGCCCCAAGCTGACGATGAAAACGGTCGAGGAATGCTACAACATTGAGGTGGACCACTTTGTCCGGGTCAACTTCAACTCCTTTGTTCAGATCGTCAACGCCGTGGGCGGTGTCGATATCGACATCACCGAGATGGAGGCCAAGGCCCTGAACTGGGAGGTGCCCTCCAACTCGATGCTGATCGTCAACCATGTGGACCCCGGCCTGAACCACTTTGACGGCTACACGGCGCTGCAGTACGCCCGCCTGCGCAAGATCGACAACGACTGGAAGCGTGTCGAGCGCCAGCGCACTGTCATTAAGGCCGTGCTGGATCAGGTCAAAAACGCCAGCGTTATGGAGCTGGACAACCTGCTCAACACGCTGCTGCCGCTGATCCAGACGAACTTTACCAAGACCGAGATCGCTGCGCTGCTGGTGCAGCTGCCGGGCTTTCTGGGCTGTGATGTGCAGCAGATGTCGCTGCCGCTGCAGGGCACCTACGGTGTGCGCACCGGCATGGATGACCGCCTGATGTATGACCCGGACTGGGCGGTGAACATCAAGGCGCTGCAGGATTTCCTCTACAATGACAAGACCGCCGAGGAGGTCATTGCTGCCACGCCGGAGACCGCCGCTGCAGAGGCCGCGGGCGAGCTGGTCATCGCCACCCGCGAGACCGCCGGCGCAGACGACCCCGTTGAGGTATACAACAACCGCTACCTCCATCGTGTGGATATGACCTACCCGCTTGATGCCTCGGACTTTGGGCCGGATGACTACCGCGTCTATCTGGCCGATACCGACAACCTGCGCGGCAGCGAGCTGCGCGCCGCGCTGATCGACCGGCTGTACAGCACCGGGGTTCGGGTGCTGGGTGTGCCCGACGGCGCAGCCGCCGGCATGCTGCTGGACGACTACCTGCAGACCGGCGATGCCGCAAGCCTGAGCGGCTACCTGACGGCGCTGCCTGCGGCGGAGCGCGAAAGCGCCCGCGCCCTGTGGCAGCAGGTCCGCACCAGCCACCCCGGTGCCC
>OLOV01001138.1_pt1 | contig 21553 bp, 18 predicted proteins | sample 1672931 | NCBI WGS metagenome assembly OLOV01 (sample SAMEA3136738, study PRJEB25190) | human gut metagenome | biome: human gut; feature: human-associated habitat; material: faeces | place: Austria | collected 2013
CTGCTATGGTTATGTCTGTTTGAAATACTTCTCCCATGTGGATTTGAAAATCTGCACGTTACCCTGTTCCCATCGCTTGAACTTTTGTAGCGGGACGCCAAGCTGCGCTGCATATGCCTTCTGCGTCAAGCCAAGCCGCTGGCGTATGGCTTTGATCTGCGCTCCCTGACCCCGCATCAGAAACAGGTTATAGTCATCCAGCAAATCCTTCAGCGGCACCTCAAACAGCTCCGCCAGTTTCTCCATATGTTCCTTCGGATAAAAGTCCCGCCCTGCCTCCTCATAATGGATGTAAGTACTGCGGTCGATGCCCGCATAGTCCGCCGCGTCACGCTGACGAAGTCCTTTTTGATAACGATACCACCTCAGCTTGTCCGCAATTTCCGTGATCTCGGATGCGTCCGAAAACCGCAGATTGAACTTCTCGGCATCCAAAAACTTATGTGGAAGGACGACCGGGAACTTGAGAATTTGAAGCGGCGCAACTTTTAACGTACCTGCAACATTCGCAGCCAATACATAGCTGCGGACTTTCAGGCGGCAGAACATAGACCATTTTGCCCCAAAAGGTTCATGGTTTTCCACCTCAACCACCGATTGTTCCGCTATGATAGTATAGCATTTTCAACGCATTTCGCGGCGTATGTCGCAAGGCGCGTGCCCTTGTCGGGCTTGAACGAGTCTATAGCCTTTATCAGCCCGACCGTGCCTATCGAAATAAGATCGTCCTGATCCGAATATGCGGCGTAGTATTTTTTGACTATGTGCGCCACGAGCCGCAGGTTGTGCTCAATGAGTTCGCTGCGCGCCGATTTGTCGCCTGCGTGCATTTTTGCAAGAGCTTCGCGCTCCTGCGCCGCACTCAGCGGCGGGGCAAATGAGCCCGGCTGGCTCAGATGCAGGATAAAAAAGAGAAATCCGTTTGAAAATAACTGCAAAAACCAACCGAACACAGCACCGCCTCCCGTAGAATATCTATATTCGCGGTTTGCCGGAGTTTGCAAGTCCGGGCTTTTTTTGTAAATTCACTTGAAACTTCGGGACGGCTATAATATAATAATCTGTAGAAAAAGCGGGAACGGAGGTGCTCTCGTGTCGGATATCAAACTCGGTGCGCAGCTCTATACTTTACGCGACTACATACAGAATTATGAAGATGCTGAAAAGACTTTTGCCTATCTTGATTCTATCGGCATCAACACGATTCAGATTTCCGCTATCGGACCTATCGAGCCAGAGAAGGTCGCATATCTTGTTGATAAGTACAGTATGGATGTCTGCGTCACGCACACTTCGTTCGACCGCATGCTCAGCGATACCGAAGCCGTTGTCAGGGAGCATAAAATGATCCACTGCGACACGCTCGGAGTCGGCTGTATGCCGGGGGAGTACAGCGGCAGCGAAGAGGGCGTGCGCGAGTTTATAAAGCTCACGGGCGAGCTCGCAAAAAAGCTTCGCGATATGGGAATGCACTTTGCCTATCATAACCACGCCTTTGAGTTCAAGAAATATAACGGCAGGCGCGTTATAGATATGCTTATCGACGACACCGACCCCGAGCTGTTCGGCTTTATAATGGACACATATTGGGTTCAGTACGGCGGCGGCGATCCTGCGGATTTCATAAAGCGCCTCAGCGGCAGAATGAAGGTCTGCCACTTCAAGGATTATAAAATCAACAGCGAGAACAAGCCCGATTTTGCCGAAGTTGGCACAGGCAACCTCAATCTCGATGAGTGCTACCGCGCGTGCAGGGATTCTGGTGTAAGATATATCGTTATCGAGCAGGACACCTGCGATATCGACCCGCGCGAGTCGATGGCGATAAGCTACAAGAACCTTGTTGATATAGCAAAGAGAAACAGCTGATTTTTGGGAAGGGATGACAGAAGTGGAAAGAAAGATGAAGCTCCCCGTGGTTGATAGGGGATACGATATTGCGGCAACGGATGCGTATATCTCGATGCTGCAGGAGGAATATAATAAAATTTACGCCTGGGGCTCGGAGCTTGAAAAGCGTGCCGAAGCTCCTGCGGGCGAAGCGGCTTCGAGCGAAGAGATAGAAGCGCTCAGAACGCAGAACCGCAGTCTATATAACAACTGCGTGGCGTTTGCAAAGCATATAAAGCGCCTCGAAAAGCTCAGAGATGATCAGGGCAGATATATGGTTGACGAGCTCAACGCCGCAGAGAGCAGGAAGAAAGCTCTCGAAAAGGAGATATCCGACCTTGAGGCGCAGAAGAGCCTGCTCGAAGTGAGCAATGAGTCGGCTCGCGGCCAGTCCGATGCAATAGTTACCGCCGCGCGCAGCCAGGCGCAGAAGGCAGTTACCGAAGCGCAGGAGCAGGCGAACGCAATAGTTGCCGAGGCGCAGAAGAAAGCCGAAACTATCCTGCGCGAGCGTATCGGCAGAATGTCCGCCGTGTGCGCCCAGCTTAATGATATGTTTGATAAGGGCGAATAAATATCGGCAATAAAAATAGAATGCGGCTGTTCATCATGAGGCTCAGTGCCTGCGTGATGATAACAGCCGCTTTTGTTTTTGCTACCCTGTAAAATCTTCTATCAGCTTTTGAAGTGCTTCGTCGCCTTCGACCGTTATTCCTTTGTAGACGCGTTCGGCTTCGCCGCGGGGCAGGGAAGATGTGAAAACATCGAACACCTCCTGCGGCTCGTCCTCGCCGTATACGAACACCGCTATCCTGCCGTTGTAGTCGCGCATGATGTATTTTTCGCTCCCGTCCGGTGCGGTGTTTTCGATTATAGCCGAGACGGTCAGAAACGCCGCGGCGCAGAACGCGAGGGCAACGGCGATGCTTTTTATCGTGGTTTTCATCTTTCCTTTTCCTTTCCGCAGGCTTACTTTTTCTGCTTTCGTGGTGATTTTTGCCCCTTTCGGGCGTTTTTATACGCTGTTTTATACACTGCTATTGTTTTGATTCTACAAAATAATGAGAATATTTGGATTTAGGCTAAACTTTTTGCAAAAAGTATGCTATAATTTTTAACTGGATTGTAATGTGAAGGAGGCGCACGGATGGCAAACAGCCCCGCAAACGCATCGAAAAAGATGGGAACAGCCAAAAAATCTTCCAAAAAGAAGAATAAAAAGCCGAATAAAAAAGCCGGCAGGATAGCTCTGCTGGTCATACTCTGTGTGCTCGTCGTCGGTATGCTCACCACGGCGATAATCGGAGGTTATGTTTTCTTCAATATCGTGTCTTTTGCCCACGGCGAGATCGCGATAAATCTCGACGACTACAAGGCGAATCAGAACCAGACCTCGTTCGTCTATGCCTATAACAGCAACAACGAGCTCGTTGAAATGGCTCAGCTCCACGGCGAGGAGAACAGAATATGGGTCGATTTCGACAAGATGCCGAAAAATTTAAGAAACGCTTTCGTCTGCCTTGAGGACAAGCGTTTTGAGAAGCATCACGGTGTCGACTGGCTGCGCACTTTCGGCGCGGCAACCGGACTTTCAACCGGCGGCGGTTCGACAATAACCCAGCAGCTCGTCAAGAATGTGACCAACGACAAGGAGGTCACGGTCGTCAGAAAGTTCAAGGAGATAGAGCGCGCTCTGAATCTTGAACAGCACTACAGCAAGGATGCTATACTTGAAGCTTATCTCAACACCCTCTATCTTGGCAACGGCTGCTACGGCGTCCAGACCGCGAGCGAGACTTATTTCGGCAAGGATGTCAGCGAGCTGAACCTCGCCGAGTGCGCGACCCTTGCGGTCATAACAAAAGCGCCGACGAAGTATAACCCTCTGCTCAATCCCGAGGCGAACAAAACGCGTCAGGAACTCTGTCTCAAATATATGCTCGAGGAAAAGGCGATAAGCAAAGAGGAATATGAAGAAGCGGTCAACTATAAGCTCGTGTTCACAAACAGCGAGGGCTATGTCCCGAAGCCGGGCAAGACCAAGGCCACTACCGAGGACAAGAACACCGAGAAGGAATATCAGGATTTCTATGTCGATTATGTCATCAAGACCGTCTGCAAGGATCTGATGAGCAAATACGGCTACACCTACCGCCAGGCGATGGAGAAGATAAATTACGGCGGACTCAAGATATATTCTGCCGCAAACCCCGATGTTCAGAAGGTTCTCAATACCGTATATTCAAACAGAATCGCTTTCGATAAGGAGGCAGACACCGCCGAGCATCCCGCTGCTCAGTCTGCTGCAACCGTCATGGACTATGAGGGCAGAATCGTCGGCATAGTCGGACAGGCGGGCGAAAAGAACGGCAACCTCTGCCTCAACAGAGCGTCCGAGTCCCCGAGACAGCCCGGTTCGTCCATAAAGCCCCTTTCGACCTATTCTCTCGCGCTCGAGAAGAACTATGTCAACTGGTCGAGCATGATCCTCGACTACTCGATCTATCAAAACGGCAAGCTCTGGCCGCAGAATGCGGACGGCACAAACGGAAGCAAGAAAGAGATAACCGTCCAGTATGCTATCCAGAAGTCGTTCAATACCGTACCCGTCAGAATAATTACGGAGATGCTCGGAGTCAACGAAGCCTATAACTTCATGAAAAAGACGTTCCATCTGACAACTCTTGATGATTCTGCGGATGCGAATATCGCGCCCCTTGCAACCGGCGCTCTGACAAACGGAGTCACTACTGTCGAAATGGCGGCGGCATATGCCGTGTTCGGCAACAACGGCTATTACTATGAGCCCTATTGCTATTATAAAGTCACAAATGCCACGGGTACGGAAGTCCTGCTCGAAACGAAGTCCGAGCCCGAGAGAGTTCTCAGCGAGGATACCGCAGAGGTCATGCGCGAACTGCTCAAGACCGTCCCGGCAAGAGATTTCCGCAAGAGCAAGAATCTCGGCAAATTCGAGCTGATGAGCAAGACCGGTACCACGAGTGACACCAAGGACAGCTGGATAGCCGGCGGCACGCCTTATTATGTCTGCGCAGTCTGGCTCGGCTACGATAAGCCCAAGGTCATTCCGTTCAGATACAGTGCTTCCGGACGAGTCTATATCGAACTGCTCGACCGCATCCACGCTAACCTGCCCGTCAAGGAGTTCCCCAAGACCGGCAAGGTCGAGGAGAAGGACTACTGCAAGAAGACCGGACTTCTTGCTTCTCCCTCGTGCAAGGAGACTGCAAAGGGGTATTATAAGAAGTCCGCAATGCCCGCCGAGTGTACCGCATGCGGCGGCGGATCCGTCAGCGAGGTCGTCAGCGGAGTCGGCGAGGCGGTCAGCAATATTATCAATTCCATCCTTCCGACAAGCCCGCGTTCGGACGATTAAACTCAACCTGCGGCGAAAAAATATATAAACGGCCGCACCCGATAACGGTGCGGCTAATTTTTTAATTAAGAGGTATTTTATGATAATCCTGTCGGTAGATTACGGAGATACGCGAACGGGCATAGCCGTCTGTGACAAGACTGAATTTCTGGCGTCTCCCGTGACCGTTATAACAGAAAAAGAATCCGCGCCGCTGATTGAAAAAATAACAGAGATAGCGAAAGAGAAAAAGGCGGAGCTGATAGTTGTCGGTCTGCCCGTCAATATGGACGGCACCCACGGCGAACGCGCTCAGCGCTGCGAGGATTTTGCGGCGGCTCTGACCGAGTTTTCGGGCATAGAGACCGTGATGCGCGACGAACGCCTGACAACGGTTTCGGCGCATAATGCCCTGAATGTTACAAACACGCGCGGCAAGAAGCGTAAGGCTGTCGTCGATGCCGTCAGCGCCGTGATGATTCTCCAGGATTATCTCGACTATCGGCGCATCAATCACCTTTCCTGAACAGCTCTTTTATGCCCATGAGCAGCAGAAATCCGCCGAATATTTTCCCGGGAATATTGCTGTTCATGTGCGATACCGCGAGACTGCCGAGCAAAACTCCCGGCAGACCGCCTGCGGCAAAGAGCAGAACGCTTTTCCAGTCGATGAGCTTTTTGAATGAATAAACTATGCTCGAGAGCACCGCGCAGGGGATGAAGAATAATAGATTTATGCCCTGTGCCTTGAGCTGCGGCATGCCGAGCGCGAGCACGAGATAGAGCACAAGCACTCCGCCTCCGCCGAGTCCGAGACTGCCGGCGAGACCCGAGAAAAAAGCTGCCAGTATAGTCTTCATCGCATCAGCATCCTCACTCCCGCCCAGAGCATGAAAAGGGCAAAAATCTTGCCGAGTATTTTCGTTGGTATCTTCGGCAGAATGAAAGAACCGAGAACGCTTCCTATAAGCCCCGCCGGGAGATAGGGGAGCGCGTCGCCGAAGGTGACTTTCCCTGTGTAAATATATATCCCCGCGCTCGCCGCGGTCAGCAGCATAATGAGTGCCACCGCGTTTGCCTGCGCCCTGTTTTGCTCCATTCCGCTTTTTCTGAGCATCGGCACAGCAATCATCCCGCCGCCGGCTCCGAGCGCGGAGTTGACCGTCCCGATGGCAAGACCGCCGATAATTTTTGTTATTCCTTTCATTTTCTCAGCTCCTTTTTCCTATTTTGCCCGCCGCTGTTCTAATAATGCCGCGACTCTCCGCATATTCTTTTGTGGGGGTGTCGGTATGGTGATAAATTTAAAAAAGCGTTCAAGGCTCGTCGCTCTCGGTATCGCGGCGGCGGTTGTAATAATGATTATATGCTTCGTGATGATATCCTCACGCGGCTCCGGATATGCGCGCAGGGCCTCCTCAAATGCGCTTCGCACAGTGACTGTTATCGTTGATGCAGGTCACGGCGGCATGGACGGCGGCGCGACTGCGGCGGACGGAACGGTCGAAAAAGATATAAATCTGTCCATAGCCCTGAAGCTGCGCGATATGCTCGATACAGCGGGCTACAATGTCATCATGACTCGCGAAACGGACGACGATATAGCCGACGACTCCGCAAAAACCGTGCGTCAGCAAAAAGTCTCGGATATAAAAAACAGAATGAAAATCATCGAACAGACGCCCGACGCCCTGTTCGTGAGCATACATCAGAACCACTACGGCGGCCCGTCATACAGCGGCGCGCAGGTGTTCTATTCAAAAAATAATCCGGAGAGCGAGAAGCTGGCAAAGGCGATTCAACAGGATATCCGCTCGCTTATCCAGCCTCAGAATCAGCGCGCCGTCAAGCGCACGGGCACTGAGATATATCTGCTCTATCATGCGCAGTCTCCGGCGGTTATGGTCGAGTGCGGCTTTCTCTCGAACGCCGCCGAGACGCTGAAACTAAAAGACGATAATTATCAGAACGCCATGGCTTTTTCAGTCATGTGCGGTATAACAGACTATTTAAAACAAGACGAAAAACTGACGGAGGTAACATAAAATGGCAGGCAAGGCAAAATCGGTCTATATCTGTTCCGAATGCGGCTATGAAAGCCCGAAATGGTTCGGCTGCTGCCCGGGCTGCGGCGAGTGGAACACCATGAACGAGGAGATAAAAGCGCCCGCCGCCCCGGCGTCCAAGAGCGGCGCGAGCGCGCGCAGCGTCAAGACATATGCTCTCAGCGAGATAACCGCCGATGAGGAGATACGCTATCAGACGGGGCTCACCGAGCTCGACCGCGTCCTCGGCGGCGGAATAGTCAAAGGCTCGCTGGTGCTCCTGAGCGGCGACCCCGGCATAGGCAAATCGACGATTCTTCTTCAGATATGCCAGTATATCGGCAGGAATCTCGATATTCTCTATGTCTCGGGCGAGGAGTCGGTCTATCAGATAAAGCTCCGCGCGGACAGGCTCGGGGTCACAAGCCCGACCCTAACTCTCATGAGCCAGACCGATGTTCAGGCTATATGCGAGTATATAAATATCAACAAGCCCGGGCTCGTTATCATCGACTCCATACAGACTATGGTCATAAGTGACCTCAGCTCATCTGCGGGCAGCGTCACGCAGGTGCGCGAATCGACTTCGATGTTCATGCGCACCGCGAAGAGCAGCAATATCCCGATTATAGTCGTCGGTCATGTCAACAAGGACGGCAACATCGCGGGTCCCAAGGTGCTCGAACATATAGTTGACGCGGTGCTCTATTTCGAGGGCGACCGCAATATGTCTTACAGAATCCTCCGTGCCGTCAAGAACCGCTACGGCTCGACGAATGAGATAGGCGTTTTTGAGATGCTCGACAGCGGACTTTCTCAGGTTGAGAATCCGTCCCTTATGCTCATCTCAGGCAGACCGAAGAACACTTCGGGCACCTGCATCGCCTGCGCTATGGAGGGCACCCGCCCGATACTCGCCGAGGTTCAGGCTCTTGTCAGCGCGTCGAGCTTCGGCAATCCCCGCCGTATGGCGACCGGCTTTGATTACAGCCGCATGGCTATGCTCTTAGCCGTCCTCGAAAAGCGAGCGGGCTATTTCTTCGGCAATATGGATGCATATATAAATGTCATCGGCGGACTCAAGCTCGATGAACCCGCGACCGACCTCTCCGTTGCGCTTGCGCTTATTTCGAGCCTCAAGGATGTCCCGATAAGAGACGATGTGCTCGCTTTCGGCGAGATAGGTCTCGGCGGCGAGATTCGCTCCGTCAACCACTGCGAACAGCGCATAAAAGAGGCAGCTCGGCTCGGCTTCAAGACCTGCATTATCCCGCGCCATAATTTCAAATCCGTGCCGGACAAGCTCAAAAAGGAGATAGAGGTCATCGGCGTCAAGAATGTCTATGAGGCGTTCGCGAACTGCGTTGACTGATGAATTTTATGACCCCTATAGAATCGCCGAACCTGCCGAAGAGGGGAATCACCCTCGCCGCGGTAAGCGTCGGCGCAGAAAAAGCAAAAGAATATCTTCTCTCGCGTGGTATCAGTGTTTTTGATATCCTGCCGTGCGCCGCGATAACCGACGGCACAGCCGCCCACGCCGATTTGCATTTGTTGCATCTCGGCGGGCGAAAAATCATATTGAGCCGAGAGCAGTGTAACAACGCGGAAAAGCTTATTGAAATGGGCTTTGATGTGCAGGTTCTCGACACTCCGCTCGGCGATAAATATCCCGCCGATGTGCCGCTCAATGCCGCGCTTTTCGGCAATTATGCGATACTCAATCCCAAAACCGTCTGCAAAAACATCGACTTTTCCGGGCGTAGTTTAATACCCGTGCGCCAGGGCTACACAAAATGCTCGGTAGTGCCAGTGACTGAAAGCGCGATAATTACCGATGATGTGTCAATAGCCTCGGCGGCCGAAAAAAACGGACTTGCCGTCCTGCTCGTCTCAAAGGGCGATGTCATTCTGCCAGGGCGCGAATACGGCTTTATCGGCGGCTGCTGCGGACTCATTGCGCCCGATACAATGCTCTTCAACGGCTCGCTTGCATCTCATAAGGACAGCGAAAAAATCAGAGCCTTTCTCTCTTCATTCGGCGTGCGTGCGGAGGAGGCAGGGGACTTTCAATTAACCGATATCGGCTCAATACTTCCGCTCGCGGAGAAATAAACCGAAAATCTTTCTGGAAATTACATTTTATTCCAAAATCCGATTTTTATTATTTGCCTTTGTGCTATCATATTTCGGAAAACTTCAGTGGAGTGATAACAACGAAAAAGGGACAGCTTAAAGGCGGCATCTCTCTCATTCTCGCCGCCGTTATATGGGGACTGTCGTTTGTGGCTCAGAGCGAGGGACTCGAGGTAATCGGAACTCTGACCTTCAACGGCATAAGAATGATTATGGGCGGCACGGTGCTCCTGCCGGTCATTGCAATAATGTCGGGAGTTCAAAAATCAAAAAACAAAAAGCTCGGCTCGGCCGAACAGAAAACGCCCGAAGAGAAGAAAAAAGACAGAAAAAGTCTCATTGTCGGCGGGCTTGTCTGCGGAACGGTTCTCTGCGTGTCGAGCAATCTTCAGCAGGCGGCGTTCGGCTATACAACGGTCGGCAAGGTCGGCTTCATAACCGCGCTCTATATGCTCCTGGTGCCGATAATCAGCCTCGTTTTCTTCAAAAAGCGCGTCAGTCTTCCTGTGTGGATAGGCGTCGGGCTCGGCGTTGTCGGACTTTATCTGCTGTGTGCGGGCGGCAAGGCGACTTTCGGCAAGGGCGAATTGCTCGCTCTCGCGTGCTCGGTCGGCTTTGCGATACATATTCTTGTTATCGACAAATATTCGGCTATAGTCGACGGAGTCAAGCTCTCGTGCGCGCAGTTCTTTGTCTCGGGTATAATTTCCGTCATTCTCATGTTTATCTTCGAAAAGCCGAGTATCCATGCCATAATGAGCGCAGCGCCCTATCTGCTCTACACAGGTATTTTGTCCTGCGGAGTGGCGTTCACTTTCCAGACCCTCGGCCAGCGCGATTCCGACCCAACGGTCGCTTCGCTCCTGCTGTGCCTTGAATCTGTGTTCGCCGTCATATTCGCGTGGGTGCTGATAGATCAGAAAATGTCCGTAAGGGAGCTCAGCGGCTGCATCATCATGTTCGTCGCAATAGTTCTCGCCCAGCTTCCCGCAGATGTGTTCAAGAGAAAGAAAAAGGTATAATAAATCCTAATTTTTATCCGACAGACCGTGTTATTGCATGGTCTGTCTTTTTCTATACCCATTGATATCATTGACAAAAAGCCAATATATGGTGTATAATTAAATATGTATGATACAAAATAATGCGTAACAATCAGTCGGGGGATAACTCAATGGCAAAAGTCAAAAAGAGAGAAGAATACGGCGACGACAGCATTGAAATGCTCAAAGGCGCCGACAGGGTGCGGAAAAAACCGTCGGTTATTTTCGGCTCGAACGGTATCGGGGGCTGCGAGCACTCGGTGTTTGAAATAATTTCAAACTCCGTTGACGAGGCGCGCGAGGGCTTCGGCAACACGATTACCGTCACCCGCTTCGAGGATAAGTCTATAGAGGTTCAGGATTACGGGCGCGGTATACCCGTTGAGTTCAACCGCAGGGAAAACGAGTATAACTGGAAGCTCCTGTTCTGCGAACTCTATGCAGGCGGAAAGTATAACACCAACGACGGCGGAAGCTACGAGTATTCGCTCGGCACAAACGGACTCGGCCTTTGCGCCACGCAGTATGCCTCGGAGTATATGGAGGCGGAGGTTCACTCGAACGGCTATTGCTATCATCTGCAGTTCAAAAACGGCGAGCCGGTCGGCGATATGATAAAAGAGCCCTACAGCAAAAAGGACACCGGCACGCGCATAAAGTGGCGCCCCGACCTCAAGGTGTTCACCGATATAGACATACCTCTCGAGTATTTTCAGGATATGATGCGCCGCCAGTCGATAGTCAACGCGGGCATCAAGTTCGTGCTCAGGAATCAGAACGGCTCGAAGTTTGAAACGTTCGAGTATTTCTACGAAAACGGCATAACCGATCACCTCAAGGAGGTCGTCGGCAACAACGCCATTTCTTCTGTCTGCACCTGGAGCGGCGAGCGAGTAGGACGCGACAGAGCGGATCAGCCCGAGTATAAGCTTAAAATAAACGCCGCGCTCTGCTTCTCGAATAAGGTCCAGCTCAAGGAGTATTATCATAACTCGAGCTACCTCGAATACGGCGGCGCACCCGACAAGGCCGTGCGCTCCGCGTTTGTGTCGCAGATAGACGCATATATAAAAAAGAACGGAAAATACCTCAAGTCCGACTCGAAGATAAATTTCCAGGATGTCGAGGACTGCCTCGTGCTCATCGTCTCGTCGTTCTCGACCGTAGCCGCCTATGAGAACCAGACGAAGAAATCCGTCACCAACAAGTTCATTCAGGAGGCGACGACCGAGTTTTTCAAGCATCAGCTTGAGATATATTTTATCGAAAACAAGCTTGACGCGGACAAGATATGCGATCAGGTGCTCGTCAATATGCGTGCGCGTGTCCGCGCTGAGACAACGAAGCTCAATATAAAAGGCAAGCTCCAGTCGAGCAACGATATGGGCAGCCGTGTGCAGAAATTCGTTGACTGCCGCAGCAAGGATGTCTCCGAGCGCGAGCTGTTCATAGTGGAGGGCGACTCGGCTCTCGGCGCCTGTAAGCAGGCGCGCGACTCGTCTTTCCAGGCGATAATCCCCGTGCGCGGAAAGATACTCAACTGCCTCAAGGCGGAATATAACAAAATATTCGCAAACGATATCATAACCGATCTGATAAAAGTTCTTGGCTGCGGAGTCGAGGTCAAGTCGAAGTCGATGAAAGATATGGTTGCGTTCAATATCGACCAGCTGCGCTGGAGCAAGGTCATAATCTGCACCGATGCCGACGTTGACGGATTCCAGATACGCACGCTTATCCTCGCGATGATCTATCGCCTCATGCCCACGCTTATTGAAAAGGGCAAGGTGTATATCGCGGAGTCGCCGCTCTATGAGATAAACTCAAAGGACGAGACGTGGTTTGCATATAACGAGCAGGAGAAGCAGGATATCCTTTCCCAGCTTGAAAACAGCAAGTTCACCATCCAGCGCTCGAAAGGTCTCGGTGAAAACGATGCGGACATGATGTCGCTGACGACGATGAATCCCGCAACCCGCCGCCTTATCCGCGTTGACCCGACCGACGCCCAGAAAACTGCCGAGATATTTGATCTCTGGCTCGGCGACAATCTCGCCGGCAGAAAAGAGCATATCGCACGCGACGGCGCGGCATATATCGACATGGCGGATGTTTCGTAACAGCTTAACTATTGAAAGGATTTTGATATAAATGGCGGGAAAAAGAGGCAAAAAAGAACCCCCGAAAAATGAAATCGATCCGCTCAAGAGCGGAGTTCATATTATCGGCGCGGGTGAAGTTGTCGAACAGCCGATAACCGATACCATTGAAACGAACTATTTCCCTTATGCGATGAGCGTCATTATGTCGCGCGCCATCCCGGAGATAGACGGCTTCAAGCCCTCTCACAGAAAGATACTCTATACAATGTACAAAATGGGTCTGCTCACCGGTGCGCGCTCAAAGTCGGCTAATATAGTCGGACGCACCATGCAGCTGAACCCCCACGGCGACGCCGCCATATACGAGACTATGGTCAGGCTCTCACGCGGCTATGAAGCTCTGCTGCACCCGTATGTCGATTCAAAGGGTAACTTCGGTAAGGCGTATTCGCGCGATATGATGTGGGCGGCTTCGAGATATACCGAGGCGAAGCTCGACCCCATAAGTGCCGAGCTTTTCAAGGATATCGACAAGGATACGGTCGATTTTGTCGATAACTACGACAACACCATGAAAGAGCCGACCCTTCTGCCGGTCACTTTTCCGAGCGTGCTCGTCAATAATAACACCGGTATAGCCGTCGGCATGGCGAGCTCCATATGCTCCTTTAACCTCGAAGAGGTCTGCCGCACGACTATCGAGCTTATCAGAAACCCCGACCACTGCGTTGCGGATACCCTCAAAGCACCCGACTTTGCGGGCGGCGCGAAGATACTCTATGACCGCGCAAAGATTGAGGAGATTTACCGCACAGGCCGCGGCTCGTTCAAGCTCTACGCCAAATATACTTATGACAAGTCGAACAACTGCATTGATATAACGGAAATTCCGATGACCTCGACCGCAACGAGCGAGTCTATAATAGAAAAGGTTATCGACAGAGTCAAGGCGGGCGCGATAAGAGAAATAAGCGATATCCGCGACGAGACGGACAAGAGCGGTCTTAAAATAACCATAGACTTAAAGAGGGGAACTGACCCCGACAAGCTCATGCAGAAGCTCTACAGGCTCACTCCGCTCTCGGATTCGTTCGCCTGCAACTTCAATGTCCTGATTGCCGGTTCGCCCCGCGTCATGGGCGTCAAAGAGCTGCTCAACGAGTGGATTGCGTTCCGCATGGAGTGCGTCAGACGCAGAACCTACTTCGACCTCAAAAAGGCTAAGGACAAGCTGCATCTGCTGCGAGGACTTGAAAAAATCCTCCTCGATATCGACAAGGCAATAAAGATCGTCAGAAATACCGAAGAGGAGGCGGAGGTCGTCCCGAACCTCATGATAGGCTTCGGAATCGACCGCATCCAGGCGGAGTATGTCGCGGAGATAAAGCTTCGTCATTTAAACCGCGAATATATCTTAAAGCGCACGCAGGATATCGAAGATCTCGAAAAGCTCATTGCCGATCTTGAGGATATCCTCGCAAAGCGCGGCAGAGTCGGCGCGATAATTATCAGCGAGCTTGAGGAAGTTATCAAAAAATACGGCAAGCCGAGAAAGACGGAAATTATCTACGCCTCCGATATCGCAGAGGAGGAAGAAGAGGAGCAGATACCCGATTATCCCGTGACGCTCTTCTTCTCGAAGCAGGGCTATTTCAAGAAGATAACCCCGCAGTCCCTGCGTATGAGCAGCGAGCAGAAGTTCAAGGAGGGCGATGAGCTCGCCCAGACCGTGGTTACGGATAACGCGAAAGAGCTTCTCTTCTTCACAAACCGCTGCCAGGTCTACAAGGCTCGCGTCAACGACTTCAAGGAGACAAAGGCGAGCGCACTCGGCGATTATGTGGCTAGCACGCTCGGCATGGACGAGGGCGAGACGGCGGTCTATATGGTCGTGACCTCGGATTATTCGGGTCATATGCTCTTCTTCTTTGAAAACGGAAAGGCGGCGAAGGTCGAGCTTTCCGCCTATCAGACGAAGACGAACCGCAAGAAGCTCATAAAAGCTTATTCCGACAAATCGCCCGCCGCGGCGATGCTCCATATCGAAAGCGATGTCGAGCTTGTTATAATCTCTTCTGCGGGCAGACACCTTCTGATAAACACCGGCGCAATCTCGCCCAAGACTACCAAGGACACTCAGGGAGTCGGCGTTATGAGCCTCAAGAAGGGTCAGAAAGTTATGACCGTCCGCGCGTATAAAGAAGGGGAGTTCGCCAAGGCGTACAGATATAAGACAAAGAACCTGCCCGCCTCCGGAGCGCTGCTGAGCGCGGAGGACAAGGGCGAGCAGCTTGAGCTCGGAATATAAAAAAGACCGTTTGCAAGGCTTCCCCGCAAAACGGTCGGCGGGAAAAGCCCTGCAAACGCATTGACTTCGGACTCTTGCCGCTGAGAGTAGTTTGCTCAGCCGCGCGCCGATAATACATCTTTCGGAAGGAAAATTTCTCCGTTCGGCAAAAGTTTTTGTAAAAACTATTGAAATGTGTCAAAGTATATGCTAAAATATCTTAGCAATTTGTGTTTGGAGGTTAACTTCATGGCAGTACATGAGATTATATTGGGCATAGTCCTCATTCTTCTTTCGGTCGCTATTATTGTTCTTGTCCTTCTTCAGGAGGGTAAGTCCGCCGGCCTTTCCGGCGCTATCGCAGGCGGCGCAGAGACTTTCTTCGGCAAGAACAAGAGTAGGACTATGGAGTCGAAGCTTGTGCTTATCACGAAGATCATCGCTATCTCTTTCTTCGTTCTCGCACTCGTTGCAACCCTGCTTCTTCTCTTCCTTTAATACAGGACAAGTAATATCTGAAAGCTGAACTTATGCGACCCTTCAGGGTCGCATTTTTTCATGTGTAAATATAAAAACGGCCCCGGGCTTCACAGATTTTCCGTGAAGCCCGGGGCTATGTGTGTTTAAGGGAGTTTTTATATTTAACCGAGATTCAGCTCGACGCGCCCTTTCGGGATATACATTATCGTCCTGCAGCCGTTGGCACGTCTGAACTCGGCAACATATCCGCCCGTGAGGTCGAATCTGTAGCCGTAGGCGTTTTCGGCGAGTGCGTTTATCGTTGCGCCGTCGGTGAATTCCCTTGAATTTTTCGGCATGTAGTCGCCGCTCGTGTATGTGCTTATCTGTTCTCCGGTATCGCGGTCGGTTTCCGGCTTTGATTTGCCGTTGTCCCAGAAAGCGTTGAATATCGGCGTGGTGTATTCAAGCGCGTCGACGGTGAGCTTGCCTATGTCCGCCACTCTGACGGCGACTATAGGCGATTCGTCAACGAGCAGGTCATAGAGCCCGTGGGCTTTGAGATATTCGACGGTGTTCGTCATTTCCTCGGTTATCGGAATAACGGACTTGAACTTGCCGAAATCTCCGTATTCCGAGCCGTTGGTCATCATCTCGTCGTAGTTGCCTGTCTTCCAAGCCTTTCTTATCGCATCTTCCGGCGTTTTGGTGTCCCCATTGACTGTATCGGGCGAGTAGATTTGAGTTACCGCTTCCATTTCCGCCTTGATACCGTCACGGTACAGAGCCGCCGCGCCGAGCCACTTTGAGTCGGAGCAGAGAATTCTGTCTGCGCCGAGAGAGGTTATGTCGTTATATATCGCGCGGGCAAGCCCCTGCGTGAACTGCGGGTCAATGACCGTCTTCTCGTCCATCTGCCTTGAAAACAGAACGGGGAAAACTTTTTCGCTGTCGATGTTCAGCAGCTCGTTTTTGATTTTGTTGTTCCAGTTCTCGGTGTTCTCTATTGAATAGAGCGAGAGATAGTCGCCGAGCCCGACTGTCTGATATTCTCTTATTATCTCGCGTCCGTTCTTGAGCTTGTATTTTATAATAACAGTGCTGCGCACGGCTCTTTCGGAATAATTCTCGCTGCTTGAAACAACCTTTCTGCCCGAGGCGATGAGCCTTTTGTGCAGCTCGCGCACGGCGTTAATGTCGCTTTCGCTTTTGAATCCGTCGATAATTATGCGTCTTTCGTCGGCGTTGCTGCGATAGTAGCAGCCGCTGTTTATGCCAACCGGGTTTCCGTTCTCGTCGAAGGCGAGATAGTAGCCGGAGTTTGCGTTGAATTTGAGCTCGTCTGCTCTTGTGCGGTAGCTTCCGAGAAGTATGTCCGGAGCGGATACCGATGCGCTCTCGATGCTGTCGGTATCAGGCACGCGACTGCTGTAACCGAAGAACCCGGTGTAGAGCGAGAGCATAACGGCGACCGCGAGAGCCACATGGACAAGCCCGTATTTCCAATCCTTTTTGAGTGCCTTAAAGCTGAGATTGAGCATAATATCGAAAACCACGAATATAACAGCGCTCAAAAGCACGGTTGTTATGCCCGTTATAAGATATTGCTTGTCGGTGATTTGCGAAAAATAAAAATTAACGGCGACGATAGTCGAGCCTGCGGAAACAGAGAGCATGGCGGTCAGCAAAAAGTTTAAAGCCTTGCTCCTGCCGCTGAAGCCGCATATCTCCACCTTTCTGCGCTTTAGCATCAAAAGCCCGAAAACGAACAGCAGGGCTGTCAGTATCGCCCAGAGTATATAGGGCTCAAGAGACGGCGCGCTCCAGCTTTTCAGCTCGTCTGCGGTGATTTTAGAGAACCCGTCGGCCGAGACCAACGAGCCCGAGCGGATGAATACGTCGTTGTTGAGCGAGAGCAGATTTAGACGCGACAGCACGCGCCCGAAAGGGGAGAGGGCCATGCTGATATCCTGGTTGTGACTCGCCGACGGATAGAGTGCGTAGTTTGAATTGTGAGGCGCGCCGAAGAGCAGCTTCGGTACAGTGTTATTGAGAAAATATACAGTAGCGCTCGGAAACGCTATGAATGCGAGCGAGAACAGTACCGATTCGCCTGCGGTTCCCACGCAGACGGAGACTGCCGCCGCAACAGAGAATCCCGCAAGCGCCGTCACGGTCATGTGAACGGCGTAAAACAGCAGCGTGCGCCAGAGCATGACGGACGAGCCGAAGTAGATAAGGTTCAGCATTGCCGAAAAGGCGAGCGGGAGAAGCACGGCCGCTTCGAGCATGACCGCTCCCGCCAGCCAGTGCGCCGAAAACAGACCCGCGCGGCTGATGCCGAGACTGAAATATATGTTGTTCTTCGCCCTGCTTGAGACGAATCTGAAAAGCATTATGCCCAGCGCGGCGGAGAGAACAACGACTGCCGCCGTGTAAAAATAGAGAATATCCGTCAGTATATAGTTGTCAGATCCGCCGATTATTAAAAATTTTCCGGATTCGCGCAGAAGCTCCAACGTCGCCGAGCCGCCGCTCTTCAGCGCCGTAAGCTGTCTTATCTTGTCGCTGCCGAAAAAGCTTCTGAGGTAGAGCGCCAAGCTCATTACAAAGACCGCGAGCGGAAAAGCAAAATTCTTTCTTATCGCGTGAACGACTGTGAAGCCGAATGGGCTTTTGAAGCCGTCTCTTGATTTGTTCACTCTTTATCCCTCCGATGCTGCTCAGTTCGGCGGCCGCACCGTTTCAGCGCAGCCGCCGCTTGAAATTTATTTGCCTGTGCCGAGATTCAGCTCGATGCGTCCTTTCGGAACATACATTATCGTAAGAGCGCCGTTCGCGCGCTTGAACTCAACAAGGTATCCGCCCGTGAGGTCGAAGCGGTAGCCGTAGGCGTTGGCGGCGAGCTTTTCGACAATAGTCTTGTTTGTTATGGTTACGGCATCCTTCGGCATGAAGTCGCCGCTGGTGTAGCTGCTAACTTCATATTCATAGCCGTCAGAGTCCTTCTTTGAATATGGCTTTGACTTTCCGTCGTCCCAGAACGAGTTGAAAATCGGGCTGGAATAGGCGAAACCGTGTCTCATATCGTCTGAGGATGTGGCTTTGCCCATGTCTGCTATTCTTGCGCTGACTATCGGCGACTCGTCGCTGAGCTTTTCATAGAGTCCGTGAGCCTTGAGGAAGCTTATCGTATTTGTCATTTCCTCGGTTATCGGGATTACCGAATAGTCGCCGAGCGCGAGGTATTTACCTTGTGAGTTATCTCGAATTGCAAGGTTGTCAACAGTTTCCTGACGGGATAAAGGCTCTTCTTCCTCGGTGATTTCGTCCTCTATTGAAGTTGCATTGACATATTCGGATGATTCATACATTGAGTAATCTTCTCTCTGACTCCTGTTGACATAGAATGCAACCGAACCTAGATATTTGGCGTTGCTTGTCAGAAATTTGTCGGAGCTCAGCGTGGTTATATCGTTGTATATTGCGCGCGCAAGACCCGCCGTCAGCTCTTCGTCAACAGCTATCCTGTTGTCCATCTGAGCGGAGAAAACTATAGGAATAACATTTTCAGAGTCGATGTTGAGCAGTTCGTCTTTTATCTTGCTGTTCCAATTCTTGGTGTCTTCGAGAGTATAGAGTGTTGGATAGTTTGTCAGCGGAACATATTCATAGACCCTGACAAGCTCGCGTCCGTTCTTGAGCTTGTATCTTATAACAACGCTTTGGCAGGTTACTCTCTTTGAATAGTCGTCGGAGTTTGTGTTGACTCTGCGGATATTTCCGGCTTTTATCATGGCCTTGTGTATTTCGCGCACAGTGTTTATATCATCTTTGTCTTTAAAGTTTTCGATGAGGGAAACCGAGCGGTTGCCGACATAGTAGTAATTCGAGTATACATCGGAATAATATCTGTCCGTGACATAGCTGCCGCTAAGCTCGCGTCCAAGCTGGTAGCTGCCCATCAGCGCGTTGGGGGCGGAGATGGATACGCTGTCAATATCCTGAATATCCGGCACGCGGCTGCTGTAGCCGAAGAATCCGGTGTAAAGCGAGAGCAGGAACGCCGCCATAAGTCCGGCGTGGACGAGACCTATCTTCCAGTCCTTTTTTATGGCTTTAAAGCTCAGATGAAGAATAATGTCGAATATCAGGAAGATTATGATGCTGATTATCATCAGTCCGACTATAATCATCCAGGTTGTTATTTGCGGTATTTCGGAAACTACGAAGTACAGCACCAGCGAAGCCACGCCGAAAGAGGTAATCATGCAGAGCACGAAGTTGAGAACGGCGCTTCTTCCGGGGAATCCGCATATCTCGGCTTTTCTGCGCTTGAACATGAACAGACCGAACACGAAGAACGCGGCGATGAGAACCGCCCAGAGAATATAGGGAGTCAGCGAGGGGGCAGCCCATTTCTTTGCCGCCTCTTTTGTCATAGCTTCAACGGAAGATGAGTTAATAAAAGAGCTTCTGTTGAGCATGAGCAGATTTATGTGGCTGATGATGCGCCCGAATACGGTGGAGCCCGTTATGTCGAAGTGCAGCTCCCCGTAGCTTGACGCAGCAGGATATATGCCATAGTAAGTTATGGCGGGTGCGCCGTTGAGAATTGCGGGAACGCCGTAGTTCACGCACATCGTCACAACGCTCGGGAACGCCGCAAGAACGGCTGAAAAACCAATCGATTCAACAACCGTGCCCACGCAGCTCGAGACCGCCGCCGATATTGTAAGACCGGCGAGCACACATATCACGTTGTGCACCGCATAGAACAGGAAGGTTCGCCAGAGCATGACGGACGAGCCGAAATAGTGGAGGTTGAGCCCGAGCGAAACAGCGAGCGGGACGAGTACCGCCGCGAGCATCATGAACACGCCCGCAAGAAGACGCGCGGTGTAGAGGTCGGCGCGCTTGATACCGAGACTGTAGTAGACGTTGACGGTCTTTTTATTCGTAACGAATCTGAACAGCAAAACGCCGAGCAAAATCGATATCACGACGAGCAGGGCGGGGAAGATATAAAGCAGCGGGTTATATGCTGCCTGTTCGGAGTCAAAGATAAATACTTCATATGCGTCGCGCATTATCTTCAAAACATCCTGACCTTTGATTGAGGCTGTTTCTTTTGCTTCTCTTATCTTTTCCCAGCAGAAGTTGGAGAGATAGAAAAACATGCTCACCGCAAATGTCAGCAGCGGGAGAATGAAATTCTTTTTCATCGCGTGCGCGACGGAGAACCAGAAAGTGTTCTTATATTTTTTCTTCATCTGTGCCACCTCATTTCTTCTCTTCGGGCTTGCCGAAGATGTCCTTGAAGTCGTAGTCGCTGCCCTCCATCTCCTCGAGGAAGATCTCTTCGAGCGTGAGCGGGAATTTTTCGATCATCAGCGGTTTCATATCCTGAAGCTTCTTCTCGTTTTCGTCCATGTCGCCGTTGGCGCTCAGAGTGATTATCTTTCCGTCCTTCGAGAAGTGCTTGATGTCGAGAGCTTTGAAATCGCTCTCTTCGAGGTCGCGGTCAAAGACCAGCCTGAACTTGCAGCGCGAGCCGCTGATATCGTCAACCGAGCAGTCCATGACGATGCTCTTGCCGTTTATCAGCGCAATGTGGTCGCACATGTCGGCGAGGTCGTGGAGATTATGAGAGGAGATTATGACGGAGCATTCTTCCTCCGCCATGTATTCGAGCAGGAGGTTCTTAATAAGATTCCTCTTTGCCGGGTCGAGTCCGTCGAAGCTCTCGTCGAGCAGAATGACCTCGGGCATCGTGGACATTCCGAGGATTATCTCCGCCTGCCTCTGCATGCCCTTTGAAAAGCCGCGTATGCTCTTCTTCGTGTCAAGCCCGAAAACCTTTGAGAGCTTGTGCATGGTGTCGAAGCTGAAGCGGGGATAGTAGCCCGCGTAGAACTTGCCCATGCTCTCGATAGTCGCGTTGGGCTCGAAATATATGTCGTCGGGGACATAGAAAAGTCTCTGCTTCACTTTGGCATTGTCAAAAACATTCTCGCCGAATATTTTGACCTCGCCCTCGTCGGCTCTGTAGACTCCGGCGACCGTCTTGAGAAGCGTTGTTTTGCCCGCGCCGTTGTAGCCGACAAGCCCGTATATTGACGACTTTTCGACTTTCAGCGAAAGATTCTGAATGGCGGTGAAGTCCTGAAACCGTTTTGTAACGCCGATTACTTCAATCATAATTCTTCCTCCTG
>OLOV01001146.1_pt1 | contig 21441 bp, 19 predicted proteins | sample 1672931 | NCBI WGS metagenome assembly OLOV01 (sample SAMEA3136738, study PRJEB25190) | human gut metagenome | biome: human gut; feature: human-associated habitat; material: faeces | place: Austria | collected 2013
TGCTGTACCTTGCTAATACCGAAGCACCTCCAATCCAAAATAAAAACGCGGACGCCCTGGGCATCCGCGAAACAACACTAACGTCCCACAGGGCGTTTGACTGACGCTGTTGACCTCTTTACCGAAGCGGGAGGTGAGGCGGATGCACCGACCTTCTTTGCTTTCTCAAGTATTTTATACTACCCGTCTCCGTTTGTCAACGGCTTTTTCTAAAATTTTTCTGCATATTTTCCGCATCCCCGGTGACACTATGCTCGTACCTGAGGTACAGAAAAGGGAGGTATATCTCATGGATAACACCAAGAACAACAAGACCACCAACACCGAGAACACGGAGAACACCAACACCAATACCAAGAACACCAAGAACGCGAAGAACGCCAAGAGCTGCAAGTAACTTCTTCATGTACCAAAAGAGAGGGAGGCCACCGGCCTCCCTCTCTTTTCTTCATTTTTACGACTGGTTCGTCTTGCCCGTGTATTCCTCCAGGGTGATGTCCCGGTTGAAGATGTCCTGGGCGGCGGCCTTGCCTACATAGCGGTAATGCCACGGCTCGTAGATAATGCCCGTGATGTCCGTCTTGTCGTTTGGATAGCGGTGGATGAACCCGTAGCGCCAGGAGTTTGCCATGAGCCACTTCTGCGTCTCCGTGTTCTCCTGCTCATCAGTCAGATCCTGCATATTGGCGTCCACGATGTCCACCGCCAGGCCCAGCTGATGCTCGCTCGTACCCGGGATGGCCACGGTCTTGGCGGCCTCCACCTTGGCCTCGTCCTCGCTCATGCCGCTGTTGATCAGCCGCTGCACCTTGTTGTCATACAGGCTCTGCTGGGTCTCCTGGGTGCGGTAGGCCGAGCAGAGGAACGGCGCGTAACCCGCGTCGCGGCAGGCGTCCATCATCTCCTCAAATGCCTCGTAGCACCGGCTGTCCACCCGGCGCCCGTCGCTGAGCGTCACCAGGTCGGACACCCAGTCCTCCGGCAGCGGATTCCAGGGGTTCACCACCGTCAGCAGCTCGTCGTCCACGTTGACGGGCGTTTCCGGGGTGACATCCTCCGGCGTACCGGGCGTCTGCTCCTGCTGTTGCTGCTGGCCGTCCGCCGGCGGCGTATCCTCTTTCTTGCAGCTCTTGACGATAAATATGATGCCCACGATCAGGATCACCAGCACCACCGCCGCGATGCCCCGGTTGCGCATGGCCTCCCGATACCGTCTCTGCCGTCTGCGTTCTCTTTCGTTGCTGTCCATTCTGTTACCTCAATTCTGCGGGATAGACCCCCGCCTCGTGTAGCTTCAAAAGCTCCTGCGATACCCGCGCCCGGTCCTCGTGATACGTCATGCCGAACCAGCGGTCCTCGGACTCCAGCACAGACACAGTGAGCCGGCCCTGCTCCAGCAGATGCCCCACCAGGTTGGGCAGCAGGCACTCCGCCTTGGCGGTCTGCCCCTCCGGGCTGCGGAGGAAATCGTAGAAATATGTCTCCAGCTCGTCGAAGATGGACGGCATGAAGCCCCAGAAGTTCATGGACACCACTGCGTCCCCCTCCAGCGTCACGCCGCTGGCCTCGTCCCGGATCGTGCCGTCCGGCAGCAGGGCGATCTTCAGCGTCTCGCGGATGTCGCTGAGACAGCCGTTCTTCACATGGCACACGCCCCGGGACACCGTGCCGTAGGCGGTGACGGTGTTCTTCAGCAGGTAGCCCACCATGGTGGCCGCGCCGCGCTCCGGCAGCGTCTGTAAGGCCTTGTAGATGGTGCGGTAGGCGTCCGCGCCGTAATAATCGTCGGCGTTGATGACGCAGAACGGCTCATGGATCAGCTGCCGGGTACACAGCACCGCGTGGGCTGTGCCCAGGGGCTTGGTGCGGCCCTCCGGCCAGGTGTAGAAGGTCGGCAGCGTGTCCGTATCCTGATAGGCGTAGCACACCTCCACCGGCCTGCCGTCCGCCGTCCGCAGCCGGGACGCCATGTCTCCGCACAGCCGCTTCATCAGCGCCAGCATATCCGGCTTGATGATGAACACGATCTTATCGAATCCGGCCCGTACCGCGTCGTACACGCCGTACTCCATCAATATCTCACCGTGGGGCCCTACGCCGTCCACCTGCTTGTTCCCACCGTAGCGCGAACCCATCCCTGCGGCCATGATGACCAGTGCTGCGTGCATAGTGCTGTCCTCCTTTTTCTCATGCACTACATCATACCACAAGTTCGTAAAAATACAAGCGTCTTTCCGCTCCGGAAAGCAAATCTTAATCTTGATGGGAAAAGCCCTCATGAGCGGGTGTTCTCATGAGGGCTGCTCTTATTTGCCGCTGTCGCCGTAGTTGGCCAGCACCCGGGCGGAGGGATCGTCCACATCGCAGCCCTCCCAGGACTTATTGGGCATCCAGAAATCCACGATCATCCGGCTCTGGCCGGGATAGTACTTCTCAAAGATCTCGCGGTACAGCAGGGACTCCTTGGTAAACGGCTGCGCGTGGGTATAGGCGCGCCGTTTCTGCGCAAACTCCTCATCCGTATACACGGACTGGGCATACGCCTTCAGGTAGTCCACCATGGAGTGGCCCACCGCGTCGGAGAAGGCGGCCTTTTCCCGGTATAGGATGTCGTGGGGCAGGTAATCGCCCTCGAAGGCGTAGCGGAGCAGATATTTGCCCTTGCCGTACTTGTTCAGCTTCATCTCCGGGTCGATGCTCATGACGTACTCCACGAAATCCAGGTCGCCGAAGGGCACGCGGGCCTCCAGTGAGTTGGCGGAGATGCAGCGGTCGGCCCGCAGCACATCGTACATGTGCAGCTCCCGGATGCGCTTGACGGCCTCCCTTTGGAACTCCTCCGCCGAGGGCGCGAAGTCGGTGTACTTATAACCGAACAGCTCGTCGCTGATCTCGCCGGTCAGCAGCACCCGGATGTCCGTCTGCTCATGAATGGCCTTGCAGACCAGGTACATACCCATGCTGGCGCGGATGGTGGTGATGTCATACGTGCCCAGCAGCTCGATGACGGTCTCCAGCGAGGAGATGACCTCCTCCGGTGTCATGTATACCTCGGTGTGCTCGCTGCCGATGTAGTCCGCCACCTCCTTCGCATATTTCAGGTCGATGGCGTCCTCGCTCATACCGATGGCAAATGTGCGGATGGGCTTGTCGGAGCAGCGCTGGGCCACGGCGCATACCAGTGAGGAGTCCAGTCCGCCGCTGAGAAGGAAGCCCACCTTCGCGTCGGCCACCAGCCGCTTTTTGATGCCCGCCACCAGCTTTTCATGGATCTGGCCGCACACCGTCTCCAGGTCGTCATGGCAGACCTGCTTCACCGCCGTGATGTCCCGGTAGCAGATGAACGCCCCGTCCTCGTAGTAATATCCAGGAGGAAACGGCATGATCCGGTCGCAGATCCCCGTCAGGTTCTTGGGCTCGCTGGCGAACACGGCAGCGCCGTCCTTATCATAGCCGTAGTAAAGCGGGCGGATGCCGATGGGGTCGCGGGCGGCGACAAATACCTTCCTCTCCGCGTCGTACAGGATCAGGGCAAACTCCGCGTCCAGCATCCGGAACATATCCGTGCCGTGCTCCCGGTACAGGGGCAGCAGCACCTCACAGTCGGACTCGCTCCGGAAGGAGTACCCCTCCTCCTGCAGCTCCCGCTTCAGCTTCTCGAAGCCATAGATCTCGCCGTTGCAGACCACATAGCTTCCGTCCAGCTCGAAGGGCTGCATACCTGACGGCTCAAGCCCCATGATGGACAGCCGGTGAAAGCCCAGCAGTCCCCTGCCCGTGTCCACGATCCGGCTGTCATCCGGGCCGCGGGAGATGGTCTTGTCGAAGCCCTCCTTGAAAAGAGACAGGGAAGCACCGTCCGAGCAGTAACCCATAATAGAACACATGATAATAACCTCCATATTTCACATAGTATCAGCATTCTACAGGGCAAGTGCTGCTCTCGCGGTGCCACCTGTATTTGTTCTCATTTCCGGGCTTCCCATGAAAGCCCTGCCGCATAACGGGCGGCGTCCGGCGCACCTACTGGGATCTCTCCGTTGGGCTTGCAGCTCGAAAAGTGTTATTCACGCAGGCTCTGCCGCGCGGCTCTCAGCCTTTCCGCGCTCTCTGTGGGTGAGCTCCTGCGTTACTTCTCTTTTCTCAAACGCTTTTCAGTATGAACTTTTTATTTTACGCCAAACAGCAGGTCGCCGTAGGTGGGGAAGGGCCAGTAGGTGGCCGCGGTCCGGGTCTCGGCCTCGTCGGCGGCGGCGCGCAGCTCGCCCATACCGGGGATGAGTACATCGCGGATGAAGGCGGCCTCCTCCGCCAGGTCGTGGAGGGTGTCCAGCTTGACCAGCTTTTCCTCCAGCGCGTCCACCCGACCGTCGATGGTGTCCACCAGGGCGGACAGACGGCGCAGCTGCTTCGTCTCGTAGCCGCAGGGCAGGTCCGCGTCCACCGTCTTCTTCTTGGCGGCAGCGGCGGCAAGGTCGGAAACATAGTCCTCCACCGCCGGCAGGATCTCCTTCCTGGCCATATCCACCATGGTCAGCGCCTCGATGCGGACGGTCTTGCAGTAGTTCTCCAGCTGGATCTCATAGCGGGAGCGCAGCTCGGACTCGGTGTAGACCTTGTGGGCCACCAGCATATCTATATTCTCCTTATGGAACAGCATGGCGATGGCGTCCGGCGTCGTCCGCAGGTTCAGCAGACCGCGCTTCTCAGTGGCCTCCTTGATCCAGGCGTCGTCGTAGCCGTTGCCGTTGAAGATGATACGCTTGTGCTCCTTGATGGTGCGCTGGATCAGGTCGTGCAGGGCGGCGTTCAGGTCAGACGCGCCCTCCAGCTCGTCCGCGAACAGCCGCAGAGACTCCGCCACCGTGGTGTTCAGCATGATGTTGGCGCAGGCGATGGAGTTGCTGGAGCCCAGCATACGGAATTCAAACTTGTTGCCGGTGAAGGCGAAGGGCGAGGTGCGGTTGCGGTCGGTGGTGTCGCGGAGGAAGCGGGGCAGCACATCCACGCCCAGCTTCATCTTTTTCTTCTCCACGCCGCAGTAGGCCGTGTCCGTCTCGATGGCCTCCAGAATACCGGTGAGCTCGTCGCCCAGGAACACGGAGATCACCGCGGGAGGCGCTTCATTGGCGCCCAGCCGGTGGTCGTTGCCCGCCGTGGCCACGGCGGCGCGCAGCAGGCCCTGATAATCGTCCACAGCCTGGATGACCGCCACCAGGAACAGCAGGAACTGGGCGTTCTCATAGGGCGTCTCGCCGGGGGACAGCAGGTTGACACCGGTATCGGTGGCGATAGACCAGTTGTTGTGCTTGCCGCTGCCGTTGACGCCGGCGAAGGGCTTCTCGTGCAGCAGGCAGACCAGGCCGTGCTTGGCGGCCACCTTCTGCATGATCTCCATGGTCAGCTGGTTGTGGTCGGTGGCGATGTTGGTGGTGGTGTAGATGGGGGCAAGCTCATGCTGGGCGGGCGCGACCTCGTTGTGCTCCGTCTTGGCCAGGATGCCCAGCTTCCACAGCTCCTCGTTCAGCTCCTCCATATAGGCCGCCACACGGGGCTTGATCGAGCCAAAGTAGTGGTCGTCCAGCTCCTGGCCCTTGGGGGGCTTTGCGCCGAACAGCGTCCGGCCGGTGTAGATCAGATCGTGGCGCTTGTCGTACATGGCCTTATCAATAAGGAAGTACTCCTGCTCCGGGCCGACGGAGGAGGTCACGCGTTTCACGTCGCTGTTGCCGAACAGCTTCAGAACCCGGAGGGCCTGCTTGTTCAGGGCCTCCATGCTGCGCAGCAGCGGCGTCTTCTTGTCCAGCGCCTCACCGCCATAGGAGCAGAACGCCGTGGGGATACAGAGGGTCTTGCCCTTGATGAAGGCGTAGCTGGTGGGGTCCCACGCGGTGTAGCCCCGGGCCTCGAAGGTGGCCCGCAGGCCGCCGGAGGGGAAGGAGGACGCGTCCGGCTCGCCCTTGATCAGCTCCTTGCCGGAAAACTCCATCAGCACCCTGCCGTCAGGGGCGGGGGTGATGAAGCTGTCGTGCTTCTCCGCGGTGATGCCGGTCATGGGCTGGAACCAGTGGGTGAAGTGGGTCGCGCCGTTCTCGACTGCCCAGTCCTTCATGGCCGCGGCAACAGCGTTGGCCACGGAGGGGTCGAGCTTTGCTCCCTTCTGGATGGTGTGCTTCAGAGAGCGGTATACATCTTCGGGTAAGCGCGCCTTCATGACGCGGCTGTCAAAGACCAGGCTTCCGAAGTATTCCGGTACAGTCAACATAATCGTGCTTTCCTTTCAGCAAAAATAGAAAAAGAGACACGGATGCCGCAGAGGGCTCGCCCTCTGAGACGCCAGTGTCTCTCAACGCAGCCGAATATACACCCGAACAGGGCAAAAGTCAACCGCGAAAAAGCAAAATCACAATTATTTGCACAAATTGCTGTAATACCACAAACCGTGAAAATACATTTTTTTGCAATCTGTCGAATTGAAAGCGTCAAAATCACGGTGTATACTGGATTGGAACGACGGTGTTCTGCAAGCACAGCGGTACTGTGCCTGCATGACACCGCCGTTTTTTATTTGCTTCCGAGTTTTATATTAGGAGTTGATGACATGGATAAACTGGAGGGCCAGGTCCGCATCCCGTCGGGCTGCGCGATCTCCGCCGTCATTTCAAGGGACGGACAGCGGATGACCGGCGAAAAGATCATCGAGAGTATGCGCCCCATGCACGACCGCTCCAACGGTCTGGGCGGCGGCTTTGCCGGCTACGGCATCTATCCCGAATACAAGGACTTTTTTGCCCTGCATATGTTCCTGGAGGACCGGACAGCTCGGAAAAACTGCGAGGCCTTCCTCCGCGAGACCATGGAGATCGTCCACCTGGAGCGTATCCCCATCACGGACGAGCCTCTGATCTGGCGCTTTTTCGTCACACCCCTGCGCAGCGTGCTGGCCTCCATGCAGATCGACGAGGAGGAGTGCGTGACCCGCACGGTCATGGCCATCAACACGCGGATGAAGGGCGCGTATGTGTTCTCCAGCGGCAAGAACATGGGTGTGTTCAAGGCCGTGGGCTACCCGGAGGATGTGGGCTACTTCTACCGGCTGGAGGAATACGAGGCGTACAGCTGGACGGCCCACGGGCGGTATCCCACCAACACGCCCGGCTGGTGGGGCGGCGCGCATCCCTTCGCCCTGCTGAACTACTCCGTCGTCCACAACGGCGAAATATCCTCCTACGACGCCAACCGGCGCTTTATGGAGATGTTCGGCTACAAATGCACCCTCCAGACGGACACCGAGGTCATCACCTACATCGCCGACTACCTGCTTCGGCGGCAGAAGCTCACGCTGGAGGAGATGGCCGCCGTCATCGCCGCGCCGTTCTGGTCCACCATCGCCCGGCGCTCCCCGCAGGAGCAGGAGAAGCTGTCGTATCTCCGCAAGGTGTTCTCCAGCCTGCTGATCACAGGCCCGTTCTCCATCGTGCTGGGCTTTGAGGGCGGCCTGATGGCCCTGAACGACCGGCTGAAGCTCCGCAGCATGGTGGTGGGTGAGAAGGGCGACAAGGTATACATCGCCAGTGAGGAGGCCGCTATCCGCGCCATGGAGCCTGACGCAGAGAACATCTATGCGCCGGCAGGCGGCGAGCCGGTGATCGTGCGCGTAAAGGAGGGGAAATTCTGATGGGGATCGGCTACATCTATCCGCAGTTCGAGGTGGTCCGTGACTGGGACAAATGCACGAACTGCCGTATCTGTGAAAGGCAGTGCGCCTACGGCGCACACATCTTTGACGACAAAAAGGGCCGCATGGTCTGTGACGACAGCAAATGCGTGGACTGCCAGCGCTGCGTGTGCTTTTGTCCCACCCACGCGCTGAAGATCAAAAAGAGCGACTGCGTGTTCCGCGAAAACGCCAACTGGGACGAGGACACCATCCAGGAGATATACAAGCAGGCGTCCAGCGGCGGCGTGCTGCTGTCGTCTATGGGCAATCCGAAGCGCTTTCCCGTCTACTGGGACAGGATACTCGTCAACGCCTCCCAGGTGACCAACCCGCCGGTAGACCCGCTGCGCGAGCCCATGGAGACCCGGGTGTTCTTAGGCAAAAAGCCGGACGGCATCCGCCGGGATGAAAATGGACAGCTGGACTGCCGCCTGCCGCCGCAGATCGAGCTGTCCATGCCCGTGATGTTCTCCGCCATGAGCTACGGCTCTATCAGCTACAACGCCCACGCCTGCCTGGCCCGTGCGGCCCGGGAGCTGGGCATCTGCTACAACACCGGCGAGGGCGGCCTGCACGAGGACTTCTACGCCTACGGTGAGAACACCATCGTGCAGGTGGCCTCCGGGCGGTTCGGCGTACACAAGCAGTATCTGGAGGCCGGCGCGGCCATCGAGATCAAAATGGGACAGGGCGCAAAGCCCGGCATCGGCGGCCACCTGCCCGGCGCAAAGATCGTGGGGGACGTGTCCCGCACCAGAATGGTCCCCGAGGGGGCGGACGCCATCTCCCCCGCCCCGCACCACGACATCTATTCCATCGAGGACCTCCGGCAGCTGGTCAGGCGGCTGGACATCGAGGACGGAAGCCGCCGCCTTGTCAATCTGCTGACGGCGTGGAAGCACGAGATCAAGGAGATGATGGGCGGCATGGGCATCAACTCCATCGAGGCCCTCAAGGGCAACCGCCTCATGCTCCGGGGCGTGGGCATGACCGACCGGGAGCTGGCCATCCTGGGAATTTCCCACGCCGGAGAATAATTTCCTATACAGAATACACGGAGGTGTGATATAATGACCCATATTGATGCGTCCCACATGGACTATCGCCAGCTGAACGCGGCCATACGGCGCTGCTCCGGGGACATCTCGGTCACCGGCTGTCTGGGGCAGCGGTTTATCGGCGCGGGGCTGGGGCAGGACCGCCTTACCATCACCGGAACGCCCGGCAACGCCCTGGGCGCGTATCTGGACGGCGCCTGCATCGAGGTGAACGGCGACGCCCAGGACGCCGTGGGCGACACGATGAACGCCGGGCGGATCATCGTCCACGGCAGCATCGGCGACGCCGCCGGCTACGCCATGCGGGGCGGCGAGCTTTACATTGAGGGGAACGCCGGCTACCGCGCCGGCATCCACATGAAGGCCTACGGCGACAAGCTGCCCGTCATGGTCATCGGCGGCCGGGCCGGGAGCTTTTTAGGCGAGTATCAGGCCGGCGGCGTCATCATCGTCCTGGGCCTGACGGAAAGCAGCCGTCCCATCGTCAGCAACTTCCCCTGCACCGGTATGCACGGCGGCAGGCTGTTTCTCCGCTCTGATTGCAAAAATATCCTCCTGCCCGGCCAGGTCGTTGCCCGTCCCGCCGGCCAGGAGGATCTGCGGAGCATCGAAACGTATCTGCAGACGTTCTGCCATCTGTTCGGAGGCCGCTGCGGCGATATTCTCCGCCATCCCTTTACCGTTATTGAGCCCAACAGCAGCAACCCCTACCGGCAGCTGTATGTCACGAATTGAATGTTGAATGAAAGAGGTGGAACTGTGAAGTATACGCAGGAAGAGGTCATGGAGTTCGTACAGCAGGAGGACGTCAGGTTCATCCGCCTGGCCTTCTGCAATGTCTACGGCCGGCAGCACAACGTGGCCATCATGCCCAGCGAGCTGCGCCGCGCCTTTGAATACGGCATCGCCATCGACGCCTCTGCCATTGATGGCTTTGGCGGCGAGACCCGTTCCGACCTGCTGCTGCGGCCGGACCCGTCCACGCTGATCCAGCTTCCGTGGCGGCCGGAGCAGGGCAAGGTCGTGCGGATGTTCTGCGATATTTTCTACCCCGATGGCCGGGCCTTCGAGCGGGACACCCGCAGCATCCTGAAAAAAGCCGTGGCCGATGCCGCCGCCAAGAGCTGCCACTTCTCCTTCGGCGCGGAGATGGAATTCTATCTCTTCAAGCTCGATGAATACGGCAGGGCCACCACCATCCCCCACGACGAGGCCGGCTACATGGATATCGCCCCCGACGACAAGGGAGAGCATATCCGCCGGGAGATCTGCCTGATGCTGGAGCAGATGGGCATCCAGCCGGAGTGCTCCCACCACGAGAGCGGACCGGGCCAGAACGAGATCGACTTCCGCTATTCCGATCCGCTGACGGCGGCGGACAACGCCATCACCTTCCGCACGGTGGTCCGCACGGTGGCGGCGCAGAATGGCCTGTGCGCCAGCTTTTCGCCCAAGCCCCTGCCGGACCGGGACGGCAGCGGTATGCACATCAACATCTCCGCCAAGGGCAGCGGCCAGACCGGCCTGCCCGCCGGTGTCATCGCCGGCGTGCTTGACAAGGCCGCGGAGATCACCCTGTTCCTCAACCCCTGCGAGGAGTCCTATCGCCGTCTGGGCCACGACAAAGCGCCCCGCTATGTGACCTGGTCGGAGGAGAACCGCTCCCAGCTCATCCGTATTCCCGCCGCCGCAGGCGAAAACCGCCGCGCGGAGCTGCGCTCCGCGGACTCCGCCGCCAACCCCTATCTGGCCTACGCGCTGCTGATCTATGCCGGTCTCCACGGCATTGAAAACAGGCTGGTGCTGCCCCCTGCATCGGATCTCAATCTCTACACCGCGCCGGCGGAAACGCTGAGGACCCTGCGGACGCTGCCCGGCTCGCTGAAGGAGGCCGCCGCCCTGGCCGAGGCCAGCGCGTTTGTGAAGGCACACCTGCCGGACTCGGTGCTCAGAGCCTACACACGCCTGTAAGGCCGCCTGACATCAACAGGAAGGAGGGGGAGTACGTGGTTTTTCAGGAGAGAACATACAGCGTCCTGATCGTCTCCGCGACGGACAGCTTCACCAACAGCGTCATGCCGCTGCTCCCTGTGACGGATTACTGGCCGGTGTCCACGGTACGCAGCGTAGGTGAGGCCCGGCGGAAGCTGACGGACACGGAATTCGACATCGTGCTGATCAACACGCCGCTGCCGGATGACTTCGGCATGGGACTGGCCATCGACGTATGCACCTCCAGCGGGGCGGGCGTCCTGCTGCTGGTGAAAAGCGAGCAGTACAATGACGTGTACGCCAAGGTGGTGGGCTACGGCGTCATCACTCTGTCCAAGCCCACCAACCGGCAGATGGTGGCCCAGAACCTGCGCATCCTCTGCGCCACCCGGGAACGGATGCGGCAGATGCAGGCAAAGCAGGCCACGGTGGAGGAAAAGATCAAGGAGATCCGCCTTGTCAACCGCGCCAAGTGGCTGCTGATCGAATGTCTGAGCATGACCGAGCCGGAGGCCCACCGCTATATTGAAAAGCAGGCCATGGACCTGCGTATCTCCAAGCGGGAGGCGGCGGAGAACATCATCCGGACATACCAATAAGCATTAAAATCATGCCTACCCCTGCCGGGAATATTCGTGTCCATCCCTGTCGATATGTGGGTTGACATTTCCACGTTTTTCTATATAATATTTGTGTGGCGTCCCATGCGGCGCTGCTATTTATGTGCGGCCTCCGGCCTACGGCTGCCGCGAAAAGGAGATTTGTATCATGCCTGTTTACCCCATCACCGTCGCCGGTCTGCACCGCGAACTGCCCATCTGCAAGATCACCGACGAGCTTTACATCGGCGCATTCATCTGCTTCGGTGACGCGGAGCTGACGGTCGCCTGCGCCCGGGATATGCTGGGTCTGCTGGATAAGGGCAGCTACGACTATCTGTTCACCGCCGAGGCCAAGTCTATCCCCCTGATCCATGAAATGGCCCGCCAGAGCGGCGCGAAGAAGTACTTCATTGCCCGCAAAGGCCCGAAGGCCTATATGCCCGACCCCATCCATGTGGAGGACAACTCCATCACCACCGCCGGTACGCAGCGCCTGTACCTGGGCCGTGATGACGCGGAGCTGATCCGCGGTAAGCGCATCGTCCTGATGGACGACGTGATCTCCACCGGCGGCTCGCTGCACGCCATGGAGGCCCTGGTGTCCATGGCCGGCGGCACGGTGGTGGACCGCATCGCTGTACTGGCCGAGGGCGCTGCCGCCCAGCGCACTGACATCAAGTTCCTCGCCCCCCTGCCGGTGTTCAACGCCGACGGCAGTGTGAAATAAGCCCTGAGACATAAGTGAGAAGCGTGACTGCATCCCTGCGGTCACGCTTTTTTTATATCGTCGGGGGATAGACTTTCGCGATAAGCTGTGGTAATATGTAAAATTAACAAAGCTAATGATTTTGTGATACGAGGGAGGAAGTATTATATGGCTGTCAAAGAGAGCTACGCGGGCAAGATCAACCGCAAGCTGAACAAAAAACTGCGTGTTATCGCCGTGGCCGCCGGCCGTGAAAAGGCCGATCTGGTGCTGAAAAACGCCACCTACGTCAATGTGTTCTCCAACGAGCTGTGCCAGGGCGACATCGCCGTGGCCGAGGGCCTGATCGTGGGCATGGGCGAATACAGCGGCAGCGTGGAGGTGGACGTTTCCGGCAAGATCGTGCTGCCCGGCTTCGTGGATGCCCACATCCATCTGGAGAGCTCCCTGGTCAGCCCCACGGAGTTTGCCAAGGCGGTGCTGCCCCACGGCACGACCACCGTCATCACCGACCCCCACGAGATCGCCAACGTCATGGGCACGGACGGCATTGAGTATATGCTCCAGGCCACGGAGGACCTGCCGGTGGACGTGCGGTTCATGCTGCCCTCCTGCGTCCCGGCCACGCCGCTGGACGAGTCCGGCGCGAATTTGGACTACCGGGCCATCGACAGCTTCTACGACCATCCCCGGGTGCAGGGTCTGGCCGAGATGATGAACTTTGTGGGCACGATCAACGGCGACGCCCAGGTGGTGGAGAAGATCGTGGCCAGTCAGGCCCACCACAAGAAGATCGACGGTCACGCCCCGGACCTGAAGGGCAACGACCTGAACGCCTACGTGGCCGCCGGCGTGTACTCTGATCACGAGTGCCACGATCTGGATGACGCCATCGCCAAGCTCCAGCGCGGCCAGTTCATCATGATCCGTGAGGGTACGGCGGCCCGCAATTTAGAGGCCCTCGCCCCCCTGCTGTGCGACAAATATGTGGAACGCTGTATGTTCTGCACCGACGACAAGCACCCCAACGACCTGCTGGAGAAGGGCCACATCGACTACATCGTGAAGAAGGCCATCTCCCTGGGCGTGGAGCCCATCACCGCCATCAAGGCCGCCTGCCACAACGCCGCCCGGTACTTCCTGCTGAACAACCGCGGCGCCATCGCCCCCGGTTATCTGGCCGACTTCGTCATCATCGATGATTTCCAGCACTTCAACATCGAGAAGGTCTACAAGCGGGGCGTCCTCATGGTGGAAAACGGCGTGGTGGCCGACTTCCCCCTGCCGGAGATCGACCCCTACCTGGTCAGCCGCGCCCACGATACGTTCCACGTGGCCTCCCTGTCCGCCGAGGATTTCACCGACCGCCGCCCCCACGCGGTGATCGGCATGGTGGACGGCGAGATCACCACCACCGACGGCGGCTACACCGACCGCATCGACGTGGACTATGACATCCTGAAGATCGCCGTCATCGAGCGGCATAAGAACACCCACCACATCGGCCTGGGCTACATCAAGGGCTACGGCCTGAAGAAGGGCGCGGTGGCCACCAGCATCAGCCACGACAGCCACAATATCATCGTGGTGGGCACGAATGAGGAGGACATGGCCTTCGCCGCCAACCACATCGTGCAGGAGCACGGCGGCATCACCGTGGTGGAGAACGGCCAGGTGCTGGGCGACCTGCGGCTGAACATCGCCGGCATCATGTCCGACGATACGCTGGTCAACGTGAACCGCGACCTGGAGGCCGCCAAGGAGCAGGCCTACAAGCTGGGCGTGTCCAAGGGCATTGATCCGTTCATGACGCTGAGCTTCATGGCTCTGCCGGTGATCCCCAGCCTGCGCATCACCACCCGCGGCGTGTTCGATGTGACCACCCAGCGGTACGTGTAAGCCATACGATATGCAGAAGAGCAGCGCCCACCGGCGCTGCTCTTTTATATGTGTATGGCGTTGTCATTCCGAGCCAGCGCTCACACTGGCGTGGGAATCCGTTCCTCACGTCTCCCGTCCATTCTGAGTCGCCGCCAGCGACGCCAGCCCGCGGCGGCAGAACACACACCCCACGGCGCACACCGCCGCCATGACGGCCAGCGCATACCAGCTCCCCGCAGCATCCCCGAAAATCCCCAGCGGGTCGTTCATCGCGTTGAACGCGGCGTGGGCGGCGATGCCGGGCAGGATGCTGCCGGTGCGGCTACGAAGGAAGCCGAACGCCAACCCCAGCAGGAACGCATAGGCCATCTGAATGGGCGTTCCGTGTACCACGCCGAACAGGACGGCCTGCAGCACCACCGCCGCCCACACGGGCATAGCTCGCTCCAGCCGGGTTTGAATGACCCCGCGGAACATCAGCTCCTCCGCCAGCGGTGCGGCCACGGTGATGGACAGCGCCGGGATCAGTCCGTCGGACAGTAGGAGCTCCATGTGGTCGTTATAGTCGGTCATCCATACCGCAGGCAGCAGCGCCAGCGTCAGCTGTACCACCACGAAAAAGTCCACAGCGCAGAACGCACAGAAGGCCGCCGTCCAGCCGGAGCAGCGGCGCAGACCCGCCGCCTCCCCCAGCGGCTTGTGCCGCAGTCGGAACCACAGCACTATCGCCGCCGCAGTCAGCAGATACGTCAGCAGCACCGCCGTCTCTGTTCCAGCCATAATACTCTCTGCATCCACCCCGCCGGGAAGCAGTGATGCTCCGGCGGCGGCGATGGCGGCATAGACGATGCCCGCCAGAAACTGGACCGCCAGGAAGAACAGCAGATACAGCAGGGACTTGCCCAGTGCGGTCAGAACGCCCTTCGCGGAATATGTGCGTATGTACTCCATACAAACACCTCCTTTCCCCACAAGGATAACATTCCTGCGCCGCACCGTCCACCAACCTCAGGTTGCACCGGCCCAAAACGACGCAACCTCAAGTTGTCAGAGTGCAGAAAAGAGGGGAGAACGCCACATTCTCCCCTCCGCTTGGTCTCCTGTGATCAGATCTTTACCTCACACTGCATACTCATCACGGCGCTGCCGCCCACCCGGACGTTCACCGCGCCGTCCTGCTCGTACAGGCGGCTGCGGATCTCCGAGGGCCGGTTCATGTGCTCGCCCTGCAAAAAGACGTTCTCCTGCCCCGGCTGCACGATGCCCCGCAGGTAGAGGTAATACGTCAGCGCCCCGTTGCTCGTGCCGGTGGCGCACTCCTCCGGGATGTCGTACAGCGGCGCGTAGTTGCTGCAGTACGCCGTGCAGCCGTCGCCCAGGCAGAACATATGCACGCCTGTGACATCGTACTTTTTCGACAGCGCCGTCACCGCCGCCTCGTTCTGCACCGCCCGCATCAGCGTGTCATGATCCCTCACCGGCAGCATCACGTCCGCCAGCCCTGTGGATACGATGGCCGGGGTCAGCCCCTCCGGCCTGTCCGCGGTGGTCAGACCATACGCCTCATAAAAGGCGTCCCATTCGTCCTCGCCCAGCTCCCGCAGCAGCCGGGGCTTGGCCATGTCCATCCACACCGTGCCGCCCTGCACCGTCACCGACAGCTCTCCCGCCCTGGTGTGGGCCGTCACGTCGCCGTCGCCGATGCGTCCCAGCTGCCGCAGCAGCGCAAAGGACGCCACCGTGGCGTGGCCGCACAGCTCCACCTCCCCCGCCGGGGTGAAGTACCGCAGCGTTACGCTGCCGTCCTCCTCCACGCGGACAAAGGCCGTTTCCGAGTGCTTGAACTCCGCCGCCACCTGCTGCATACGTGCATCGGGCAGCTCCCGCTCCGGCAGGGCCACGCCGGCCTGATTGCCGCCGAACACGCGGGTGGAAAACGCATCCATCACATAGGCTTCCATAAAAATACCCCCACAGATTTTTTAATGAAGATAATTATAAACTGTCTTGCCATTCATGACAAGAGTATTTGACAGAACGACTTATTTTCGTTAGAATAGAATTATATATCCGAAACGGAAATCAAAAGGAAAGGAATCTCATCCAAAATGCTCAATGAGCGAAGCCTGTTATCACAATTCCTGCATTTCGTAGCCGCTACGGTGGCCTCCCTCATGGTTTTCAGCCTGTATTCCATCGTGGACGGGCTGATGGTCGCCAAGGGCGTAGGCGAATACGCCATGGCGGCGGTGAATCTGGCGGTGCCGTTCACCAACGTGCTGTTCTCCATCGGCGTCATCTTCGCCGTCGGCACCAGCACCATCATCGCCATCTACCTGGGTCAGAACCAGGGTGAGAAGGCCAACAGCCTGTTCTCCCAGAACATCGTGCTGCTGACCTGCATCGGCCTGACTATCTCTGTCCTCGTCTTCGTATTTCTCGAGCCCTTCGCCGTGCTGCTGGGCGCAAAGGGCGTAACGTATCAATATACCATCGACTATCTCAAGGGCCTCGCCCCCTTTGCCGTGTGCTTCATCGTCTCCTATAACATGGAGGTGCTGATCAAGACCGACGGCTATCCCCGTCTGGCCATTCTGACGGTCATCACCGGCTGTCTGGCCAACTGCGTGCTGGACTATATCGCCATCTTCATCCTGGACTGGGGCGTATGGGGCGCGGCCTTCGCCACGGGACTTTCCCAGCTTCTGACGTGCGTCATCTATCTGCGTCACTTCCTGGGCGGACACAACACCTTCCACTTCGTGAAGTTCAGGATGGACTGGGGCATCTACAAGCGGCTGATCCCGCTGGGCTTTGCCGACGGCGTGACGGAGCTGTGCAACGGCGTGATGATCTTCCTGTTCAACCGGGTCATCCTCCGGTGCCTCGGCGACGACGGACTGGTGTGCTACACCATCATCGCCTATGTGAACACCCTCATTATCAACACCATGCTGGGCATCTCCCAGGGCAGCCAGCCCCTGGTCAGCTACCACTACGGCAAGGGGGACGCGGCGGGCTACAAGAAGCTGCTGCGGTACGGCTTTACGGCGGTGGGCATCATGACGGCGGTGATCTTCGCCGGCGTGATGATTTTTGCCCCCCAGATCGCCGGGATCTTCCTCGGCGTGGAAAAGCCGGAGCTGCTGGGCAGCGCGGCCGGCGCGCTGCGGCGGTACGGTCTGTGCTACCTGCTGCTGGGGAGCAACATCCTCATGGGCGGCTTCCTGACGGCGGTGGAGCGGCCGAAGGCTGCCATCTCCATCTCCGTGGGCCGGGGACTTGCGTTCCAGGCCGGCGCGCTGCTGCTGTTGGCGGCAGCCGTGGGCGGCACGGGCATCTGGTTTGCGCCGGTGATCTCCGAGGCGCTGTGCGCGGTGATGGCCGTGTGGTTTCTCCGGCAGTTCCTGCGGGAAACTGCGGTATAACGAACATAAAAAGTATCCCACGGCAGTGCCGTGGGATACTTTTTTGCTCTCTTTAAGGCGTCTTACGCCTGCGCGGCCATCATGGCCCGTATCACCTCGTCGATGCGGTGGGCAACGCGGCAGAAATCCTCCGCCGTATAGCCCTTGGTGGTCATGGCGGCGGTGCCGATGCGGACGCCGCTGGTCTGGAATGGCGAGCGCTGATCCCCCGGCACACAGTTTTTGTTCAGCGTGATGCCCCGGCGGTCCAGCTCCTCCTGCAGCGCCTTTCCCGTCAGTCCCGTCTCCGTCAGGTCCAGCAGGAACAGATGGTTGTCCGTCCCGCCGGTGACCACGTGGTAGCCCATGGCGCTGAATTCCGCCGCCATGGCCTTGCAGTTGGCCACCACGTTGTGGATATAGGTGCGGTAGGACGGAGTCAGCGCTTCCTCTGCCGCCACCGCCTTACCGGCAATAACGTGCTGGAGCGGCCCGCCCTGCATCCCGGGGAACACGGCACTGTCGATCTTCTTCGCCAGCTCCGGGCGGCAGAAGATCAAGCCGCCTCTCGGGCCGCGCAGCGTCTTGTGGGTGGTGGTCGTGACCACATCCGCCAGCCCGAAGGGACTGGGATGCGCCCCCGCCGCCACCAGTCCGGCGATATGCGCTATATCCGCCATGAAATACGCTCCCACCTCCCGGGCCGCGGCGGCGAACCGCCCGAAGTCGATGACGCGGCTGTACGCCGACGCACCGGCGATAATGAGCTTCGGCTTCAGCTCCCGGGCCAGCCGCTCCATAGCGTCATAGTCGATGACGCCGTTTTCGTCCACCTCGTAGGCGTGTATGCCATACAGCTTCCCGGACGCATTCACCGGCAGCCCGTGGGAAAGATGCCCGCCGTTGGCGAGACTCATGGACAGAATGCGGTCGCCCGGCTGCAGCAGCGCCAGATACGATGCCAGATTGGCGGATGTCCCGCTGTGGGGCTGCACATTCACATGGTAGTCGGTGGAAAACACCTCCTTCCACTTGGCGATGCAGTACTCCTCCAGCTCGTCCACCACGTGGCAGCCGCCGTAATACCGTCCCTGATTTCCCATGGCCCGGTGAGCCGGATAGCCCTCGGAATACTTATTCGTCAGGCAGCTGCCCACCGCGCGGCACACCGCCTCGCTGGCAAAATTTTCGCTGGCGATCAGCTCCACCGTCTCCGCCTGCCGCCGTTCCTCCCGCGCAATATAGTCAAATACCCTGGATGCCATCCGCTTCACTCCCATTTCTCGTATAATACTTCACGCCATTATACCACATATAGTGTTCAATGCAAGCAGCAAAGTGGAAATAGCAAACTGTACGAAATCACCTACTCAGCTGCTTGGCTTTTTGGCTGAAACGCAGAAAGGCGAAAAAGGGGTTGACAACGGCATACAAAGGGCGTATTATGCCACCATCCCGACAGGGAAAATCACAGTTAAGGAGGAAAGCTGACATGAAGCGTACCGTTTCCATGATGATGTGCGAGATGTGCATGGGTATGATGTCCATGTGCATGTTCCGTCGCGCTCAAAAAGGTCATCAGCTTTCCGGTAACTGTTTGACGGCTTGAAAAAGCCGGTGTGTGATCAGGCAGCGGGGGTCGAATGACCACCCGCTGTTTTATTTTGCTTATGTACCGCCGTTCCGGCCGGGCGGCGATGCTGAGATAAAGAATTGCTGCAAACCCAAATAACATCATTTCAAAGGAGACTGCGAACATGAAACACAACACTTTGACCAAAATCATCACTCTGGCGCTGGCCGCTGTGCTGGCCCTGAGCCTGGCTGCCTGCGGCAGCAAGAACAGCACCGACGGTGACAAGACCGCCGCCACCATTAAGATCGGTGTCCCCAACGACACCACCAACGAGGCCCGTGCCCTGCTGCTGCTCCAGGAGAACGGCATCATCAAGCTGAAGGACGGCGTGGGCATCACCGCCACCAAGAACGACATCGTGGAGAACCCGTACAACGTGGAGATCGTGGAGGCTGAGGCCGCCCAGCTCCCCAACCTGCTGCCCGACGTGGACTACGCCGTGATCAACAGCAACTACGCCATCAACGCCGGCCTGAACCCCGTGAATGACTCCCTGCTCATCGAGGGCAGCGCCTCCGCTTACGCCAACATCCTGACCGTCAAGGAGGGCAACGAGACCTCCCCCAAGGCTCTGGCACTGAAGGCCGCGCTGGAGAGCAAGCAGGTGGCGGACTTCATCGCTGAGAAGTACGCCGGCTCTGTGGTCTCCGTGGTGGAGAACCCCACCGACGGCTATGACGCCACTGTGGACTACGACGCTCTGAAGGGCGAGACCATCTCTGTGGCCGCCTCCCCCACGCCCCACGCCGAGATCCTGGAGGTTGCCAAGGAGATCCTGGCCGCCAAGGACATCACGCTGGACATCCAGGTCTACAACGACTACGTCGTGCCCAACACCGTGGTGGATGACGGTACGGTGGACGCCAACTACTTCCAGCACCTGCCCTATCTGGAGGACTTCAACGCCCAGAACGGCACCCACATCGCCTCCATCGCTTCCATCCACGTAGAGCCCATGGGCCTGTACGGCGGCAAGCAGACCACGCTGGATGCCCTGACCACCCAGTCCGCTCAGTAACATATTCTTCTCTTCCCGTATTCCCCGCCCCGCAAGGAGCGGGGAATACGGCGGAGGGCCGCAAAAGTCGATATTCTCCCGATCTTTTTTCTGTGTTCCCCGCCCCACCGTGGGGTATGCGGAAAAGAGATCGGAAAATCAGAAGAAACGAGGTCATACCCGTGATAGAACTGAAACACGTAAGTAAAACATACGACTCCGGCTCAGGCGGCGGGGTGGACGCTCTGAAGGATGTGTCCCTCACCATCGAGGACGGCGACATCTACGGCATCATCGGTATGTCCGGTGCGGGCAAAAGCACGCTGGTGCGCTGCATCAACCTGCTGGAGCGCCCCACCGAGGGCGAGATCATCGTGGACGGTCAGCGGCTGGATACCATGACCCCCGCCCAGCTCCGGGCCGCCCGCCGGAACATCACCATGATCTTCCAGCGCTTCAACCTGCTCATGCAGCGCACCTGCCTGCGGAACGTCTGCTTCCCTATGGAGATCTCCGGGGTGAAGAGGGCCGACGCGGAGAAGCGCGCCCGTGAGCTTTTGGAGCTGGTGGGTCTGCCCGACAAGGCGGACGCCTATCCCGCCCAGCTGTCCGGCGGCCAGCAGCAGCGTGTGGCCATCGCCCGCGCCCTGGCCACCGAGCCGAAGGTGCTGCTGTGCGACGAGGCCACCAGCGCCCTTGACCCCAAGACCACCCGCCAGATCCTGGAGCTGATCCGCGACATCAACCAAAAGCTCCACATCACCGTGGTCATCATCACCCATCAGATGAGCGTGGTGAAGGAGGTCTGCTCCCACGTGGCCATCCTGGATGACGGCAGCGTGGCCGAGGAGGGCATGGTGGGCACGGTGTTCGCCGCGCCCCGCTCCGATGCGGGCCGCCGCCTGGTGTTCCCCGGCGGCGCAGACGCCCAGGTCTATAACCCCGAGGACGAGCGGCTGGTGCGTCTCGTGTTCAAGGACAGCCAGACCACCAGCATTCCCCTCATCGCCCGTCTGGCGTCGGAGGAGGGCATCCTCTGCAACGTCATTTCCGCCAGCACGCAGAAGCTGTCCGAGACCGTGTACGGCAGCATGATGCTGGGCATCCCCAGCAGCCAGTTCGACAAGGCGCTGGCATTTATCAACAACGTGGCCAATGTGCGGGTAGAGGAGGTGGACCGCCATGTATAATAATCTGTTTTCCGCCCAGTCTCTGCAGGACCTGCTGACGGTGCTGCCCTCTCTGCCTGTCGCCATTTGGGAGACATTCTATGTCACCGTGATCAGCACGGCCCTGTCCCTGGTTTTGGGCCTGCCCCTGGGCGTGCTGCTGGTGGCCGGTGAAAAGGGCGGCGTGCTGCCCCTTCCCCGCTGGCTCATGCAGGTGCTCAACGTCATCATCAACCTGCTGCGCTCCATCCCCTTCCTGATTCTGATGATCAT
>OLOV01001152.1_pt1 | contig 21341 bp, 17 predicted proteins | sample 1672931 | NCBI WGS metagenome assembly OLOV01 (sample SAMEA3136738, study PRJEB25190) | human gut metagenome | biome: human gut; feature: human-associated habitat; material: faeces | place: Austria | collected 2013
GTGTTTTGTTTGTGTACTATGGTTTTCTATGGGAATTTCATTTCGCTGCAAGCCTATTCTTATTATAATTTACTTATTTTTATTGTTTTAGTTATTTCTTAATTTATTTTTATTTGTTTTTTCAATGGATTAAGAAATAGTTAAATATTATTTTATACATAAATATTATTGCCGTATCATTTTTTAATGACTGATGCCTTCGGTCCTTCTATGAGGAAAGTTGATACTGTCTGTGATTAGGAGAAACCCAGCATTAGATAGGCTGCCCGTTTCGAGGGTTACTCGAGGAGGGAAGGGTATTCTACCGATGATTCAAGAGAGTTAGTATACGGGCAAAATTCAAATTTAAAGCTTATTTATTTGTTTTAATTATTTAAATTTAATAGTTGATTATTTTAATTGGTTTTTGCAGCCTATTTTTTTTTAACGTGTTGGTTTGTCTGAAATATCGGATTTTAGTCGTGTTTTTTCATAGAGTTGCAGTTGGCAAATGTTTATTATTGATGAGATTAAGATATTAATTATATTTTTATTATATTTCATTGAACCAATATTTGGAAGTATGTTTTTTTTTCAAAGTACTTGCAATTGTATTTTAATCATCATATTAATTAGTGGTCATCATGTTTAAAGTTTTTATTAGTAGTAATCAGACAGAATTTGAAAAAGAACGCCAATTCATCAAGAAAGAATTTGAAGCAGATTATTTTTTAAAATCATTTTTCAAAGTTTTCCTTTTTGAAGATTCACCCTCTTTTGGATTGTCTCCTGAGACAACATACTTTGAAGAAGTTAGAAAATCAGATGTTTACATTGGTTTGATTGGATCGGACTATGGAACCATTAAAGATAATGGATTATCTCCAACTGAAGAGGAATATGATGAATTTCATGCATCTAATCCTGATTCATTTTTCTATATCCAAAATGTTGATAAAAGAGATGCTGAAAGTGAAAGGTTCATCTTAAAAATCCAGCCGGATAATAAATACTCTTTTTTTGACACCAATCAAGATTTGATTGATGAAATCAAGAAAAGTCTGGTAAAATATATTGAAAGAGGACAAAAAGATAATGATAACTTCGACAAAAAGCTCATCTTAAACTCATCAATCGACGATGTTGACGATGAGGCATATGGATTGTTTTTTGATTTATTAAAAGATGATGATTCATTCACTAAACTAAAAGATATAGATAATAAAGCATATCTGTTGGAAAGGATAGGTGCAGGTGAAATAGTTAATGGTGTTTTTCATTTAAACATTGCTGGAGCATTATTCTTCGCCGAGGATGTCAACAAATTTTTATCTCATGAAATCAAGATGGTGAGATTTAAAGGAATCACTAAATTCGATGCAATTGATCGGTTAAATTTTAAAGGTTCGCTTCTAATGGGAATCAAAGAATTTGAAAGATTTTTTAAAAAAAATACAAATTCTGGATTTATCATTGATGGAATGAATCGTATTAATATTGACGAATATCCAATAAAAGCAATTCGTGAAGGTTTCATCAATGCCCTTGCACACAGAAACTATGAAAGGTCATCAAGTTTTATAGAATTCTACATATTCGATGACCGCATTGAAATAATAAATCCCGGAAAGTTAAAATATCCATTAACTATTGAAGACATAAAAAATGATGAAGGAATTGGTCATAGAAATGAGAGAATATGTGACATATTATATAAGACTAATTATATGGAACATATTGGTAGAGGAATTTCTCAAATGATTGGTGAGATGAAGAAATCTGGTTTGGAAGAACCAGAATTTAGTGAAGGAAATGATTCATTTAAAGTAATGTTTAAAGGAAATGGTGGAAAGATATCTCATTATGAAAATAATGAAAATGTTATTAATTTAAAAGATTTGGGATTAAATCAACGTCAAATTGTTATCTTAACTGAAATTATAAACAATAATGTTTCCATGACATATGATGATCATATTAAGATGTTCAATACATCAAAACCAACTGCTGAGAGAGATTTTAGAAAATTGGCTAAACTCAATCTGGTTAAAAAGAGTATAGTGAATAGGAAAGTTCAATTCTCATCACCAGATTATTAAAATGATGGATTTCATCAATTTTTGATGGACTTTTTGATGGACTTTTTGATCAAAGAATCAATTAATTATTTACTATAGTTTTTACAATCATTCTCATTTAATAGATTGTATTTTTAATATAATTGGTAGTTAACTGACTTTGATGGACTTTATTCATCCAATGTAAGTTTTCTACAAATCTTTATTGTGTTATTGTTAAAAGAGATTATTGTATCTAAACAAAATATTATTTTTTTAAAACATGAATTTCTTGAAAAGTCAACTCCATCACATCATCAAATTTTTGAACTAAAACATGTGTAGCATCATCATATTCCACAATATTATACTTATTGCCTGAAAGATTAATGTAAATTCTTAATTCAGATTGATCCACTTTGTAAGACTTTGATAAAATATACTTTGCATGAGGTTTATATGTGTAATTAGTATAATATTCACTTAATTGGTTTGTTTTATAGCAAAAATCTTTAAATTCAAGATATTCCTACTTATTTTCTTTCCATGATTCTAACATTAATTCTTTTTTATTTTTTTCATTCAAATCAAGGAAATAATTTATTTTTTTATCAAAATCAATATTTGAAGTAGTTTTTAAATAATCTACTGGTTTTAAAATAACATAAAAGCTATATTTCAAACCTAAATAATCATAACATTCTCTTAATTTGGAAACTATTAATTCTTTTAAACTGTACAGATTATTTTCATAAGTTGAATCATATTCAAATATGAATTCTATGTCTTTCCACAATTCTTCTGGAAAATTTTTTATATGATAATCAAGTAATGGAGCAATTTTGATAATAATTTCAGATATGATGTAATCTTTGATAAAATTATTATTTGCAACATCAACAAAGTCATTTTTATTTTTTAAAGTGACATCAGATATTCTTTTATGTTTGTCGATTTCAATATAGTCAAAAATTTCGATTTCAGTGAATCCCATGTTTTTAAGGAGTTCATAATTTAATCTGACATCTGCATATGTGTTTAATTTAGGGATTTTGGGTACCCTTACTCTAATTTTATCTGCTCCAACAGTTTCAAGCAAATATTTTAAATTAGATAAAAATAAATCATAACTCCCTTTAGTGTATAATTCATACCTTGTTTTATCCATATCCTTTGTATCCACTATAAAATAATCAATACAATGAATTATATTTTCTATAGATTCTTTTTTAACATTGAGTGATGTTTCAAGTGTGAATTTCCAACCAGTTTTCGTATATTTTAATAAACTCCTTGATAAAAGTAGAATATAACAATGGTTCACCACCACCGAAAACTAAGTCCCCTTCAGTTGCAAGAAAATAAAGATTATCAAGTTTTACTTCTTCATATAATTCATCAATAGAATATTTTTTAGGTTCAACTGAACCATCCCATGTGAATGGATTAAAACAATAAGCGCATCTTAAAGGGCATCCCATACAACCAATTAACGTTGAAACTCCATCACATTCAGAGTTTATTCTTAATCTTGAGATTTTTGAAATATTAACATTATGCATAATTATCATTTTCTTTTAATGTGAAGATATTTTTAATATTAATTTTTTCACCAGATTCGTGTTTTTTAATTAGTTCATTTTCAAGATACTCTAGTTCTGCTTCACATTTAGGACAAGTTCCTAAGCATTCTCCTTCAAAAGTCTATTTTTCAATATGAAAATCAATATTATTCTCATCTGCGATTTTTTGTCTGAGTCCATTTAATAAATCGCATTTTTCTTTTTCTTTCATTTTAATCACAAAGTTTTATCTGCAACTATATATGGTAATTGTTATTAATTTGTTATTATAAATATTTTATTAAAGGTGATTCAAATGGAATTTTTAGATGAAATAATAGATTTATTAAATTCGGGTGAATTTCAAAAAATAATAGATAGTATTGGTGATTTTTTAGATGAAAATCCAGCATATAAAACTATAGATTATCATCATTTTGCAAATCCTCTTGAAGAAATGTTATTTGATAATTATCTTGGAAATTTTGAATCAATTAAAACACTGGACTTAGATAAACCATTAGAAGATATTTATACTATATATTCAATAGCATATATGAATTTGGGACAAATAAATGAAGCAGAAAAGTATTTAAAAATAGCTAATCAAATTAATCCAGTATCTGCCCCAATATTAATTAGACTATGTGAATTCTATCAATCCAAACATGAAGAATAAAAGTTAAAAGATTTATGCTGTGATATTTTCAAATATACTTATGATGTTGACATATTAACTTCAAGTTATTTCAAGCTTGCAGATTATTTATATCACACAAATCAGAATATGGAATTATATAATCATCTGTTTAATTTCTTCGTATTCTTAAAATCTGGTGAAGAACAAAAACCCGTTAAAGAGGATATTATATACTTTAGACAAAATAATATTCAAGTTGGTGTTAATCCTAAAATAATTCAACTATTAATGTATTTAATAGCACTTTACAGCCAAAATAATATGTTAAGCAGTTCAGGATACTTTAAAAATATTTTAGATGAAGTTTCTAAATTTAATAATTATTTAAATCATCTTGTTGATGATGAAATAGATGAACAAAATGTGGTTGAATTAAAAAATGAAATGGGGGTTGATAATTCACGATTAGAGGAATTAACAAAAGAAGAAATAACTCCAATAATGCAAATTGAATTTTTAAACATGTTAAAAGAGTCCAGATTATATATGCCGGTTAGTTATAGTAAAAATATGTTTGAGGGTATTGAAAGTGCAAAAGTAGGTGATGTGATTGAACCCCTGTCCAAATTGAGTTTAATATTGAATTTTTAACTGATGATAAAGGAAATAAAGTAGTTCCTTTATTTACTAGTGATGAAATGATGGAAGCTGCAGATTTTAGAAGTTCAACATATGTATTATATATGGGTGATTTGGCAGATATGTTAAAACAAACTGATAGATATTCTTTAATTGCAATTAATCCATTTACAGATTATAATATTAATTTGCCTATGGAAACTTTTTTAAGTTTATTTAATGACGAAAATGAAGTTATTGATATAAGAAATGATGAAATAAGAGAATTGTTACGTCAAGATTCTTTATCAGAAGACAAATTAAATGAATTTGGTGAAAAATTATTAACTTCAATAATGATTACTGGTTGTGTTGATGCTGATGGTACAAATTTTGTTTTAATATGGGATGACGATAATAAATCGCATTTGCCTTTATTCACAGACATTGATGAGTTTAAAAAGATTTTTAATAATTATGAAAGAGATATTTATCCCCAAGCATATCAATTTAAAGACCTGGTAAATGTTGCAAATGAAAATATTGTAATAAATCCCGCATCCGAATCAATAATATTGAATCCAGAAATGTTTAAAAGCTAATATGGATATTTCAAGAAATATTCCACATATAAAAAAAATATCTGGAGGGAATATATGAATGATAAATACATGGGGAAAAGAAGAAATTACAAAGTTAAATTATGAATTTAGACAAGATGGAATATATGATAAAAAAACTTCAAAAAAGTTAAAATTAAAATTTCTTGAATATAATCAGGGACTATCAATGAATTTTGGTTTTTCAAGACATAATATTAACATTGATTTTGAAAAAAAGATAATGGAAGGCTGTATAAATAAAAATATGACGAATAAAGATATTGAAATAGTATTTGAATTACTTGAAAAATATCATATTTATCAATTAAATAGTGGAAAATATTGGAAAAAATTAACTTATCATTCGTCATCGTATTTTGATGGATATGAATGGAGTCTTTATCTAGTCTTTGAAAGAGATAAATATTTGCGGATTTTTAATGGTAATGATTATCCAGATATTTTCACGCATTTAGCTCAGGAGATCATTGATTTAACAGGAAAAGATATTTTAAATGTAAATTCTATCGATGAAAAAGATTTTAAATTATATAAAAAATATGGGGATGAAATATTAAATGAATAAATGGATGATGCCATAAATAATAAAATTTTAGTATGGATTATAACTTGAGATTAATAAAAAATTAAGATAAAACTTTGAAAATGTGATTTCAATGGAAAGAATTGAAGATTCTTTAACAATATGTAAATTATTATTTAAATCAAGAAAATATGTGGAATTGATTAAATATTGTGATGAATTATTGGAAAAATACTCTGAAAATGGAGTCTGTAAAATTTTATAGGTGTATTTGATTTTTATGTGTTTTTCTGTCCAATTTTCCATTTGGTAGTCTAAAAATGTTAGAATTCCGTTTTTAGTTTTGTATATTTTCTTTATTTTTTCTGGGTTGGTTTGTCTGTAGTAATTTTCGATTTTGTTCAATGTTTTTTTCAATATTTTCATCATCTAAGTGTTGTATGTGTCTGTGGAAGTGATTAATGATGTGTTTTCTTATGGAATCTTTTAATACTTCTGGTATGGCCATGTAATTTTGTAAGTATTGTTTAAATTGTCCTATTGCTTCTTTTGTTGAGTTTTGTCTGAAACAGTTTTTTAATTCTTACGTATTTTCATAGATATGTTCTCTTTGTTTTGTGTTAATCTTGTTTCTTCTGCAGTAGACTTTTAATTTGTGATTTATTGTTTAAAATAAATGTAATGTGCATAATTGATGATTTACTCCTATTTCATCGGCTAAATTGCTATACATTGGAAATAAATCTGTTGTTAAGCAAATAAATGGTTTATTTTTCGTTGAATCTAAGATAAATTTTTTAGTATTTTTTAGTATTCTGCGACATACTATTCGTTCTAAGATTGGAACATTAAGTATAGTATCAAATAATGTTAATCTGTAATGTCTGACTCCATTAAGTCTTAAAAATTGCTCATCATATACATAATAGCCAGAATATTCAAATTCTTCGTTGTTGATTGTTTCCTTGTGATTTTTATTGGACCAATTCTTGATTGTTTGATGAGATACACGGATTCCAAGGAATATTTCAAAGTATTTACTTATTTTACGAAGTGATTGATATCTAATTTTCATTATTTCAGGTATTTTATCCATTATTTCTTGTAAAAATTGTTTATTTTTTCCAATTAATGGATTATTGTATATTTTAGAATTTTTTTCCACATTTTTTGCATTAATATTGCTGTTCTTTGAATTCTGTAGTTTTTCCATTGATATTTTGTTTGTTTTTTGTTATTGTGCCTTTTTTGATAATTTTATGAGCTCCACAAACTGGACAAATTGGATTAATATGTGAAAATATATTATTTTCGTCTAAAAATAGTTTTTGATTAGTATTTTCAATATTTGGGCTTTTGTTAAGCCTTTCTTAAATGATTTTTTCATGATCAATTTTTTCTTCAGAAAAATCAAAAAGTTTAAGTTGTATGAAGTTTAAATTACTATTGAGGACAAATTTGTTTTGTTTGGTCATAAAACATTATTTGTTCTCACTTATTTAAGTAATTTACTATTTTTAAATCAATATTTTTTAAATTAAAGCAAAATTAGAACGAATTTTCATCGAGGTGAAGTTTCAATTGTAAAAAAAATTAATTTGAAAAAAGCCTATAAAATTTTACAGACTCATGAAAATCAAATAATAAATTTCAAGGATTATGGAGCGAACAGCAGTCGTACCCGTTCAGTTACAATTGGTGTTAGAAGAGATTTAATTGATAAAGTACATCCTTTAGATTTATTTCCAGATAAAGAAGAACCCAAAACTCTTATTGAAGTCATTGGTAATTTATTTAGTCTGAATGAAATGGGAGAAATTGATCCTTCTGACATATATCATCATTTTAAGCCCTATAGAGAAGATATGAGAGCATGGATTCATGATATTTCCGAAGGTGAATCTGCATTTGATAATGAAGACATTAATAAAAGACCCCATAAAATTGTTGATGGAGAAATTGTTGTTCATAATAACAAACATGGTGATAAATATACAAGACAATGTTGGGATAAAGTTGGTCCTTGTGTGCATACTTATATGGCTAATCTAGCGAGTCAAAATACAGTCCATCCAGTTGATGATAGAGCATTTTCAATACGTGAATTATTATTAATGAATATTCCTAATAATTTTAAATGGTCTGAAATAAGTGAAGAAGAATTAAATAATTTACCATTAGAAGAAAAACAACAATTTTTAAAGGAAAATGAAGCAAATATAAGAGAATGTATTGGGGAAGCTGTTCCAACTATAATAATGCAAAAAATTGCAAAGAATATTAAAGAAGTATTGATAACTGGAAAAAAATCTCAAAAAAAGGACAAACACGTTTAATCTAATGGACTAAATTTTCATTCAAAATATTAATTTTATTTCCAGTTCATTTAATTATTCTTCCAATAGGAAACTGTATTTCCACATATCTTTCTAAATAAAATAAATAGCTTCCTTTAGCAGTATCCGGAATTTTATTCTGCAGTTCTGATGCAGATGAAGTTAATTTATATTTAGTATAATCACTGTTTGCAACATACCCTATTTTTTTATCTTCAACATATACTGCAATTGCATCCTTATCAAATTCATTATCAGGTTCCTTGACAAGTTTCAAAGGTAAACCTGGATTAAATTGCACATCATTTTTATAATAGTTTATTCCAGTTATTGTAAATAGTTCTGATTTATCATATTTTTTTAATGTTTCAATGTTTCTTTTGAATTTTCTTTCATAGCCAATATAGAAATTTATTGAGTCCCATAATCGTAGATATTGATTAATATCTTCTTCACTATTTTCTCCGGGAAGTGCTTTCATTGCTTTAATGCATTTTTGTTTTGCTTCTTCAAGTTTATTGGATCCGTCGGGAATATCTTTTGACTCTTCAAGTAATTTATGTGCCCATCTAAATAACATTCTTGCCTTGTTGTCATAAACCATATTTCTTTTGGATAATTCCAGTGATTTATTGTAGCAATTTTCTGATGTTGCATACATTTTCAAGCCTTCAAGAATAATAGCTTTCTTATTCCAGTTTTCAACATGTCTATCATCAAAATCTAATGCCTGATTGATTTTGTAAATTGCATCATCATAGTTTTCATCAAGATATAAATCCCATGCTTGTTTACCTAATCTGTCTGCCCTGCTTTCAACAGGAGGATTATATGTTTCATCTTCATCTTCTGAAGTAATGTAACTACCACTGGCACCACAGCCATGACATATGTCTCCTTCATCAACCCAACTTCCACAATTCGGACAAATCCCCATATTTAATCACATCCATAGATATTTCATCAAACTTTGGTTATCCCAAACAGTTTATAATATATTCATCATCATAATTATACATTGTTATTAAATAGGTTATATACACAAAATATAAAAATACCTATAAGAAACTTTAATAAGGGAATAAATAAGATAGTGAGTATGGTGATAAAATATGAGTTTACCTGCCGTGGATGAAAACTGGTACTGTGAAGACTGTGATTTAAATTTTGAATATTGTGATAAACCTGATTTTCTTTTCTGTCCGAACTGTGGCAAAGTTTTAAAAAATGATATGTATCAATATAAGTTAGATGGACTTATAGATTCTTTAAATAATCTGGGTAAAAGCATATGTGAAAATTGTGGTGAAGAATTTGACAAAGAATATAATTTCTGCCCATTATGTTCGGAAAAATTAAAAAAAGAAACCATACCATTTGATATTGAAAAAGACAACTCCGTTACTGTTGACTGGAATGGTGAAAAGGCATTGGTATATGACAAATGTGTTTATTTATCAAATCCTCATTTTGCAGTAGGCAGTATTATTGAATGCATATCATCTAAAAATTACACTGATGAGAAACTGGAATGTGACTTTAAAAGAATTGATGAAACTCTTCCCGAGAAACTTACTTATGATGAAGCATATTCCATATATGAATTAAACGGTTGGGGAAACCTTGTTCGTATAGAAGAGTTCATATCCAAACTTAGTCAAGACATTTTAGAAAGTGACCAGTTTAAACCAAACGAAAAGATAAATTATATTGAAAATGAAAGATTCAATAGGATTTTAAAACTCCGAGAAGACCTGTATGTTAAATTAATGATTATAGAAAGATTTATCTATTAATCTAAATTTTTAAATAATTCATTTCCTTTTTCAGTTAATCTGTATAATCTTCTTTTTTTAACTTCGGGATTAATGCATTCAACTAACTCATGCTCTCTTAATTGTTTTAAAACATTAGATATACTGGACCACTACTTTTTGCCAAATACATTTGTATGCCTCAGGAATGCTTTAATGGAATCACACTATATGCATCCAGGTTTTCAGTATCTCAGGAACTTCCATTATACTCTTTAATTGCCATCAGTGAACTTGTAACAATAGCTACACGATAACCTTTGCTGACTCATGTCGGCAATGCTGTTGTGGTTTGTATTTTATCCACCGGCAGTTTCCATCCTGCATTTTCATTAGTGGCCGGACCGGTATCACCTTTATCTCATTTATCTCCATTAACACCTTGGGGTCCAGTATCACCTGTGTCACCTTTTTCACCTTTTAATTCACTAAAAGTTATGACTTCAGAAACACCTCCGTTAACACCAATGTTTATTGTTCCACTTGTATGATTAACATTAACATAGGCGCTTTCACCGGCATCACCTTTAGCTCCGGTTTGACCTATGTCTCCAGTGTCACCTTTTTCTCCTTTGATGTTTCCAACGTTTTGCCAGGCACTACTGTTCCAAACATATAATGATCCGTTAACCAGATAGCTGTCTCCATCACTGCCTGTCGGATGATTGTAAATCAATTCCTCATAGCTATTGTATGAACCTTTGATAGTAACGCCAGTGCCAGTATCTTCAGTGTCTCCTTTTGGCCCAGTCTTCCCTACAGGTCCGGTAGGTCCTGCATCACCAGTATCTCCCTTATCACCTTTATCACCTTTCAGACCAGTATCACAGACAGCAGTACCTAAGATATCAATGTTGTCCACACCATAATAGCTTTTGATTAATTCTGCCGGTTCGACTTGTCTGTTGCTTGAGAATATGTCTGATTTCAATGTTGTTAATGATTTATAACTAACAGCCATTGAGTTTAAGTTGGTAAAGCTTCCTGCTGATTCTTTGAATTTCTCCTGAGCTTTGAGAATGGTCATTCCAGTATCATCACCACTTTCAAAGTCATAGGTAGCTACTTTGGATGAATTTATTATCATGTCAATAGCTGCCTTTTCAATGCTTCTTCCGATGAGAATTCCAACGTCCTGCAACATGTCATTAACGGAAATTAAATTGGAATCAAGCATTTGGGCTGAAACGTTCAATACTCTGCCGATAGTGTCAATACTGATGGTTTCGCTGATTGGTTTTCTGACATTTAATTCCTGAAGGGTTGCGCCAGGAGCAATGTCTTTGGCCTCACCAAGCACGCCAGATTGAATAGCTTCCTCGATATTTACTCTTTGAGACATGTAAGTATAATATTGTGAATTCTCTTCAATCTCTTGCTTTGGAAGTAATCTGGTGAATTTCATCCATTTTGCTGAAGTGTCTGCAACAATCTGTGCCATTACTTCATTTTGTACTTTAGAATCATTTCCTTTAGTTAACATTAACAATCACTCCTTTATGGTCTACAAATACCTTTCAAAGCAAGTCCGGGTTTATTTAACAATATTCTGACTTTACTTTGGATGAACAATTTTGTATATTGAGGTAACTCATCGTAAATATCCTTTCTCATGATTTCAATAATCGGATAGAAATCAGCAATGTTTTCATCACTTGTAATTGGTGCAACGGTGGTTCCTGAAGATTTGGAATAGAGTACAGTTAATGGAGTGTTTCTTAAATCAAAACCTATGTAGTCTTTATCATCAATTAATGATCCTCCGTCAGCCTGAGTTGTTCCCAGCAAGTCGATATTGTCAATACCGTAGTATTCCTTAATGTCTTCAACAGGCTGAACCAGTCTGTTTGATGAGTAAGCTAATTGTTTAACATAGCTTAAGGTTTTGTATGATTCAGCCATTATTGTTAAATCAGCCCCAGCACTGGCATTGCCCTTGAACGCCTCCTGAGCTTTAAGGATAAATTGACCGTATGCTTCCATAGTGTCATCGGTCTGGGTTGTGTTGTATACTGGAACATTCGGTGAGCTGATTAAGGTATCGTATATATTGTATTCGATACGGTTTGCAATGACTGTGGCCACATCACCTAAAAGGTCCTCAAATGAGACAATGTCTGAGTCGAACATGTCCTTGTTGATGTTTAAAACTCCTCCGACAGTGTCTATGCTTATTGTATCTGTTACAGGTTTTCTGATATTTAATTCCTGCAGGGATGCACCGGGAGCAATGTCTTTGGCTTCACCTAACAGTCCTTTTTTGATGGCCTCATTAAGATTGATGTTCTGTCTGAAGTAAGTGTAATAATCAGAGTTTTCCCTGATTTCCTGTTTAGGAAAAAGTCTTGCAAGCTTTAATCTTTTAGCAGTTTCATCAGTAATTGTTTGTGCGATTACCTCGTTTTGAACTTTGGTGCGGTTGTCTTTAGTAATCATCAGTTTTCACCTATGTCATACGGTCTGAATACCTCAATAAATTTGTAATTGTCGGAGCTTGCAACAGGATGCATTGCAATGTATTCACCTTCATCGGATTTGATGGCGCCGGTTGAAGTTAAAGCAATTCTGTCGTTAACTTTGATGTTTGAAAGTCCTGAAGCTAGTTTCAATCTGAACAGATGGCCTAATACTAAGATTGCGGTTTTTCTTTTTCCTCCGGTCATTGTGATCGGATCGTTGACTGCAATGCCTAAAATGATTTCACTGTTTTCATCAGTGTATTTTTTAACGGTCGGTTTTCCGATGTCTGAATTTTCTGAGAGTGTTACAGCATCATCAGTTTTGATTTTCTCTCCTGAATACTCATAACCCGGAGTTTCACCGGTCGGTGTGGTTACAGTGGTTGCAGTGATGGTGCCTTCATCCAGAAGGAAGGTTGTGACTTCCTTTCTTTCCTCCAAGTAGTATGATTGAATCGGTCATGGTTTTATAGTCTCCTTTATATATTTAATTATTATATAATTTATTATTTATTATATATAAATATCACTATATAATAGATACTTTCATTATGGAAAATGTTATAATCATCAGGAGAAAACTAATAATATATGATGAGCAAATGTTGAAGAATGTCTTAAAGATTTATATGAGTTAGGTTTGGTGCAGGGAGAGCACAACATCAACTGGGCCGATGAATATAATTTATTGGAACATTCAATAAGATATTTTAAAAAAACACAGGATATTGTAGAAAAATATGGTATTAAATGTAATAAAACACTTGAAGATTATTGTGAAAGGGATGGGGAAAAAGAATATGTCCTATGGGACAGAATGACATCTCATATGATGGGGAATGCAAAGGAATGCATCATATCAAAAATAACTGATGATTCATGATATGCTGTTTTCCTCATCGATGATTGACTGTTCGGCCTCGCCGGATTCAATCATTTTTATAGCAATGTCTAGGTTGGTCTTGATTTCGTTCATCAGCCTCAGTTCAGAATCCCAGGTTTCGCTTTCGTGTTCTCTGTTGAGACCCCATATGTCGGCATCGATTTCTCCGTTGATTAAATTATCATTTTTAAGTTCATCATATATTGAAAAATAATTTGCTTGAATTTCTTCACGGAGATGCTTTAAATTTTCATAGGCATTGATCAGATTTGTGATTTGAAGTCTGTGATATTTGAATCTTGCATGTTCACACATCAGTTTCATTTCTCTGAAAACATCAAGGAATTCCTTTTCATCTTCATTGAGTTCGTCGTAGTTTCTTAATATATCTCCAGTCATTTTAACCACTATTTAATTTTCCTGTTTTACATATAATTATTGTTTCAATTTGTAATTTAACTAAATTTATATTTTAATTTTAAACTAATCCTTTTATTCAGCATATTCAATTAATTTCCCTATAAAATTTATTAATCTAGTATTTATCATTGTGTATTCTGGTTTAATGCCATTATAACTTTTTTCAACGCAAGGATAACCATCAATATGGATTTCATTAACTAAATTTTTTAAAAAGAGATAATCTCCATACAGTTCTTTTAGTTCATTTAAAAAAACATCCCTAGCAAGTTCATTTAAATATTTATTCATATTATTAGAATGTTCAAAAAGATCAACATTATCATCTAATTGTTTTACACCATCATCATTTTTTAACTTATCTATACTTAATAAGAACTCTTTTTTGATATAAATTTTCATTTCAAAATAATTATTTGAATTTTTTATAAATTTAATATTTATATCGGGCATTTTACTATGTTGTAATTCATTACGTAGTTCCCATATAACTCTATAAGATACATTTTCAAAATGTAAGTCTTTTCTATGTTTATCAAATTCATCAAATGATTTTGGAGTTTCACGTTTAACATTAGCTTCATACTGTTTTACAAACATATTAACGGAAGATAAATAATTATGGACATATCTAAGTATATTAAATAAGTATTCATCTCCTAAATAAAAACTATTAGTTTGAATATCTTTGTTGTAATCAATTTCACATTGTTTAAGGTCATTATAATTCCAATAAACCATTCTAAGAAACATTAATTTTCTATCAACTTTATATATTGTATTTGAGGCTTTTTTATATTTATTATACTCATCAATACTTAAATCCCTAATTGGCATTTGCACAATTTCTTTTCCAGTTTTTATAGCTACCATTAATTTAAAAGAATAGATACTCATAGTGGACACAATTTAATATTTTTTAATATATTGTATGAAATTGTTGATTATAATTATTTGGTTAAATTCATGAAATAATCTTATGATAAATATTATAAGATGTGTATAACAAAAATAGATATCATATTAAATTTAACTTGTAGGGGTAAATATGAGCAATGATAAAACATTCATTACAAATGAAGATGAAGATAATACTCTTTTAGGTAGATTAAACACATTACTTAATAATACACAATATTTTGATGTATTAGTTGGTTATTTCTTTTCCAGTGGTTTTTATAGTATATATAACTCATTAGAAGATGTTGAGCATGTTAGAATATTAATTGGAATTAATACTGATTATGAAACTTATGATTGGATTAAAAAATCAGAAATTCTAAATATTAGGTCTTCAAACAATGAAACAGAAAAAATATTTTCTAAACAAGTAATACATGAAATGAATCAATGTGAAGACTCAATGGATGTTGAAAATGCCATATTTAAATTCATTGAATGGCTACATATTGGAAAATTAGAAATCAGAGTTTATCCTTATGAAAAAATTCATGCTAAAGTTTATATAATGACCTATAAAGAAGGTATTGGTGATGATGGAAGAGTAATTACTGGAAGCAGTAATTTTACAAGTGCAGGATTAAACCGCAATCTTGAATTTAATGTTGAACTTAAAAATAGTGGAGATTACGAATTTGCTCAAAATAAATTTGAAGAATTATGGAAAGATTCTATTGATGTATCTGAAGAATATGTTAGAACAATTAAACAGGATACTTGGTTAAATGAAAATATTACTCCATATGAACTTTATATTAAATTTTTATATGAATATTTAAAAGAAAAAATTAATTTAGATCAACCTTTGCCCGGTGAATTTATACCTCCAGGATTTTTAGATTTACAATATCAAAGAGAAGCTGTTTTAGATGCAAAATCAAAATTAGATCGATATGGGGGAGTATTTTTATCAGATGTTGTGGGTGTAGGGAAAACTTACATTTCAGCATTATTAGCACAACAACTTGACGGAAAAACATTAATCATTGCCCCACCCGTTTTGTTAGAAGAAAGTAATTCGGGGTCTTGGCCAAATGTATTCAGAGATTTTGGAGTTAGAAGTTGGAAAGCAGAATCATGGGGAAAATTAGATACAATAATAGAAAATGGTGTAGATGATTATAAAAATGTTTTCATTGATGAATCTCATTTATTCAGAAATACCAATACTCAAAGATATGCAAAATTAGCTCAAATTTGTAGAGGAAAACGAGTTATTCTAATTAGTGCAACACCATTAAATAATTCGCCCGATGATATTTATGCTCAATTGTGTTTATTCCAAAGACCAAATAAATCTATGTTTACAAATGCAAAAAATTTAACAAGTTATTTTAATACCTTAAATCGTAATTTAAATGGATTAGATAGACAGGAAAATAAAGAAGAGTATATTAAAGTAGTTAAAGAAAACTCTGCAAAAATTAGACGAGACATATTACGCGAAGTAATGGTTCGTCGTACTCGTACGGACATTGAAAAATATTATTCAAAAGATTTAGAAGAACAAGGTTTAAACTTTTTAGAAGTAAATGATCCTGTTCCAGTTAATTATGAATTTAAAGATGATTTAAATAAATTGTTTGATAAAACTCTTGAAAAAATTTCTAAAGAATTAACTTATGCAAGATATATGCCTCTATTATATCTCAAAGAAGAAAATCCAGAACTTAAAGCACCACAAACTAATATGGGTAAATTTATGAAAATGTTGCTCGTTAAACGTTTAGAAAGTAGTTTTTTTGCATTTAAAATGTCTATTAAACGTTTTATTGAATCATATACTTATTTTAAAGAAGCATTTGAAGAAGGGCATGTTTACTTTAGTAATAATCATATGGCTAAAGTTTTTGAATATTTAGAAAATGATGATGAAATCGGAATGGAAAAATTACTTAAAGAAAATAAAGCGGAACGTTTAGATGCAAATTTATTTAAAAAAGATTTATTAAATGATTTAGAACATGATTTAAAAATATTAAAAGATATTGAACTAGATTGGTTATATTTAACCGATGATCCAAAATTATCCAAATTTGAAAATATATTATATCATGATAAAAATCTCCAAAATAAAATAATTGTATTCACGGAATCAAAAGAAACAGCAGAATATGTTACTGATAAATTAAATCCAATATTTGATAATAAGGTTCTTTGTTTCACAGGTTCATCAGATGCCAAATTAAGAAAAACAGTTATTGAAAATTTTGATGCAAGAGCTAGAATTCAAAAAGATGATTATCGTATTTTAATAACTACGGATATTTTAGCTGAAGGTGTAAACTTACATAGGGCAAATGTTGTTATCAATTATGATATTCCATGGAACCCAACTAAAATGATGCAAAGAGTAGGTCGTGTTCAAAGAGTAGGTTCAAAATTTAAAGAAGTATATATTTATAATTTCTTCCCTACAGTTGAAATAAATGAAGGTATTGGACTTGAAGAAGCTGCAGAAGCAAAAATTAATGCATTTATCCAAATGTTAGGAAATGATTCAAAATTATTAACAGAAGAAGAAGCAATTACTGGGCATGAATTATTTGAAAAATTAAATTCCAAGAAAACAATTGTTGGTGAAGAAGAACAAGAAGATAGTGAACTTTCATACCTCAGTAAATTAAGACAAATAAGAGATGAAGATTCAGAATTCTTTAATAAAATTAAAAATTTACCTAAAAAGACAAGATCTGCTAAAAAATCTCCTCAAAATGGTCTTTTAACCCTTGTTAGAAAAGGAGAAGTGAAAAAGATATATTTCAACAATGGAAATGAAATTACAGAATTAGATTTATTCAAAGCTACAGAGTTATTGGAATGTGAACCGAATACTCCAAGAGAAACCATAAAAAAAGATTTCTACAAGTTATTAAGTTCAAACAAAGTTGAATTCCAAAATGTCTTTGATAAAGAAAAAAATGAATATGCCTTGAAAGGAAGGGGTAAAGATAAAATGTTATTTGACTTAATTTCTGCATTTGATACTTCAAGATTCACTGATGATGACGAACAATTTGTAGAAGATTTACAAACTTCTTTACTTGATGGATTAGTACCTCCAGATACTTGTAAACAAGCTTATGATAAATTAAACGAATCAGATAGTTTAGATTCATTAGTGCTTTTAAATATTATTCGAAGTACTATCCCACGTGAATTTATATATTATTGTCCTGTAACTGGTGCTGCAAATACTTCTGGTAGAAAAGAAGTAGTATTGTCTGAATATTTAATTGGTGATAATAATGAGTAATTCAAATATCCAAACTCAAGTTTTAGACCCCTTATTTGATAATGAATTTGACATAAGTAAATTTTATAGCTTTCTTAAGGAATTGCTTCCAGATTTTAAAATTATTGAAAAAAACGTTCCTCTTCGTAATGAATACAAAGAATATGTTGAATCAGCACAATTTTGTGGAGATTATAGGGGGAATAGTAAAAACCCATTAGAATTTTTACCAATTTATATAATTAAACTTAAAAAATCAAATTCATTAAATCGTTCAAGAACTATGCAAAGAAATTTAATTGCAAGATTTTTAAGTGAAAAACAAAAGAATGCTGCATTAACTGTTTTTTATGATAATAGTTCTGAATGGAGAATATCTTTTGTTAAACGTGAACAACAATTAATGAGAGATCAGAATAATAATATTAAAACAAAAACAATACTCTCATCTGCAAAAAGACATTCATTTTTAGTCGGTAGTGAAAGAAATCACACATGTAAATCAAGATTTTTAGAATTAATTGAAAAAAATATAACTCCTTCATTAAAAGATATTGAAGAAATATTTAATGTTGAGACAGTTACTGATGAATTTTTTGATAAATATAAAGAATTATATCTTAAACTTAAAAAAAATTTAGATGATATTCTTAAAGAAAGTGAAAAATCAGATAAAAAATTATATGATGATTTTACAAAAAATGAAATTAAAACTTCTGATTTTGCTAAAAAATTAATGGGACAAATAGTATTCATATATTTTTTACAAAAAAAAGGATGGCTTGGTGTTCAAGAAGGAAAACAATGGGGTGAAGGAAGTAAAGACTTCTTTAAAAAATTATATAATAAAGAATATTATAATTGGGAAGCTGCTGAAGAAGAGAGTAATAGTTTTTTCAATAATTGTTTAGAGCATTTATTTTATAAAGGATTTTCATGTCCAGACACAAACAATTATTTAGATGAATTCGGATTTAAAGTACCATTCCTTAATGGAGGGTTATTTTCTCCCATAATTGGTTATGAATGGAAAGATACAATTATTGAAATTGATAATAAAATATTTGAGGAAATTATAGAAGTTTTTGATAGATTTAATTTTACTGTCCGTGAAGATAATCCTCTTGAAAAAGAAGTAGCAGTTGACCCTGAAATGTTAGGAAAAGTATTTGAAAAGTTACTTGATTCAATTGAAAGAGGAACAAAAGGAGCATTTTATACTCCAAGAGAAGTTGTCCATTATATATGTAAAAATAGTATAATTTGTTATCTAAATTCTAATTGTAATGTGAATAACGAAGATTTAAAAAAATTTATTAATAATTCAGATATTTATATGGAAAGAATTTTACGTTTTAGTGAAGATATTCCTCATAAAAAGAATCATCGTATTAAACTTCCACAATCAATATATGATAATATTACAGAATTGGATGATTTACTCGCAAAAGTTAAAATTGCTGATCCTGCTGTCGGTTCTGGTGCATTTCCTGTAGGGATGATGAATGAAATTGTTAATGCCCGATATATATTACAATTATTGAATGGAAATATTTATTCAACAATTTATGATTTAAAAAAGGAAACTATAAAAAATTCATTATATTGTGTAGATATCGATTATTCTGCTACAGATATTGCTAAATTAAGATTTTGGTTATCTCTAGTGGTTGATAAAGAAGATATAGAACCATTACCTAATCTAGGAAACAACATTATGTGTGGTAATTCTTTGGTCGATACATTTGATGATATACAATTATTCAATTCTTCAACACTTGTTTTTGATAAAAATGATAAATCTCAGACAACTTTAGATAAGAATACAACTTATTATAAATTAAAAAGGATTAATGACCTTAAAAATGATTATTTCGATGAAACAATTAGCACATTTAAAAAAAATGAAAAAAATGAATTGGAAAAATTAAAATGGGAATTCCTTGAAGAATCTTATGTTTTAAATGGTGGGGATTATAATCAAATCAAAGATTTTAAAGATAAAGAAATAAAACCATTTTTTATATGGGAATTAGAATTTTCAGAAATATTTAATGGAAATAATCCTGGGTTTGATATTATAATAGGAAATCCTCCATATGTTTCTACAAAAGGAATATCAAAAAAAGATAAAAATATTTATAAAAAAATTTATGGAATCAATGATGATTTATATAATTATTTCTTTTTAAAATCATATAATTTATTAAAAGATAATGGAATTTTATCATTCATTACTTCAGATACTTATTTGACTATAAATACCAAAATTAATTTAAGAATTTTATTCGAAAAAAATAGAATTATAGAAATTAATAAAGTAGATAATATATTCAAAGATCCTATGGTTAGTCCAGCCATAATTTTAATCAAAAAAGAAAATACTTCAGGAATAAATTATTCGTTAGTATTTAAAGATTCATATAAGTCTTTTATAGATCCTGAAGTTTATTCAATTGATATTAATAAATATAGGCAAGCTCCATTTAATGTTATTTTTAAACCTACAGAAATTAACTTACAATCTTATAATAAATTCAATAATGATATTAATTCATTAGTTGATACTTGGTTTGAAAAAATAAAAACTAGTACTCGAATTGAAAAATATTCTGAAGAATTGAATGAATATAGGTCTTCTTTAAAAAGTGGAGATATTACATTATTGGGGTTAATTACTGAAGGAGGTCAAGGATTAGCTACTGCAAATAATGGTAAATTTGTAGGTGTGTTGGAGGGAACTAAAAATGCATCAAAAATTTTAAAGTCTAGACCTGAAAAATTATTTAAAGCGATTTCTAAACATAATATCATTGAATTATCATTCATTAAATCAAAGAAAGAGGCTTCAGAATTCCTCAACAAAAAATCGTAATTAGAAATTCGTAAACTTTTTGATTCATTGAAAGAGAAATATGGTAGGGATATTTTTAGTCAAGGATATATTTTTAAAATAATTTCTGAAGATGAAATCGCTGATTTAAGCAGTTTATCTGATATTGAAAAAAAAGAAGGAATATCTTCTACAAAACCACATTGGGTATTATATGATAAAGGAGATAAAGATGGAAATAAATGGTATTTAAAAACTCCATTTTATATAAATTGGTGTAAAGATAATGTTAAGTTTTTAAAAGAAAATTCTGGAAAAACTGGAAAAGGAATGCCCGTTGTTAGAAATTCAAAGTTTTATTTTAGAAAGGGTTTCTGTTGGACAGACGTGAATACTACT
>OLOV01001154.1_pt1 | contig 21327 bp, 17 predicted proteins | sample 1672931 | NCBI WGS metagenome assembly OLOV01 (sample SAMEA3136738, study PRJEB25190) | human gut metagenome | biome: human gut; feature: human-associated habitat; material: faeces | place: Austria | collected 2013
GGTTGAAACCGATTACTTTCAGACCTTCGGGCAAGGATATCCCATTGACAATTATTTTGAGCATAGCGTTAACCGTTTGGAGTGGAAAGTCGGACTGGATTATAGTACAGATAACGAGGCGGCCAAGGCTGCAATGTATGAAATCCTGAAGAATGACAAGCGCATCCTGACTTCATCTACTCCAGGTGCATCGAATCCTTTTGTCGCATTGAATTCAATGAAAGACAGTTGCGTCGAGTATGTGATGAAGGCTTGGGTGAAGGTCGAGGACTATTGGGACGTGATGTATGATATCAATGAGGCGATTTTTACGGAACTGCCCAAGAAGGGCTTGCAATTCCCGTTCCCTCAGATGGATGTCCATATCAGGAAATAGAGGAAATAGAAGGATTTCGCAGATGTGGATCCTATACGGGTAAGAAAAACGGCGGACTGGGAATTCCAATCCGCCGTTTTTCTTACCTTGGGTCAGTTTACTGCTGTTTGGCAGCTGCTGCCTTTTCTTCCATGAGCTGTTCCTTGCTGAGAACAGGGTTTCCGTAAATCTTGAGGAAGATGTCACGCAAGTCAGACCTGTTGAGCGATTTCTCCACCTTATCCAACTGCTGCTCGACGTAGTTCGTGAACTTCTCCACGTCCTCAGGAGTATATAGGTCACTGTACTTGTAGCTGTGGTTGACCATATCGTAGGCGATGTAGTTGTTCTTCCATAGTCTGTAGCCCTCGATTACGCGATCATCCACTGCATGTCTGATAGCCTGATAACGGTCATTCTTGTTGCAACATGAAGCCTCGACGATTTCCTCGTGGGTAAGTGGCACACCGATATTGAGATGGATGTTCCCTTTCTGCTGGTTGATGCCGGTCATGATGCTGATGAGGTCTTCCTGCGGGCCCTTGACATATTTCTGCGTGCGGGAAATAAGAAGTTCCCTTGCCTTCATGATGTCGCATGGCTCGTACTCGTATGAAATGCTGAGAGGCACGATGTTCAGTTCCTCGAAATTCGAAACAAAGTCCTTGGTTCCGCTCATGTCAAGCATCTTGAGCAAACCCTGCTCAGTCGTGTCAATGCCATTTTTTGTCCTTCCTTCACGCTGTGCAATCCAGATGGAGCTCTTGCCTGAAGTAATTCCGGTTCTTATATACTTTGAAAGAACCTGAGATGACAAGTAAAGCTGACGGGCATTAATCCCGCGGATTACCTTGATCATTCTGTTGGACCTGATGAGGTACTCAACATATTTGTTGGAGAGGAGGTTGCTTCCTACTGCTATTTCTGTAGTCTGAAGTCCGTTACGGTAAAGTACTACCTGAGTAATTGCCGGATCCAGAATGATGTCTCTATGGTTAGAGAGCGCCAGGAACTTTCCGTTAATCTTCTTGAGATTTTCGATTCCGTCGTAAGAGAAATTATGGGCAGAGGTATCCAGAACCCACTCGATTGCCTTTGACATTACGAGAGTCTGGAACTCATCTATGCTTTTCAGGTTTTTAAGGACCTCACGCAAATACTCCTTAGGCTTGTCCGGGAATATCGCCTTGGATACTTCTATGACTGCCGGATGATCGGCGAGTTTTCCTAGAGCTTCGACCGCATCTTTGTCCGAATATGGACTGATGCTTTCGAATTCGTTGATTTCTTCACACATATTCTTTTAATTATACTGTTGCAGGAAACCATTTCGAAAATGGTAAGATTCTGCTACACGTTTACGGGGCAAATCTAATAAAAAAGGCTGGAAAGTGCAAACAGCATTCAGCGTATCTCATCAGATGGCCATGTCGGGACTATTTGCTGCGAAAGAGAATTGAGCTGTCGCCATAACTCAGGAACCTGAAATCGTGGGTCAGGGCATAGTCATATATGGTACGCCAGTCTCCTCCGACAAATGCAGATACGAGCAGGATCAATGTGCTTTCAGGCTGGTGAAAATTCGTTACCAGAATATCTACGATTCTGAATTTGAATCCCGGAACGATAATGATTCTTGTTCCGATGCTCAGTCTGTCGAGAGAGTTCTTCTCAAGATAGGAGATGAGCGCATCGATGGACTCTTCTGTAGAATAGGAGTACTCTCTGTTATATGGGGCCCATTGTTCGACATCATGCGGCTTTCCTGTCTCGATACATGAAACGCCTGCATAGTAGAGGGATTCAAGAGTCCTGACGGATGTGGTTCCGACGGCAATGACCTTCTTGCCCGAATGTCTGATATCCTTGAGGAAATCTAGCAAAGTAGAACGTCTCAAATTCCAGCGTGATCACGCGCCCTTCCGGCGCGAAGCCGAGCTCCGCCTCATCCGGCAGGCCATAGCTGACCGCAAGCGGCGGGATGCGTGTGAACACCGCCGTGCCGGAATATCCCTTCTTCACGGCGCTGTGCCAATACTGCTCGTAGCCCTCAAACGCAAGCTCGATTTGGTGCGGTTGGAGCTTTGTCTCCTGCAGGGCGACGATATCCGCATCGATGATGCGGAAAAATTCTTCAAACCCTTTCCCCAGACAGGCACGAAGGCCGTTTACATTCCATGATACAAAGCGCATAGCGTTTCCCCCCTCCGTTTTTGCCGGCCTTCTCCCGCTAGTCTTCCCGGTAAAAAGTGTTGCCGCCGATGAATTCCCGAAGGATGCTTGTGGGGGGAATTTCGTCCTCCACATCCGCATCCAAAATATAATTGAGGAATTTTACAATATCGCGCGCCTCGGCATAATATTTGCTTGTAGGCGGCACCTCACGCAGAAGTGGATAAACATACTTTTTCAACACGGCAATTTCATAAACGAGCGTTGTGTTAAACAGCGCGTCGGCATGCTCCTGATAGGGGAAAATCCACGTTTCCTCGCCCCGGCGCACCGAAGGCCACATGGAAAGCGTGTGCTCCATGGACGCGCCCCGCGTTTCATAATCCCGCACAAGGCGGCGCAGCAGGCGCACATCCGTGGTGCGGATGCGGTTATGGTCGTCAAGGTTCAGCGTAGTAAGCGCACTTACATACACACGGAATACCGCATCATCCGGCACTTCCTGCGTCAGCAGCAGCGGATTCAGGCCGTGGATGCCTTCGATGATGAGCGGCTGGTCCGCCTTTACGGAAAGCACACTCCCTTCCGGAGCACGTTTGCCGGTTTTAAAGTCAAAGCGAGGTACCTCAACCTCCTCGCCGCGCAGAAGCGCCGCAAGATCGTGGTTGAAGCGCGGAATATCAAGCGTATTGATGTGTTCAAGATCCATCTGCCCATGTTCGTCGCGCGGGATCACATCGCGGTCCAGATAGTAATTGTCCAACGAAAGCATGATGGGATCCTGCGCAAGCACGCGAAGCTGCGTTGCGATGCGGTTCGCGCTTGTGGTCTTTCCGGATGAGCTCGGCCCTGCAACCATCACTGCGCGCGCCTTTTTTGCAACGATGGCATCCGCGATTGCCGCATAGCTTTTTTCGTGCAGCGCTTCGCTTACGCGCACAATTTCACGGATGCTGCCGTTTTCCACACGCGTATTCAATTCGTTCACGGTATCGCAATGCATGAGTTTGCCCCAGGCATCGCTCTGGCGGAATACGGACGCAAGCTTCGTCATGTCCGTGTATTCCGAAGGGACGTCCGGTTCATCCTTGCGGGGCATGAGCATGATCACCGCCCCATCCATGAACTTGAGCCGAAACACATCCGCATATTCGGTGCCGGGCGCCATTTCGCCGTAAAAATAATCCTTGTAATCTCCAAGGCAATATACGTCGAAATAGCTGAACTTGCGCCACTTCAGAAGCCGTGCCTTATCAAGCTGGCCGTCCTTTTCAAAGAATGCGATCGCCTCGTCAATGGAAAGGCGTCTGCGCTCAAGCGGCAATGCCGCGCGGATAATGAGGCGCATTTCGCTTTCAAGGCGCAGCACATCCTGCTCGGTCAATTCTGGGTCTTTTTCGATTGTAATGTACAGCCCCGGCCCGAGGGAATAGCGCACCTGCACGCGCGCCGCAGGGAAAAGCCTGCGCACTGCGGCAATCAGGATGAACTGCAGCGTACGTTCATAAACGCGGCGGCCCGTTTCTTCCCCATAGCGCAAAAGATGCACGTCCACGTCTTTAAACGGCGTATAGCGCAGGCTGAATACCTCGCCGCCAATCTGTGCCGCGAGCGGGCGTTTGCGCAGTGAAATGCTGTCCAATTCAAGTTTTTTTACCGCATCCAGCAGGCTTTCGCCATGCTTGAGTTCTGCGGCGACTCCGTCCACCGTTACCTTCATAATAAACCTCCATCTCTGGAATAGAAACTTCGTGCGCTGTTTAGATTATCATTATACCGCAAATCCCCGCTCCATACAGCAAACTGTGGCAAAATTTGAAATATTGCCGAATTTTTCAAACTTTAGCCAATATATCTGCTATAATGGATCGGGGCCGTTTTTGCCGCCGACGCGGTCATGCGCCCTTTTGCGCGGCTCCGCCTTCTGTGCGGTCGCACGCGGCATTGTTGTTGAAGCAGGTGTTTTATGGAAAAGAAGCAATCCTCCTTTGTACAGGGCGCGGCAATCCTCGGCGCTGCGGGCCTTATCGTAAAAATCATCGGTGCGCTGTTCCGGGTACCGCTTGCCAACCAGGTCGGCCCGGAGGGCATGAGCTACTATGAAGTCGCTTATCCGTATTATTCCGGCCTTCTTGTGATCGCGTCCGCCGGGCTTCCGACGGCAATCTCGAAGCTTGTGAGCGAACGCGTAACCATGCGCGACTACCGCGGCGCACGCGAGGTATTTCAAACCGCGCAAAAGCTCCTTTGCGGCATTGGCATCGTGCTGGGCCTTTTGATGTTCCTGCTGGCCAAACCGCTTGCCGCAAGCTCCGGCCTTGATGCGGCCTACCTTTCTTTTCAGGCATTCGCACCCGCGCTCCTGTTTGTTTCCATCATGTGCGCATATCGTGGCTATCTGCAGGGCATGCAGCAGATGACCGGCACCGCCGTATCCCAGATTGTTGAGCAGCTCGGCAAGCTTGTCATCGGCCTTGCCCTTGCGGTAAAGCTTTTGCCCAAAGGCCCCGAATATGCGGCTATGGGCGCGATCATCGGTGTGACGGCGAGCGAGCTGATCGCACTTGTTGTGATTTGGCTGATGTACCGCCTGAAAAAGCGCAGCTTTGATGCAAAGCTGCGCAGAAGCCCCAAAACACAGCCGCGCGGTTTCGGCATTATCTCAAAAAATCTTTTGCAAATTGCAGTCCCCGTTACCATCGGCGCTTCCATCAGCTCGCTTGCAGGCATTGTGGATGTGGCGCTCATCATCAATATTCTGACCGACAACCTCGGCTATGAAACGTCGCTTGCGCAGACCGCTTTTTCGCTGTTGCGCACCAATGTAACGACGCTCACCAATATGCCCGGTGTACTCACTATGGCGCTTGCGATGAGCCTTGTGCCCGCGATTTCGGCGGCAATGGCCAAGCGGGACAGCTCGAGTGTGCGCAATGCTTCCCGCATGGGGTTAAAGCTTGCGCTCATCATCGGCCTGCCGTGCGCCACCGGCCTTTTTGTGCTTGCAAAGCCCATCCTTTCCCTGCTTTATCCGCGTTTGACCGAAGCGGAGCTTGCCCTCGCTGCCGACCTGATGCACACAGCTGCCATCGGCGTAGTTTTTCTTTCCATGGTGCAGACGATGACCGGGGTCCTGCAAGGGATGGGGAAGCAGAACGTGCCCGTGTTCAACCTGTTCATCGGCTTTCTGCTGAAAGTTGTGACACTGATTTTCCTTATGAACCTTCCTTCGGTAAACATTCAGGGTGCAGCGGTTTCCACCGTGGTATGCTACGCGTTCGCCGGCATCGCGGACACCATCTATACGGCGCGGCGCGCAAGGCTTAAGCTCCCTTTGTTTGATGTGTTCGGCAAACCGCTCTCCGCATCGCTCGCCATGGGCGCCGCCGTACACTTTGCTTATGCCGCTCTGGCAAAGAGCGGCCATACTACGCTTGCAACGCTTGGTGCAGTTTGTGCGGGCGTTGCCGTATACGCAGTGCTTGTCGTGCTGCTTCGCATGTTCTCCTATGACGAGCTTGCGCTGATCCCGGGCGGCACAAAGCTGCGCCGCCTGCTGTACCCGAAAGGACAAAACAAATGAAAACCATTACCATCGCGCCGCTTGCGACGCCAAGAAGCATTTCCCTTGCCGTTTGGGATGCGGTAACACATGCCCCCCGCCTGTTTTTGCAGACGTCGGAACACCCTTCCGCCCGCCGCATATGCGAGGCGGGCATTCCCTTTGAAAGCATGGATGACCTTTACTGCGCAGCCGAAGACTTCGATGCGCTCAACGCAGCAATTGCAGCGCGCCTTTTTTCGGCACCGGAGGAGGATGTGGTCTATGCCGTGCCAGGCCGCGGCGTGGGGCAAGCCCAGCTTGAAACGATCCGGCAGGCAGCCGAAGCGGCCGGGGTGCAGGTGGTGCTTCTGCCCGCCTCCGGCTATGCGGAAGCCGCGCTGGCATCGCTGCCTGTACCGTTTGCAGCGGACAGCCTGCGCATCCTTCCCGCAACCGCACTCCCCTGCCGTTTGGACCCCTATGTGCCGCTGTGCGTTGAAGAACTTGACACGCGGATGCGCGCAAGTGAAGTGAAGCTTGCGCTCCTTGAATATTATCCGGATGAATTCCCCGTCTGGCTCTGCACCATGGACGACGTCGGTGATTACTCCGCCCGTTCCCTGCCGCTTTACGCGCTGGACAGGCAGGAAGGCTTTTTTGCCGCAAGTACGCTTATCCTGCGTGCCGCAACGTTTGAGGAGCTTTCCCGTCACGGTCTGGAAGGGCTTGAGCGCGTGATGAAACGCCTGCGCGCACCCGGCGGCTGCCCTTGGGATGCGGAACAAACACACGAATCGCTGCGCAGCGATCTTCTGGAAGAAGCATACGAGGTGCTGGATGCCATCGACCGGGAAGACGTGGACGCGCTGTGTGAGGAACTCGGAGACCTCCTTCTGCAGGTGGTGTTCCATGCGGAGATCGAGGAGGAACTGCGCGTGTTCAACCTTCGGGATGTCTGTACCGGAATTGTGCAAAAGCTCGTTTACCGGCACCCGCATGTTTTCGGCGAAACACGCGTGAATGGTTCGGATGAAGTGCTTGTCAATTGGGAAAACCTAAAGAAGAAGGAAAAGCATCAGGAGACGGTCGCTGATATGATGAACGCCGTGCCTCACGGCTTCCCCGCCTTAATGCGCGCAAAGAAGGTGCAAAAAAAAGCCGCGCATGTGGGATTTGACTGGCCCGACCCAAACGGTGCGCTGGACAAGGTTGAGGAAGAAACGCATGAGCTCCGCGAAGCCTTAGCACAGCAGGAAAGCGAAACCCGCATCAGCGAAGAACTGGGGGATCTGCTTTTCTCGGTGGTCAATGCGGCGCGGCTGCTCCACCTGGATGGAGAGCTTGCCCTTGCTGCGGCGACTGAAAAATTTGTCACACGGTTCACAAAAATGGAGCAACTTGTTTTATCCGAGGGGCTCTCGCTCGAAGCGTTAGACCTTCCTGCTCTGGACGCATTCTGGGAGCGCATAAAGGGCTGATTTTATAGGAAATTTGGGCAAAATAGGGCTTGTACAATCACGGAAAGGCTGATACAATAAATGGCGGACAAAATCCGTTTAATACATCAGGAGGATATAAGACATGAATAAAACCGAATTGATCGCAGCTGTAGCCGAAAAGAGCGGCATCTCCAAGAAGGACGCTGAAAAGGCCGTTAGCGCTGCGCTTACCACCATCACGGAAGCACTTCAGGCTGGCGACAAGGTTCAGCTGGTTGGCTTTGGTGTATTTGAAGTTCGCGAGCGTCCCGCGCACAAGGGCCACAACCCCATGACCGGTGCCGAAATCGAAATCGCCGCGAGCAAAGCCCCCGCCTTCAAGGCCGGCAAAGCGCTCAAGGAAGCTCTCAACTGATTTATTTAAACATAAAAAGCGCGAACCTTGCGGTTCGCGCTTTTTAAATGTTTTTGTTTATCCGAGCTTTATATAATCGGCAACAGCAAAGCCAAAGGTACCATTTTGGCTCAGGAAGCACCAGCCGTCAAAAATCATATAAACCATAACGGATGCTTTGCTCGGCATCAGCCGTATGACCTTGCTCGAAGTGCTCATGCCTTGCCTGAGGTTGACTTCTGCAGTGGTCCTGGTTTCAATGGGCGCGACTGTATCGCTCACGCGCGCAATGCCCGCCGAGCCGGAGCTTTTGACCTTTACATAGGATTTATAGGCAAAGCCTGCACGTCCGTTGTAGAGCACATAATACCATTCTCCGGTTTCGCCCAAAATTTTAAGTTCTTCCCCCTGTTTCAGCGTTGCAAGCACGCTTCCGCCCGTTGTGGAAGGTTTGTCCCTGAAATTGAGTTTTCCCGTGGCCGCACCTGTTGCAAGTTGGATTCCTTCCCCGGAGGACGTTTCACCCTCCGGCGCGGAACTGCCGCCCTCCGGCGTGACGCTGCCCGCGCCTTCCTCGCTCTGCGCAATCACCTTCACATATTTTGCGTAAAGGTATCCGCGCGTGCCGTTATATTCAGCCGCATACCAGCCGTCTGAAAGCGAATAGAGCGTAACCGTTTCCCCGCTTCTGATCTGGCCAAGCTTTTTGGACGATGAGGAAGCCTGTTCCCGGAAGTTAACCTTTGCCGTAGTTTGTCCCAGGCCGAGGATATCCGGCACGGTAAGCTCCGGAGTTTCCTCTTTGTCGCTGCTCTCCTTCTCTGGAAGCGTAACCGTCACATTGATGTATTTTGAGCTCACATAGCCTGTCCGTTCGCCGACCGACACCCGATACCACCCATCCGTAAGCGCGTGCAGCGTGAGTTCCAGATCTTTTTTGAGCGTTCCGAACGACGGGTAGGATGTCCCCGGCCCTTCCCGGAAATTCACATTCCCCGTGGTAATGCCTTTGCCCGTCTCCGGCTTAGGTTCCTCCGGCAAAACCGGCCTACCGTCGCTTCCGAGCGTAACCTTTTCCCCCGTCAGCTCCACATAATCGGCATATAGGAACCCAAATTGGCCGTCCACTGCCGCATAATACCAATTCCCGCTCTTTTTCAAAACATAAACGCCAGTATTTTTTTCAAGCTGCCGCAGCCTGGCGCTTGCGCTTGAAGCGTCTGCGCGGAAGTTCACCCCGCTTCGCGTCACCAAACCCGCCTCGGCAGAATAGGTCGGCTCCGGCTTTGCGGTCTGTTCAGGTGTAGGCAAAGGTACTGCTTGCGCCAATTTTACATATTGCGCGCTTACATAGCCGTAAACGCCCTCAACGCTCACATAATACCAACCGTTTTGCAACGCGTATGCCGTGAGTTCCGTGCCGCGCGCAAGCTTTTTCAGGCTGCTGTAGCTTGTGGCAGGCCCTGTTCTGAAGTTCACATCCTTTGCTGTGATGCTTCCCGTGCCGAGAATGGCAGGCTGGTCCGGCGTGGGTGACGGCACAGGCGTAGCCGTTGGCGCAGGCGTTTGCCCCTCCAGCGGAACAAAGTCGACATAGTCGGCGCTGACGTAACCATCATACCCATCCACAACCGAACGGTACCAGCTTCCCGACTTTCCATAAACCGGGATCCTGCTTCCCTTTATAAGTTTCCCATAGCTTTCGTATTCCGTGCCGGGGCCTTTGCGGAAGTTCACATTGCCCGTAACCGTGCCATAGCCTGTAAGCGTCAATCCTTCCGGAACCTCAGATACGTCCGGAGTTTCGCCCGGCTTCACAGGGTCTGCGGGTTCTGAAACCGCAATTGTGGAAAACGATGCGCCCGGATAATAAAAGCGCAGAATGTCACGATAATTCCAGCCTTCGAACGCGCGTTGTTGCGCGCCTCGCTGGCTCATGCCCACTCCATGGCCCCATCGGGCATGATAGATAACATAGCAGCCGGAAGATGCGTCATATTCCCCCCAATACGTACGCAAGGTAGCGTTTGTAAATACGCCGTAGGTGAAAAGGTCGGCCACATTGAAATCAAGCTCAATGTCATCGTAAAGATACCCGCCCGCAATGACGCCAAGCGTCATTTTCACGCGCGTCATGTTGCGCGTCACATCATTGTAACGGGGCGAATACACCTCCACGGCCTTGATGAGCTCCAAACCTGTCGGCATCACGCCGATCACTGCTCCCGCTTTGGTCAGAATCATTTCATACAGCGCCCGGCTGATGGAACCCGCCTCGTTGATGGGGATCTTAACTTTTTCAATTGGGCTCATCGTATTTTTAAGATCGTATTCATCCAGACTGATAGCATACCCCGCATTTGTGCCCTTGCCTGTGCTCCAAGCGTATGTCACAAGACTGGTTTCCCCGCCATTGCTTGCAGCGTAATACGTGCAGAGCATGGAGCCGTTCACGGTAAGAATTTCACCGAGCGTTTCATCTACCGCCCGGATTACGTTTGTGTTGGACGGCGTATACCCTTTATAGACCTGGTCTGTGGACGTATCGCCGATGTAGTATTCCGCATTGCCGGTTTTCATGCAGGTGAGCACATAGCATTTGGCTGCAATGGCCTGCGCCTTGAGCGCCTCAATGGGAAACGTGTTGCTCATTTCATGCCCGACGACTCCATACAGATAATGCGCTAGAGGCACTACATTGACAACCTGCAAAAAACCGCTTGAAAGAACGCGCACGTTAAAATGGCCGAGGTAAGAACGCGAGTTAAAATACATATAACCCGCAGAGGGCTTCATCTGCGCCCGCATAATGGAAACGGACGCGCCGGTATACAGCTCGCCCTCTCCCGAATGGGACACGCTCAGCGTGCCATCCAGATTTGTACGCAAAGTGAGCGTGCCGCCTTGAAAGGACGCTCCGTTTTCGTTGATAAAATATTCGCCTTTTACACTCATGGAAAGCACGGTAGCGTTGTTGGTCGTCAGTTTGACCTTGATGGTGCTGTAATCTGCCGCAGCGGATGCCTGGGGTGCAGGGAACGCTGCCAAGGCCACGAAAAAAGCAAGTGTGAGAAAAACCGCTGTGAATCGTTTCATAAGCAATCCTTTATTAAATCGTTACGCTGTTGCGTTTTGCGGCATGCCGCAGCAATTGCAGTTATATAAGAGCAGTATAATTTTAGCATGAATGTAATGATTTGTGTAGGAATTCCACGTTTCTTTTCGGATTATTCATATTTTCGGTATTATTTCCCATAGAAAGCCGCAAAAAAGCTGCCCGGCAGTTTGCCGGGCAGCACGTCCGCATAGGTGCTGTATACGATTTAGTTCTCCATCTGTTTTCCCATGAAATTTGCGGCCGTTTCGCACGCTTTCAGCTCCGTGGCACTCATCACTGCCCCTGCTTCGCGGCTCACGAGGATCACCGCGCCGATCGCATCCCCCGCTGCAAGGATCGGCACCACAACAGCCGCCTGATAAATGTCTCCGCCATCCTCCGCCGTAATGTGCGGCACGGCTCCGTTTCCATCTGAAGCAAGCACCTTCTCGCGCCGTTTCATGATCTGCTCTACATCGTCGTGCAGCGGCCTATCCAAAAGCTCGCGGCGGCTTGCACCTGCAACGGCAATGACGTTGTCCTTATCACAAATGAGCGCGGTGTGTCCCAGCGCCAAATGGAGCGATTCAGCGTATTCCTTGGCAAAATCGCCGAGTTCGCCGATTGGAGAATACTTTTTCAGGATCACTTCGCCTTCGCGGTCCGTAAAGATTTCCAGCGGGTCGCCGTCATTGATAACATTGACATCGAAAACCTTGTCTGCACGGTTTCTTGCGGACTGAATGACGGTTTTTAAGTTATTTTCGATGCCTTCATTAAAATTTGCGGCGTCCTCCAGCGTTCCGCACCGGAGAAGTGAGTCAATGTCTCTCTGCAGCTTGATTTCCAGATGATCTTCAAAGACCAGCACCCGGTCAATAATCAGTTCCAGATCGTTGCGGTCGAGGGTTTCTTTGTTCAGGATATCGGCAAAGACATCCAGCGCCGTCTTGGCGGCCCGGTTGACCTGGATGACCGTGTTGCGCCTATCGGAGAGCAGGTCGATCTGGTGGTTCAGACCGTCGATCTTCTTCTGCAATTCTTCTTCCAACTCATCATAGGTCGCTTCAATTTCCGCTTCCTTCTCCGGCTTTTTCATGATCTCCCGGATGCGCTGGCGTTTGGTGACCTTCATCTCCTCCATCAGCTCGTCCAGCACCTCGGCCAAATGGTCGGCGGACTGCTCGGTTTCGGCGATTTCGTCGTTCTCCCGGGCGAGGTCGCGGTTGAGCTGCTCCAGCATGGACGCGGAATTCTCCATCAGCTTGCGCACATAGCTTTTCAGCAGCTCATCCAGCTTGTCCACACGGATGTGATGGCTGGTGCATCCTTTCAGACCACGGCGGTGATAGGTGCCGCAAGTGTAGGCAGGCTTCAAGTCACTTCTGCTCATAGAGAACATGGGGCTGCCGCAATCGCCGCATTCCAGAAAACCGGAGTACACGTTGTCGTTGATCTTCACGCCGCGGTAGTTGTTGCGGGAGCGCTTTTCCCGCAGCGCGCGGGTGGTGGCAAAGGTGCGGTAGTTGATGATGGGCTGATGGTGGTTCTCAATGACGATCTGCTCACCATCGTCCCGGCGCACATCCTTGCCGTTGATCTTGGCACGGGTATACTTGCCCTGCCGAAGCGTTCCAATATAGAAATCGTTGTCCAGAATCCCCTGCACGGTGACAATGGCCCACGCCGCCTTGACCTGACGCTTGTATTCCTGGCCGTCAGCCTCCTTGCGCATCTGCTCGGACATACGAGGAGTCGGAATGCCCTGATCGGTCAGATAGTTTGCGATCTTCTTATAACCCCAGCCGTCTTTGTTGTAGAGTTCAAAAATCTTGCGGACAATCTCTGCTTCCGTGGGGACGATCTCAAATTCCCTGCGTTTGTTGATGATATAGCCATAGGGAGCGGCACACAGCCATTCGCCGTCCGCCTGACGGCGACGGATGACATTGCGCACTTTTTTGGATGTGTCGGTAACGGGCATCTCATTGATGAGGAACTGAAACTGGATTTTCAGCCAGTCATCATCGTTAGGGAAGTCGATCCCGTCACCAATGGAGATAATGCGTACTCCGGCATCACGAAGGTCTTCCAATTCCACAAGGCCACGGCTGTTGCGGCGGGAGAAGCGGGAAAAGTCTTTTACAATCAGAATGTCGTATTTGTGGGACATCAGCCCCCGGCGCATTTCCTGATAGCTCTCCCGCTGTTCAAAGGTGTAGCCGGAGCGGTCACGATCTTCAAAAAAGGTCAGGGAACTGCCGGGAAAGCGGGTTTTTACGAAGTCCTGAATGATGGCTTTCTGGTTTTCAATGGAGACATTATCCCGATCAAGCTCGTCATCCACGGAAATACGGGCATAGCCCGCGATGTCAAAAATCTCGGTCATAGTCATTCACCTTTGAGATATTTCGCAGTCTGGCGGTCGAACTCGGAGATATATTCCGCATCCTGTTTCTTGCGGAATTCCGAATAAATCCCGCTGACCTTTTTGACCGCCGCGTCGTGAGAAATGGATCCCTTGCTGTCCAGCACATTCCGGCGGTTGTTCTGCAAAAAGCGATCTGTCTCGTTGAGCCAGTCCTGCATGGACATGAGCTGCTCGTCCTCCGCCATCAGCTCGGCGTAGTCGATGAACATGGTGACCAGGCGGTTCAGACGGGAGATCTCTTTTTCACTCAAATAGTTCTTTGCCACCAGCGTGTCGCTTTTCAGAATTTTTCCATCGGGCGCGCCCTTCCAGGTAGTGAGACCCATGGTGGGGCTGTCTAAGGTAGCCCGCTCTGCGATCAGCTCAGCGGCAGTTTTGCCGGTGACGGCGAAATGGAGTTTATTCTGCACAAAGGCGTAAAAGGCTTTTGTGGTATCACTGTTCTTGTCATAGTCGTAACTGCACTGCTCGAACACATCAGCAATCTTCTGGTAAGCCCGGCGCTCGCTGGCACGGATCTCACGGATGCGCTCCAGCAGCTCATCGAAGTAATCCTTGCCGAAGGGGCGGCCATTCTTCATCATTTCATCGTTGAGGACAAAGCCCTTCTGGATATATTCTTTCAGGGTTTTGGTAGCCCACTGACGGAAGCGAGTAGCTTTCTTGGAGTTTACACGATAGCCTACGGCGATGATGGCATCAAGATTGTAATGGTCAATCGTTCTGTTTACGGTTCTTGAGCCCTCTTTTCGAACTACCGAGAATTTCTCGGTAGTTGCGTTTTGCTCCAGTTCGCCCTCTGCGTAGATGTTTTTCAGATGAAGAGAGACATTATCAGTAGTACAGTCGAACAGCTCTGCCATACCACTTTGCGTCAGCCAGAAGTTTTCTTCATAAAATACGACATTGACGACCTCTTTTTCCACATCGTTCTGATATAGCAGGATGTCACCGGTCTTCATTATTTCATTGCTCATAGATACCCTCCTTGCGAAGTTATCTTTTTGATATTTTAATTTACAGATAACATTGTATCATATGATTGTGAACATTTCAAGATAAAGAGAGAAAAAAGGCGGAAGAGATTCCTCCCTCCCGCCTGTATCTCATCGTTCGGCTGCTGCCATGCGCTGTTTCTTCTCCCGCTGAACCTCCAGTTCGGCGCAGCGGCGTTTATTATAAGCAAGCAAATCCAGTGTGCCCTGGTACAGATCCTTTTCGCCGGATTCAAATACAGCCACCAGATACTTTTTCTTCTTATACTTGTCATAGATGTCTTTCAGCCCCTCACGCAGAGCGAGGTCTTTCTTTTCGGCGTTGGTCAGCCAGATTTCGACCAACTGCTTCTCATCTCTGACGTTCATCTCCAAACAACATCACACTCCTTCATGGTACTATTTTCCTCATCTTTCCTGCGGTTTATGCGCGATTACCTTTTTTGCTGCCTTCAAAACTTCGGGTGGCAGCACTTCCACAGTGCGGCGAAGCTCGTCCAGTTCGGAGAGCTTGCGCTGAGTCTCCAGTTTCTTTTGGATGCTTTCTCTGGATGCGGAAGAAAGCTTCTTTTCCAGTTCCGCATTTTCCTCGGTCAGCTCTTTGTACGTCTTGTCGTACTTTTTCAGCTTTGTCCGCATGACCTCCACGCCGGGGATATACTTGTCCAGCAAGGCTTCCAGTTCTTCTGCCTTGGTCTTTTTGTTGAACAGGTTACTGTCGTTCAGAATCGCCATGATCTGCTCCTTCATTCGATTCAGATGCACAGCCTCCTTGAACAGCCTCGGCGGGATGTGGGTGCGACTGGTCTCGCTGGCGCTTTCGCCACGTTCCAGATCAGGATATTTCTTGACCATGTGCTTCCAAAATTCGTCCTGCCACCAAGTTAACTTTTTCTTGTTACCCACGATTTCCTTGGCGCTGAGCCGCTTGTCCTCTGTCAGCGGGACAAAACAAAGGTGCATATGGGGCGTTTTCTCGTCCATATGCACCACGGCAGATATGATCGTGTCCTTCGACTGATATTTCTGAATGAAGTCCAGCGCTTCGGTGAAATAGGCTTTGACTTCGGATTTCTTCTTGCCCTTGAAAAACTCCGGGCTGGCAGTAACCAGAGCCTCCACCACCCGTACGCTGTCGGAACGGGTGCGGCAGCCTGCTTCTGCAATCTGCTTTTCGGCCTCCGCACGATACTTGCGCTCCGGTGTCGCCAGATGGAAATTCAGGTGGCTGCGGGATGTGTCCACATCGGGATTGCTGGCGTATTTTTCTTTCGTGCGCTCGTTGTGGGATTCAATGTGACTGATCTCCGGCCCCTTGTATTTGGCAAAGCGGAGAATGGCGTACTGTGCTTTCATTAGCGATCCCTCCGTTTCTGCCATAGAATGTCGTAGCCCAGCACATCGGCCATCTCCACGACTTCCTTGTATCGGATGCTCTCCCGCTGCAGCTTGGCGGAGAGATTGGAAACGCTGTCGCTCCAATCATATTCATCGGCCAGCCTGTCCACCAGCTCCTGCATGGAAAACCCGGCACGGATGATCTGTGCTTTGATCTCGTTTCTGATGTTCATTTCGTTCCTCCTGACTTTTAGTAATGAAAACAGCGAAGCCGATGCACGCTTTGGCAAACCAGCTTCGCTGTGTGGTGAACTGTTCGGTTGTTTGCTAATTCGCTCAGATTTGGCGGCATGATGTCCTGTCCACAAGTGGGCATATCGGACTTTACGAAACCGCGTGACACTTCCCAAAACCGTGCAGATGCACACTTTTCAGGAATGCCGGTGCTCGATTCGGGGAAGCGCGATTCCGCGAAATCATTTCGCTCTGTGGATGAAATCTTCCCTGTTTTCATCTGTCTTGAAAATACCCCCGCTTTTTCAGTTCCTGCAGATCGAAGAGCACATCTTCGGTGCGGAGCTTGGCAAGGCGACTGAGAGTATAAATGTCGTAGGTGTCATCGATCAGAAGAAGCGTCATCAGCAGTTTCTGGCTTCCGGTCAGGTTGCTGTCATAGATATGAAACAGCGGCAGTTCCTTGTAATACGGTTTCTTCATTAAATTCCCCCTTTTGTAATTGGATTTGAAAATATCCATCCCATCCGCCCATCTATCCCAAATGGGATGCTTTGGATGGATGGGATGGTGCTTTTTGTGTTTGAACTCATAAAATGGGCGGTGTCACCAAAGCTTCGATACCCCAGAAGCCGTTGACCCGCTTGCCGAGACGGTTGGTAATGTGGTTGTCATGCTCGATACCAAATTCATCGGCGTACTTTTTCAGTGTCATGCTCACCGTCCGTACCGCCAACGGCTTATAGGTGTTGTCATTGCACCACATAGTATAGATGGCGTAAAGGTCAGCGGAAGTAATGGTGCTGTCAGCTTTCAGCTGGATATAACCTTCCGAGCGCATGAAGAGCATCACATTGTCCGCCTCACGCTTGGCCTCCACACGGTTCTCCTTGGTTCTTGTACTTTCGGTAAAGCAGTAGTTGTTTCCGATCAGCCTTTTCAGACCATCCAGGCACCAGAGGAAGATACCCTCGATCTCGGCGCAGAGCTTGTCCGCAAGAAAAGGATCGTCCTCACGGTCAAGAGGCTTCTTCTTCACCGACAGGATCAGCTGTCTGCGGTAGAAACCGTCCGAATGATCGTAAAGAGATTCCAGATCACCGTTAGAGAACGCCAGAAAGCGGACATACATTTCTCCCTGATAGCTCTGCTCGCCTTTGCGCTCCAAATCCATGGGCATTTCGGCAGTGATAAGAGACTTCAGATAGTGAGTGGATTTTAACGCCTCCATTTTCATGTCATCGTCCACCATCAGAAGCTGATGCTCCAGATCGGCTCTGGCAAAAGGGCTGCGCTCCACCTTGGCAATACTGCCGTTTTTCAGGTTGTCGCCCAGCATCTTCTGCATCACAACCCCGATGCGGCTTTTGCCCTCGCCGCCGTTGCCCTTCAGCAGCATCATGGTCTGGCCCCGGTTGGTGGGGATCAGGCAGTAGCCCAGGTACTCCTGCAGGGTCAGAATATCCTCATCCTCCAGAAGTTCCGATAAAAAATGCAGCCATGTTACAGGCTGCGGAGCGTTGGCCTTATAGTTGACCGGCAGACGGTTGCGGCAGAACTCCTTGCTTTCGGTGAACTCGCCGTTCAGGAACAGCGTACCGTTGGCCACATGAAGTCGATCTTCGTGTACCGGCAGATTGGGGACATAGGCTTCCAGTTTGAGCATTTCCAGAAGTCCCGATGCCCGTTTTGCGAGGCCGCAATTGAGATAAGGGCGTAGCATTTCATAGATTTCCTTGCGGACACTTTCTTCGTCGGTGATACGACCTTCCTTGGTGAAGAAGCAGCCGCCCACACGCACCATCGGATGCTGCTGCAAAAAGTCCTCGCAAAACCCGACCTCGTTTAGCGATTTGCCGTCATACCAAAAAGGTCTTTCGGCAGCGGTTTCAGATTTGCTCATTTGACTCCTCCTTGATTCGTTTTACCCGTTCCTGCAGGTAGGCGATTTGGCCGTCTTTCAATAAATTCTTTATCACATCCTCTCTTTCTTCCGACGTTCCTTCTGTCAGCAGCTCCACCGAAAACTTGACATATTCAAGCATATGGCAGGCTTCTGCGAACCGTGGATCTGGTTCGTCATCCGGTGACTGCGGTGCACAGTCTGTCATCCAGCCTTCGAGAATGCGCAGATAATCACTCAACACCCGAAAGCACAATCGCTCGTTCTCAGCCTGTGTCCTGTGTCGGTTCAGCTTGGCAAGTACGGACGGCTTCCCGGTTTGAATGCCGAAGTCGGCACTCAACTTTTGTGCGGCCTCCAAAGCGGTGATTCCGAACAACTTGGATGTGAATTCAATCACATCTCCTTTGGCACCGCAGCCGAAGCAGTAGAAGTAGTCCTCATTTAGCTTCATGCTTGGATGCAGGTCTCTGTGGAACGGACAGCAAACCATCCCGTTTCGGCTGACGCTCAGCCCGAAGCGTTCCGCTGCCATCCTCGGCGTGACAGTGGATTTGACGGCTTCAAAAATTGTCATAAGCATTTCTCCTTTCGATTTTCTGACAAATCTCTTTGTCGTCTGAATATACGGAGAAAAAGTCTTAGACCGAAAAAATCAGGCTCTTGTGCAAGAAAACAAAAAAGCCCTCCCGAATTCTTGCAAAAATGCAAGTCGGAAGGGCGGATTCATAAAAATGTGATGTGCAGGAGCAAAATGCACTATAATAATGTGATATTACTGCTCGCCAAATGTGAAAATTCACCTTGTGAGTGAATATTCACCCTGATAGAGTGAAAATCCGGAAAGGAATCAATAAAAATGTGATTCCGTTATCATAACAGCCAATTTTTTTGTGATACCGTTGCTATTTCGGCCTGAGGAGCGTATAATAATAGTGTGAAAATAAGCGCAAGATCTCCAAGAAAAGTGTGACGGAGGTATTCTATGGAACGACTGATCCTGAAACGACTGCTGGAATGGAAAAACTCGCCTTACCGCAAGCCGCTGATTCTCAAAGGAGTACGGCAGGTGGGCAAGACGTGGATTCTTAAGGAATTCGGCAGACGTTATTATGATAATACAGCCTACTTTAACTTCGATGAACACGAGGAGTATAAGCAGTTCTTTGAAACGACCAAGGACGTTGACCGGCTTCTGCAAAACCTGATGCTGGCCAGCGGACAGAAGATCGTGCCGGAAAAGACACTCATTATTTTTGACGAAGTACAGGACTGCCCGAAAGTCATCAACTCCATGAAGTATTTCTGCGAAAATGCGCCGCAGTATCACATTGCCTGTGCCGGTTCGTTGCTGGGCATTACGCTGGCAAGGCCGTCCTCTTTCCCGGTGGGCAAGGTCAACTTCATGCAGATCGATCCAATGACGTTTACGGAGTTTTTGCTGGCCAACGGTGATGAGAATCTCGCAAACTATCTGGATGCTGTGGACACGCTGGAACCGCTCCCGGATGCTTTTTTCAATCCGCTGTATGAGAAGCTCAAAATGTACTATGTCACGGGCGGAATGCCGGAATCTGTGCTCATGTGGACGCAGGCGCGTGACGTGGAGGCCATGCAGGAGGCGCTGTCCGGAATTATCGGCGCATACGAGCGCGATTTTGCCAAACATCCGAATGTCAGCGAGTTCCCGAAAATCTCAATGATCTGGAAGTCTGTTCCGTCGCAGCTTGCCCGGGAGAATAAAAAGTTTATCTATAAGGTCGTTAAAGAGGGTGCGCGGGCGCGTGAGTATGAGGATGCACTGCAATGGCTGGTGGATGCCCGGCTTGTCCACAAGGTATACCGCAGCACCGCACCGGGACTTCCGATGTCGGCCTATGACGATCTGTCGGCGTTCAAAATCTACCTGGTGGATGTGGGATTGCTCCGCCGTCTGGCACAGCTTGCGCCGACTGCTTTTGGTGAGGGCAATCGCCTCTTTACCGAGTTCAAAGGAGCGTTGACAGAAAACTATGTGCTGCAAACACTCATCACACAATTTGAGGTGATGCCCCGCTACTGGAGCCAGAACAATCCTCCCTATGAGGTCGATTTCCTGATTCAGCGCGAGAATGATATTTTCCCGGTGGAGGTCAAGGCGGAAACCAATACCACCAGCCGGAGTCTGCGAAAATTCAAAGAGCTGTTTCCGGGGCAGGTAAAGCTCCGCGTGCGCTTCTCCCTGGACAATCTGAAGCTGGATGATGATGTGCTGAACATTCCGCTGTTCATGGCAGATCAGGCAGACCGGCTGATCGGACTGGCGCTGGAGAAGAGGGCGTAAAGGAGAGTATACTATGGCCATCAGTAAAAAGCTTGAGATTATATATCACAATGGTCAGCCGGATGGCATTCGCTCTATCCGCCGCCATCTGTCTACAATGACTACCTATGTCATCCCTCGTCCGTTGCTTTCAGAAGCCAAGAAACTGACAGGTATCAATCGTCCAGGCATCTATTATCTGATCAGCGAAACGGATGATAACAAGATTGCCCAGATCTATGTTGGGCAGACCCGAAACGGAGTCAGCAGATTGGATGACCACAATCGTTCAAAAGATTTCTGGAACAAAGCAATCATGTTCCTTGCCGACAGTAAAACCTTTTCTCTGGACATGATCAGCGGTCTTGAAGCTTTTGCAATCGGCAAGGCAATCGAAGCGAACCGCTACAAAGTAGAAAACACGGTAAATCCCAAATACGAGATTGATGAATATGATCTTCCTTTGATTGAGGAAGTGTATGAAGAAATCAAATTCATCATGGCAACCCAGGGGTATAAAATGGAGAACTCCAAAACAACTCTGAATGAAGCCAACACATTGCATACGACCCGAAATGGCGTCCAGGCACTTGGCGTCTATGATGGTGAGAAATTTGAAGTCCTTGAAGGGTCAGAAATTGATATGAGCCGCAAGTGCCACTCCGACAATATTGAGAAGCTTCGGCAAACCGCCATTGAAAACGGGAACATAGTTTGCAGCGGAGATAAACATATCCTGAATGTTTCTGTTCCGTTTTCTTCTCCCAGCTCGGCAGCAATGTTTGTGCTTGGTGGAAGCACCAACGGATGGATCGAATGGAAAAACAAAGACGGCAAAACGCTTGATGAAATGTACCGAAAATAACAGCGGTTAATCCAATGCTGAAAAGCGAGGAGGTGTGGTGAATGAGCAACGAGAGTGTATATCTTCCCGGTAAAATCCGTGACCGCATACAGGACTTGATGAAATCACACAAGGTCACACAGGCAGAACTTGCCACCAGGATAGATTGTTCGGAAAGTGCGCTGAGCCGTTTCATCAGCGGCAAGACGGACAAGCTGGGCGATGAAAATATCATTCGCATTGCCCGTGTGTTCAATGTCTCCACCGACTTCCTGCTTG
>OLOV01001159.1_pt1 | contig 21261 bp, 24 predicted proteins | sample 1672931 | NCBI WGS metagenome assembly OLOV01 (sample SAMEA3136738, study PRJEB25190) | human gut metagenome | biome: human gut; feature: human-associated habitat; material: faeces | place: Austria | collected 2013
GCGCCGATTGAGAAGAAGCGGGTGGCATGGTCCAGCATTTTCCCGTTTTTCTTCGCGGAATAAATTCCCATTGGTATGCCCACAAACAGTGCAAACAGGAAGCCCACCAGCACCAGTTCCATCGTTGCGGGGAAATAGCTCGCAAGTTCCTTTGTAATGAGTTCCTTCGTGCGCAGCGAGCGTCCAAGATCGCCCGAAAGAAGATCCTTCAAATAGTTCACATACTGCGTTGCCAACGGCTTATCCAGCCCAAGCTCGGCAATGGCCTGCTGCCGCTGTTCTTCCGTTGCACGTTCGCCAGCCCATTTGCCGGCTACATCCGAAGGGACGACGCGCGTGATGAAGAACGTAATGGTGACTACGCCCAACAGCACAATGAGGCCGTTCAGCAGTCGTTTTATAATATATTTTCCCATAGGTTCAGCGTTCTCCTTTGTCTTACAGGGGGAGCGGCAGCTCCCCCTGCCGATGTGCGTTATACCCTGGAAACGGGCAACTTACTTATGTGTAATGTTGAAATAAAGCGTGGAGTTAGGGTACGCCGGATTATAGTAGAAGCCGTCGATCTCCGTGGAAACTGCATAAGTGATGATCTGATCGTAAACCGGGATCATGTGCGCACCGTCCAGAACGCCCATCTGCACCTCTTTATACAGCGCTTCCGCACTGGCACGGTCCGTTGCGGTCAGCTGCATCGCTTCTTCAATCTTCGCGTCCCACTCAGCGTTTTTGATATAGCTCAAGTTAAACGCGGGGCTCTCCTCAGAGTGCACCATGCTCTGGAACCAACTGGAAGGATCGGCATAATCCGGCCACCAGATCATAACGAAGATATCCTGCCTGTCCTCCGGGCGCGTAGCGCGTGCATGTTCAATGTGGGCATCCCAGCCACGCTCACGGATTTCCATATTAATGCCAAGTTCTTTAAGATAGGTCTGCCAGAGCTGTGCAAAATCCTTGTATTCGGTATAGCCAGACTGGATGGCAAACTCCAGATTCACAGCGCTTACATCCACACCCGAATTCGCAAGGCATTCCCTGGCCTTATCCATGTTAAATTCGTATTGCGTGCAGGTTTCGTCATGTCCCCAAAGGCCGGGCGTTACAAGGCCGCGGGAAAGCTGTCCACGGTTTTCCAGCACCCCATTGATCACTTCTTCATAAGGGAACGAATACGCAAGCGCCTTGCGGAATTCCTCGTTGCTGCAGGGTTCCTTTTCCGTGTTGAAGAAAAGCAGGATGTTGTTATAAGTATTCACATATTTCACATCGACCTTTTCGTTCGACTTTAGCGCAGCAATATCCGTCGTGGAAAAATTGTAAGCAATCTGGGCATCGCCCGTCTCAAGGAGCTGACGGCGCGTACCGCTTTCCACGTGTTTCTTAATAACGACCGTTTTATAGGAGTTTTCCTTCCATTCCTGCCAATATCCATCGTATGCGGAAAGGATTACCTGATCGCCGGTCACAAGGCTCTTTACGGTGTACGGACCAGAGCCGCCATCGTTTCCCTCTTCATTGTTGAACCAGTCGCTCTCCTGGTCGCATGCACTTTCCGACATGATATAAGCCGCATAGGCAGCCGAAGCGATTAGATCCACCGATGTGGACGCGGAGCAAGTGAACCGAACCACGTAATCGCTTACCACCTCAATGGTTTCGACATTGGCCCAAATGTAAGCGGCGCCTTTGGCCAACCCGATTGTGCGCTCGATAGACCTTTTAACCGCATTTGCGTTCATTTTTGTGCCGTCATGGAAGGTCACGTCCTCACGCAGGGTAAATTCCCATACTGTGCCGTCATCGCTGTGTGTCCAGGAAGTAGCGAGGCAGGGCTCCACCTCGCCTGTCTGATCGTTATAGCGAGTTAATGTTTCATATACATTTTGGAGGACACATACGCCGTTGGAATTTTCCACGCTGGGGTCCAACGTCAGGTAAGGTTCCGAGCCGCAGGCATAGTAGAGAATTGCGTCCGAAGTAATTCCGCCGTCCTGTCCGCAGCCTGCAAAAAGCGAAGCCGCCAGAAGAATAGTAAGCATCAGTACTAAGCTTTTTTTCATGGTTTCCTCCCAAAGTATGGTTTATTTGAGCGCTGTGCCGCAGTGCAAGCGGCGACAGGCGTTCATTCGTAATTCAAAACATTGCTTTTCCGTCATTTTGTTCCAATTTGCTGTTTGATTCCAGCATGCATTCAAAGTTCATAAGCGGGCAGCCCACACAAATACAATCGGGTTTCATCTGATTTGTGCTCCCATCCTTAAGTTATTTTAAAGGTTAAAGTTACTTGAATGTCAATACGGTTTTAGATATAATTTAAATATAATCTGCTTTCATTACTTCCAGGCATTTATGGTACAGGAGGCTGACAGGAAATGTGGGACAAAGATAAAACAGTGAACATTTCAACCGTTTCAGAAACGTTTGGAATTCCTGCCTCAACGCTGCGCTATTGGGAGTCTATGGGCTTGATCTCCTTAAGCCGGCGCGAAAACAATTACCGTGAATATACTTATTCTTCCCTGTTGGATCTCTGTGACATCTGTTATCTGCGCAACCTCGGCATTCCGGTTAAGGCCATTAAGGAATATCAGACGCTAAGCCTTGCAGACAGCAACGCGCTGTACTTGAAGAAAAAAAGCGAGCTTGAAGCACAGATTAACAGTTTGCAGGGAACCTATTCCATGCTGCGCAAAACGCTAAGCCTCATGGAGGAGCTGGAATATATCCGGGAACACCCTTACACAGAAACGCAGCCAGATATACCGCTCCTTCTCAGCCACTCCAAGCTTTACGACAAGGAGGTCTGGAAAAAATACTTTTCCGGGCAATACCAGTTTGCAGGAGTGCGCCTGGGGCCTCCGGATTACCGATGGATCTGGGGATGGGCCGCTGAATCCTGCGGACCGGATGAAGAGCTTGCCTGGACTTTCGCGGAAGGGAACCGCCACTTTGCGCAGTTCATTCTGCGCATTGACATAACAAACCGTAAACACACTAACTTGGATGAAGCGATTAATCACCTGACTGCATGTGGCTATACCATCGGTGAAATCATCGTGCGTTATATTACAATCGCTTATGAAGATCAAACGCGCTGGGATTATTACAAAGCTTGGATCGAATTCATTTGACTTGGCAAGACCAGTTGGTTACCGTGTTTCGATACCTGTTGGGGGCTTTCTTTGTATTGTGAAAGCCCCCTACGCCTCAAAATTATACTTCCAGTAGATTTGTATTTCGCCGTATTTGACTTCAATTTTATCGATCAATAATTTTGCAACCTCCCGTTTTTGTTGAATGGTCATGTGCGGCCACAAGCGGGCTGTATCACGGAATTGCAGCAGCTCTTGCTGAGACGGCAATTTAGCTCTATGCGATCTCAGTTCCACCCCAAGCAGCTTTTTCTTTTCCTCCAATTCGGCAATCTTTTTCATCACCGCTGAAGCGGAAGACGGTTCCCCCTCCGCAAGCGCATCAATCAGCCGGTTCAGTTTCTCGCTGATCTTCGCCTGCTCAATTTTTATTCTTGATTCCTCCGTATCGAGTTCCATCTCTATTTTTGCCTCAATATCTCTCCTGCGTTCCACCATTTGCATAAGCTCATGCTCAACGCCCGCTTCAAGTTCATCAACGCGTTGTGATCCAAACTGGCTGCAGATTCCGCAATTTGTGTTTCCGCTGCACACAAACCGTTTTATGCCGCGCCCTTTTTGGTCCACCATCACTTTCAGGGAATGCCCGCAATATCCGCATTTTACCATCCCGGTCAGCCAGCTGTGTTTCCCCTTTCCCGCATTGCAAATCTGCCGGTTCGCTTTTAATTTGGTTTGGCATCGTAGAAAGGTGTCGGAATCAACCAAACCCGGATGCAGCCCAATTGAAAGCTTCAGCCTGTCGTATTGGGAAAACTTCCGGCGCGACCTTTCCCATCCTCCGTAAGTGATGCATCCGTTTACAGCAATAAAGTCCTCGATTGGGTTCGTAATCGTCATGCCAAGCGCATTATAATAAGCAAAGATGTCCGCATTTGCCCGGACGTAGATTGGGTTGCTCAAAATCCGGCTGATTTTGCCTCCATCCCAAGGAGCTTCCCCAGGCGATGGGATCCCTTGTGCATTGAGCCTCTTTGCTATCGCACCAAGCGAATCTCCCGTGTACGCATATTCGTTAAACATGCTGCGCACGATATCGCTCTCCTCGTTTACATCAAGCGTATGCACCTGCTTGCCCCCGACCTTTGCAATTGCTTTACCAAAACCATATGGCGCCACCCCATCATATGCGCCGCGCTCCATCCGGGTCGCATAGTTGTCCTTCACGCGCATTTGGATTGTCTCGCGTTCCAACTGTGCAAACACCATTATGATGCTGAGCATTGCGTTTCCAATCGGCGTTGAGGTATCAAATTTTTCCCGGCACGAAACGAACTCAACATCCTTTTTTTTGAATACATCGATCATCTCGGCAAAATCCAGAAGCGAGCGGCTAAGCCTGTCCAGCCGGTAGACGATCACTCTTTCGATGGTGCCTTTTCTTACATCGGCCATAAGCTGCTGAAATGCCGGCCGTTCCGTGTTTTTTCCACTGTATCCCTTATCGTTGTAGTGCTGATATTCCGCGCTTCCGTTTTCATTCAGGCAGGCGTCAAGCTGTGATTCAATCGACAAACTGTCCTTAACGTCAAGGGATTGCCTCGTATACACCGCGTTCATAGCGAGCTTGCCCTCACGCTCGTCTCGCAACCGCTACCCATAGCGATCAATGTGTTTTTGCTATTTTCGCATTTTTCCATTTCAGCATAAATATGCGTGAGCAGTTTCTGGGACAACTCTGCCAGTTCATCCCATGCAAAATTATCGTTTGCAGCCGGATATACGTTTACAACCGTCATAATACCCTCTCAATTGATTTCAAATTATTATTTAGATTTGTTTTATATATATGCTTTTGTTGATTTGATATGAATATGAAATATGAAAGCGAAGAGCGATTTCTCCCGCTTACAGCACTGCTAAAAATACGTTTTGTATAATTAGATTATACCCCTATGGATACAATTCGCTATGATTTGAGAACCTTGAACCGCCAGTTTCAGCTTGCCTCCAAACAGCGAACAGTCTGCTCCAACAATTTGATTGCTCTTTTGGAGCAATCCTTTCCTAGCATTCGTAAGTGCTTTGACAGCCCTGTACGAAACGATGGGACGCAAAAATGGGTGGACTTCGCTCATACCTTCTGGCATGTGGACTGTGTGCGGAAGCAGAGCCTCAACGCCTTCTCTGAACGATACCGGAAATGGTGTACCAGTGCCGGTGACAGCACCCACAACCAACTCCACGAGATAGCGTGTGTCAACTTCAGCACGATAAACGCTACTGTCGCCAAGCCAAACAGGACTACGCCACCACTAGCTGTTAATTTCATTCCGCAATCACCTCTCCGCGACAATTGGGACACACATTGCCGTTTACCACCAGCACGATCGCTCCACATGTATCGCAAATAGTTTCTAGCCTTCCATCAAGTGCATACTGATGACAGGATTCACATTCGTAGTATCCTTCATCGTCATCAAAGACGAGCGCGGGTGTTTCATTAAAAGGATCAATTTCCTTTCCGCACACATAGCAAACCACTTTTATCTCCTCGCCTTCCTTGTACTCGCTCATGAAAAATCCTCTATCAATCTAGCTTCTGCAAAGTTGTCGATGTCTGCATAGTAGTCACCCTCCCATTCATCGAATTGTTTCTCAAAATCCTTTGCTATTTGCACAACACTGTCAGACAAGCTCTTTGAATCTTCTACTACAATCTTGCCTTTTCGTTCCAATATCATTGCGATTTGTGTGATTTCAAACACATTTTTCAGCAGTTTTTCGTCCATATCCTTCCCTTTCAGCACAGTCTGGGCAGAGTACGAGATTGTTCCCTTGTAATATCATGTAATAATTCAGCACTCCAACTTTATCTTTTAAGCACTTGGAGCAGAAGGTTTTGCCGCAAACCTCACAACCCCACATACCATAAGTATTCATAGTCATCTGAAGAAATATCTGTCCCAAGGTTTTGACACCCTTCTGCTTCAGGATACTTCATGATGTCAGGGCTTTCCTCAATCATTTTTCTAAGCATCTCTTTGTGCTCATATTGCCTACATTCCCGCTCGCTCTCAAATTGACTCCCATCTTCCGCGATAAAACAACAAACGCCCACAGGGCCAATACCGCTGCGAGCGCTTTAATTCCATTCCATACGAACCACGCCGGACTACCAAACCGAATTCTCACGCTGCATTCCCTTCCTGCAACGCGCACGCCTGCTTTGCCAAATCCGCAAGTGTTCGCCGCATTGCTGCCATTTCCGCTTGAAGCTCGGCATCAAACAGAAGCTCCATCTTGAATTCATTTTGCATACGGGCAATTTCACCCGCCAACCGCAATGCCATTTGCTGAATACGTTCAAGTTTACTCATTTTCAAGTTTCCCTTTCATTAATAATTTACATATTGGGGTAAAAAAAAAGAGACTGTTGTGAAACAGCCACTTATAGGGTTCAGCAGTAAAAGCTAATTTCATCAATATCAAAGTACCGTTTCCACTCAGAACAAATCCAGAAGAATTGTGCAGATATCATATCAAGAAGACTATTCAGTTCTCGCTGGGGGATTCTACTATTATTGTTCGCAACAACACATCCACCTGATTTTGTCAGCCACACTTTTGTTGCACTTTGGCTTGGTTTGCCCTCCGCAATATGCACATGTACTGGCTCTCCGTTTTCATTTGACCAGAAATAGACAATGTAGTTTCCAGCTCTAAACAGACTTGGCAAGGCAAACACCCCCTGTTTCTGCATACCGATATATTAAATGAGCATTGCTTTCCAAGAATTTCACAAAGAATGCTATTTCATCATCTGTAAATCCTTCTCTCGAAATCCACTCATAAGTCGGCAGAACGCACCGCGCCGAATCAAACCCATTTTCCGTTGGGCGCTCAAACTGTACTTCAACAGTATTGCCCTGCTTGACTTGCGTATGCAGTATAGCCGTTTCATCTGCTAATTCCATATACGGATACAGCACTTGAATTCACTCCCTTCTTACTTCATAGTATACTCGTTGCAATCTCAAAAATCCATTCCGTCAATGCAGTTATCATAGACGAAATCTGTGATTTTCAGCATTTCACCAGTTTCGTAGTATTTCACAAGCAGCCCTGTAAAGTCTCGTTGGTATTCAATTGGAATAGAGATAATCCCCTTTCCATTTGATATCATAACTTGATTCGCCGCCAACATGCTGGTTCGTTTGTTTCCATCAAGAAACATTTGTTTTCTCATTAAATACAGCATGAGCGAGATTCCGCGCTCCGTTTCGTTTTCAATTTCCATGATGCGCGCCATTTCCTCTTTTATCTGTGATTCAATTGGAATATCAGGTTTCCACGTTGTACCACCGATAGACACTGGAATTTTCCTAATGAATCCCGCATTTATCACAAGGTTGTCACCGCCCACAATTTGATTCACCTTGCATACAAAAGGATAATCCATTGGATAGTCTAGATTTTCCAGAACAAATTGCCATGCTCGTTTTAGGTTGTTGACTGCGATGATTTCATTCACAGAGATTCCATTCGCGCCCATGCCATTAAAGATGGATTCAGTATCCGGATAGGTAACGCCAAGCCCTTCCAGCCTTGCAGATTTCCATATATAATCCACAATATTACGCTTTGCAACAAACACATTTTGCTCCTGTGTCATGTTGTACTTGTTTTTCATTTTGCGTACCTCTTCCATCTCAATTCACCTCATAGTATACTCGTTATCATGGTTTAAAACAAGGCCGAAACTTTTCGGCACAACAAGCTTTCACCTATTGCGGAATTGTTCCGGCCTTGCGGTTTATGGACGCAGTTTATGCAGTTTTGGGTTCGCGCTTGCTACATTTTCCACCCATTCCGCCACATAGTTTACCGCGTCGCGGGTTTCCTCTGAATATTCAGTAAGCGTATCCACCTTTTCCGTCAGGCTGTCCATACGGCAATTCATTTCAGACATGTTGGCTTTCATGGATTCCATGTCCGCTCGCATTGCGGCCAGCACTTCCAAAATTCGTTCTTCGTTATTCATGCTCCTCACCTCATTATGAATTGTATCCCATTTTCCCGCATTTCACAAGCAGATAAACACACAATTGGGCACACCAAGCAAAACCCGGTGCGCCCTATCTGCATTCACTATGCCGCCGTTTTCGCATCCTCCTTCCGCTGCTTTTCCTTGTCAGCAAACACGTCAATTTCTTCTGGCTTCGGATCGGGCTTTATCTGCTTCGCGGCTTCCTTCGCAGCCTTTGCCGCCGCACGCTTCGCCGCCTGTCTTGCCTCACGCGCCGCCCGGACTTCCTCCGCTGTGCGCATCTCGCCGCCGTCAATGCGTGCAATCAGAGTGCGCTCAAAGCTCTTGCGGAAAGATGCTTCTCCTGTAGAAGTGAACACAAATTGACCGTCAGCCTGCTTGCGGAATGTGCCAACATGGGGCAAGTATGCTTCTACCTCCGTTTTGCCTGCGACATACCGCGTGCCGGACTTGCCCACGTGCTCCTCCATAAGATCCTTAAAAGTTTTGAAAAATTCTACCTTTGCCGCCTGCATAGACTCATTGTCTCCGCGCTTTGCTGCACAAGCAAGCCGCGACAAGTCGCGCTGCATGAAATATACTGCCAGTGTGTACGCCCGGAAATCGTCACGGCTGTCAAAATCCGCTGCCTTGAGGCTGCGCCCTGCCTGCACTGCTTCCCGCATAACCTGCTCAAAACCTGCCAACTTGAAAGTACCATCCTTAATCGTCATTGTAATGTTCCTCCTCTTGAAAATATAGTTATTGCGTGGTAGACTTGAATTGTGCCTATTAGCAACACAAGGCGCACAACGCTGCAACGCTATGCGCCGTACTGTTGATAATAAACCCGGTTTGCGCGTCTCACATTCGCGCTTGCCGTTCCCCGGTTCAGTGTTTCGGCTTCCGCCCTTCCCCGCCGCCTTTTGTAGGCGTTTCGCGTGGGCGCTGATTCCTGCCGCGCTTGCTGTCGTGGGTAATGAAATTGTCAAGGTTCGTGGGCTTGTAAGGCGTGGCCGTTGCCGTTGGGCTGCTGCCGTGCGCTTGCGGTACTGGTGCATCCGCTTGCCGTCTCTGCCGTTGGGCTGATAGGCTTGCGGCCTTGCCGCTTGCGCTTGCCTTGCATGGTGTGTTCGGACTGTTTCGCCGTCCGTTGCGTCCCTTGCTATGGTTATATGATAATCTATTGTGCAATAGATAGCAATAACAAAAGTATTAAATAAGTATTAAGTTATTGTAATAATTAATAATGCCTGTATAAAGGGGTTGAATATATGGATAAAGAGCCAAAAACAAGCGCCGCGCAATTAGCAAGTGCAAAAAAATATCTTGAAAAAATGAAACGTATAAACATGGCGCTGCCGCCCGAAAAAGCCCAAGATATAAAGGATTGTGCCGCGCTTGCCGGGCTGAGCATAACGCAATACTTGCTTATGTGCCATGAAAATTATCAACACGGCAAAATGAATAATAATTAGCTTCCTTTCGCCACACAACGGTGCACAAGCGCAAGCGCGGAGCAAGTAAGCGTGGCGCGGCGGCATAAGCGACAGCGGACAGCCGCCGTTTATTACAAAAGTGTTACGCAATGCAGGGATTTAGTACTTTAGACTGCCTCATCTAGTATTGATTGCTATGTGATATGGTATATTAAATTATCTTATATTGATAATGCTTTTATCGATATTAGCTTTATCGATATTAATATTATCGATTGGCATGCCGACTCAATGCCCGGTGATCCTTCCGCCCTTGCGTCTGCCGCTTCCCTGCCCTGTTTCCTGTTGCGCTTTTCGCAGAACCGCAACGGGGGGCGGGTTTACACCATAAAAACCGAACGTTTGTGCCAGTATGCACCTAGTCACTATTTCTCACTCTCAACTCAAAAAATCACTCAAATTATCATCAATTTTCGCCCCTCTCAGCATCGCCAGATTTCAATGCATATTCACACGTAAAGCGCAGTGTTTATTTAATATAATTTCAGCCTGTAAAAATAGATTTTTCAGTAATTTAGCCGCTTTTTCCGCACTTTTTCATCAATTCGGATTTACGCAGATCGCCAATTATGATATAATAATTGCATAAGGCGGGGCTGCCCTGCGGCTGCCGGAGCGGAGCAGTGAGTGAATGCGAAGCGGCGAATTCTGAGCAAAGGAATGCAAAATATGAACAATGTAGCAATGCTTATACACGATGAAAAGGAAGTCGGCGTGGTGCTGCGTGTCAACTTTGCTGGCTCAAACAGAGGGCTGGTGGCGAGTGGCAGCGAAGTATCATGTAGCCACAAAGGTGAGAATACTCCTGAGCCGTTGGCGAGTAGGAGCAAAGCGAATACTCACCACGGCGAAGACTGCTCCTCTGAACCAATAAAAGATGAAGAAGATGTGCGGCGTGTCTGTCGCTATTTTGCGGATAACGGTAACAATCTGATGCTGACGCTGTTTGTGCTGGGTGTGAACACAGCATACCGCATTTCAGACATCCTGTCTCTGCGATGGGAAGAGGTGATAACGAGCGGAGCAGTGAGCACAAATCGCCCTGAAAAGAAAACTGCTAAGCGACGCTTAGTGTACCTGAATGATACGGTGCAAGCAGCCTTGGCGAATTGGCACGCGGAGTGCGGAGACTGCGCCGCCGGGTATGTGTTCGCATCCCCTCGCAAACCTGATGCGCCTGTAACAAGGCAGTACGTTGACAGGCAGCTCAAGCAAGCGGTGGCAGATCTGGGCATTGCAGCTCACGCCGGTACACACTTGATGCGCAAGACCTTTGCTTATCATCATATTTTACAGGCCAAAGATCGCAGCCGCGCCTTGGAGCAGTTGATGTTGCTGCTGAACCATTCCAATGTAATGACCACCTTGAGGTATGCCGGGATTACAAAAGATGAGATTGCCGAAGCTTATCATGATGTGCAGTTGGGCGAAGTGCCATCGAATAACGAAGTGCATTTTCTATTTTACAGGTAAAAAGAATAAAAAAGGGTGAGCGGAGCGAGCCTGAGCAAGCCACGTGAACCGCGCCCCGCCCTTACCCCCGCAAAGGTTTGCGTGGCGAAGCGGGTGCCAACGGCTAGAGTTTGTTAGTTTGCTGCCTGCACTCGCGCCTCCGCCCCCAAACGCACGGCGCGGTGCCTGCCTTGACGGGTGCTATATTATAGGAATTGTCGGCTTGTCGCTGACGCTCCAGCCGCGCCGCGAACGCGGCGAAAGGTAGAAATGACGAGCGAAGCCATGGAGTCAGAATTAGAGCTAACGAGTGAACGAGTGCAGCGACAATTTTAACGGAAGTGTAGCGAGTAGCAGGTGAGCAACAGCGAAGCAACGAACGATGCGAAAATTTATTTGAGCAAGTGAGCGGCAGCAAAGCAGCGAATGCAGTGAAGAAATTTTTCTGAGCAAATGAGCAATTCGGATTTACAAAGTGCTGCAAGCCGTAGTATGATGTGTGTGCATGGCGAAGCAGTTGCTTTACACTTCATTCGGGCGCTAGCCCGGCGCGGCCCCTGCCGCGCTTCATATCTGCTTTAATCCCAATTCATTTTTAACAACAACCATATATTTGTGAGATGAGTGCGAAAAAACATAGGTGTTTAGCCTGTTTCGAGGCACATTTTAAAAATTTTGCTAAAAAAACCTCGGCAAAATCTCAACCGTGTAAACTATATACTTAGTATTACTAAACAAAGAGGAGGTCGTTTTCTATTATTGTAAAAGTGTGTGACGCCATCATGGGGTCTGGTAAAACCATGGCGGCGATCACAGAAATGAACGAGCGAACTGATACTCGGTTCGTATTTGTGACACCGTATCTGGACGAGGTGCATCGCATTTGCGTCGGATGCGAAGGAAGGAGGTTTGTCGCGCCGGATGCTGACGTTTGCGGAACGAAGCTGCGCCACTTCAAATCTCTTATACGGGCAGGGAGAAATGTCGCCTGCTCTCACGCGTTGTTCCGGGACTACGATGCTGAAGCAGTAGAAGATATAGCTACTGTGGGGTATACGCTGATTCTGGACGAATCAATTACAGCAATGGACGTGTTGCCAGTCGGGAAAAAGGACGTAGACATCATGTTGGCGTCTGGGATTATACAGGTAGATGACTATGGCCGGGTTATTTGGGCGGACAACGAATACGTCGGTGTATATGGCGGTCTGCGCGAACTGATAGATAGCGGATATGTTACTTTAGAAGAGGGCAGACTGCTACTATGGACACTGCCGCTCAGGTTGTTTGAGGCATTTAACGAGGTGATTATCCTTACCTATTTGTTTAGAGCACAACCACTTCACTATTATTTTCAGTCACGAAGTGTCCCGCTATTTTAAAGCTGCTTTTGAGCTTCATTCACAAGGCGTGTGGTTATCCGCTGATTCTTTTTGAAGTATCTTCCTCCGGGGTCCGAAAGCACAGCTCGGATCCGCCCGGTATCATTACTTTCAAGCGCGACGTTGAGGCTGTTCTGCACGCCGCTAAAACACAGCAGATTTCCGGAGTCGGAATCGAATATACCCCATCGTCAGTCTATCGTTGTTATCCGGTCAACATAAGCAAGGAATCATTTGGCGTAATTGCCGTGCTTTTGGGGAACGATGGATACGAACCAGATATTTTCCCATTTATCGACTCACTTCTGCAGCGTGCGAATATTGCATTGGAGCGGCAGCGGCTGATCGATACCCAACAAAAACTTTCCATTGAGAAGCATCTGGAATATATGCGCTCCAATTTTCTCCGGGCGATTTCGCATGACCTACGTTCGCCGCTTGCAGCTATTGCGGCAGCCTGCTACGCATTGGAGCAAACCCACGGCATGTCAAAAAGCAATCTTCGGCTAATATCGGATATACAGGAAGAATCGGTATGGCTCACGCAAATGGTTGAAAACCTGCTCTCCATAACGCGGCTTGATACGGGATCTCCAAAATTGAACCTTACCTCCGAGGCAGTTGAGGAAATTGTGGGCGAAGCTGCCTATAAATGCCGGATACGCTTCCCCGATTTAAACCTCGAGGTCAGAGTGCCGGATCAGGTAATGATTATCCAAATGGATGCTATGCTCATTACACAGGTGATCCTCAACCTTGTGGAAAACGCTCTGAAATATGGAGGGAGCAGCAAAAAAGTTCTTTTGACCGTAAGCCGTGACAATACAGACGCCATATTTTCTATCCGAGACTATGGCTTGGGAATACTGTCCGAAATGAAGGATACACTTTTTTCTGGAAACGGCATCGCCCGGGATGATTCCAGGCGCGGTTTTGGCATCGGGCTTTCCATCTGCAAAACGATTGTCAGCGCACATCGCGGAAAAATAAGTGCAAAAAACTGTATAGACGGCGGCGCGGAATTTATTTTCACGCTGCCGTTGGAGGAGCCAGAGCATGAAAACCGCTAAAAAGATTTTAATTATAGAGGACGACCCCCATATTATGCGCGCGCTTGCGTCAATTTTGGAAAAAGAAGGATATTCCCTGGATTGTGTATCCACGAGACAGGACGCTTTGAATATCGTCCGATCTTTCTCACCGGATCTATTTCTATTGGATCTTGGTCTGCCAGACATGGATGGCTTGCAGGTGATTCAACAGCTGCGCCAGCAAACAGTGCGCCCGATCATTATCATTTCCGCCCGTGCGCAGGAAGACGAGAAGGTACTCGCGCTTGACTATGGCGCTGACGATTACGTCACAAAGCCCTTTGGTGCAAAGGAGCTCAAAGCGCGTATCCGCTCCGCGCTCAGGCATACATATCTGAGCCAGCAAAGCGATAGCTTGGGTCGGGACTGCTACACCGTTGGGTCATTGACCGTCGATTATCGCATGGAGCGCGTTCTGAAAAATGGCATGGACGTACATTTAACCAACACCGAGTACCAGATCGTAGCGCTGATTTCAGGAGCTTCCGGCCAAGTGCTGACATATCAGCGCATTATATCCAGCATCTGGGGGCCTTACGCCGACGCTGACAACAACCGCGTGCTTCGCGTCAACATGGCAAATATCAGACGCAAAATCGAGGAGAACCCAGCGTCGCCCAAGTATATTTTTACCGATGTGGGTGTCGGCTACCGTATGGCGCCCGAAAAGAGGACGGACGAATCCTAGCATGCCTAAGCGCTTCCCGCAGAACACCACATATAAAAGGAGAAAAAATGATGTTCGACCTATTGATCCGCAATGCCTTTGTAGTAGATGGTACTGGCTCCCCTGGCTTTCACAGCGATTTAGCCATGCTGGATGGAAAGATTGCTGCGATGTCGCCGCGCATCACGGCAGAGGCCGCCCGCATAATTGACGCGAGCGGTCTAACGTTGACCCCGGGATTTATCGACGCACACAGCCACGGGGACGTCCTGGTTGAGGAATATCCCGAGTGTATCGCGGCGGTAGAACAGGGAATCACCACACAGGTTGCCGGAATGTGCGGCGAATCCGCGGCACCGCTTTCAGAAGCGCATCTGGAGGATGGCCTGCGGATTCTGCACTCGCTGAAGAACGGCAAATTGCCATCACCGGCCAAAAATCGGTATTCATTTGGGAAATACCTCGACCAAATTGACCGCCCTCTTGGCACCAACATGGCCTTTCTTGTGGGACATGGCACAATTCGCGCTGCGGTGATGGGGTTTTCGGATCGATCCCCTACAAAAGGCGAACTGAAAAAAATGGTGGCCTATGTCCACGAAGCTATGCAAGGCGGCGCTTTGGGGATTTCCTTTGGGCTGATCTACCCGCCAGGCTCTTATTGCAACGCAGAAGAAATGATCGCACTGTGCAAAGCCGTTGCAGACCGTGGCGGAATCATGACCGTGCACCTGCGCTCCGAAAGCACGCAGCTCGTTGAAGCAGTGGAAGAAATGCTTTATGTCGTCCGTCATTCCGGCGTTCGTTGCGTGATCTCGCATCATAAGGCAACAGGTGGCCCCGCAAACTGGGGAAAAACAGAGCGGACGCTTGCGCTGATCGAGGAGGCAAACGCAGCTGGGTTTGATGTGTTCTGCGATCAATATCCATATACCGCGTCTGCCACAGGCTTATCGACCAACATCCCGGACAAAATGCATGCGCTTGGCACGAAAAGCCTTCTCCAGCTTCTTGCCTCCGAGGCCGGCCGTGCTCAGCTGCGCCCAATGATTTTGGGTGCGCGCACAGCGAAGGAGCGTTTCCAATATACCATGATTGGTTCCTCGCCTTCGCATCCCCAATATAACGGGCGGATGCTTAACGAAATTGCCGATGCACTGGGGCAGGATTCATACGAGCTCCAATGCGATATTCTTCTTGCTGATAAGCTTTTGACCGGAGGCATATATCATACTATGAGCGAGGATGACCTCCAGCGGGTCATGCAGTATCCCCGCACTATGGTTGGGACAGACGGCTTATGGTATCCAGGCTGTGAAGGGGCGCCTCCCCGGTCGATCGGAACGTTTCCCCGCATGCTTGGAAGGTATGTGCGGCAGAAGAAATATATATCTCTCGAAAACGCGATTCGTAAAATGACATCGCTTCCAGCTCAGGTCTATGGCATGCGCGGAAACGGCATCGTGGCCTCCGGTTTTGACGCAGATCTTGTGCTATTTGACGCTGAAAAAATCATTGACAGGGCGGAATATGAGGCCTTTTGCCAGCGCTGCGAAGGTCTGGCCAGCGTGATAATCGGCGGCAAAATTGCTGTGGAGGATGCCGTTTTTAACGGAACCAAAGCCGGCAAAGTCCTTCGCAAAGAGGCTTAAAAAAGCAGTTCCTCACTCCGGCTATTCCGTACATGAAAACCAAAGAAATGGCCACTGCAGATATGTAGCGGCCAAAGCGTATCGAGAGACAATCCCAAATTATGTGTAAACCTCAAAAAGGTGTAGAATGAGAGCACCATAATGGAGGGAAACACATATGGCAAGAAGGAATCGAATCCCGGAAGAAAACGAACGGCGCGCGAAGATCCGTGAGCTGCTGCAAACAAGCGGAATCAGCAGCATGGACGACATTCAGGACTTGTTCAAGGAAACAATCGCTGAGTTCATGGAGAATGGCCTTGAAGCAGAACTGGATGACGAGCTAGGTTACAGCAAATATGACTACAAAAACAAGGATACGGATAACAGCCGAAACGGTCACAGCAAGACACTGCGCACCAGTTACGGCGATGTAGGCGTATCCGTTTCCCGTGACCGCAAGGGCGAATTTGAACCGCAGCTATTGAAGAAGAATCAAACGAGCGTCAGTCAGGACATTGAGGAAAAGATTATCTCGATGTACGCTAAGGGCATGACCACCGGGGATATTGAAGCCCACATCCAGGACATCTATGGCATTGAGGTTTCGGACACAACGATCAGCCGCATCACAGATAAGATATTACCCGTAGCAAAGGAATGGCAGCAACGTCCTCTGGCGAGCTTTCTCTGGGAAAAACGGTTGCGCAGGCCTTGTCCTTTGCAAATCACGCTGCCGCAGTGACGGTCACACGTAAAGGCGCGCAAGCGGCCATCCCCACAAGAGATGAAGTGCAACTATAATTCCCCATATACCTCCTTAATGAGATTGCCTCTGCTGTTACGGCAGAGGCAATCTCATTTTTTCACAGGCGTATGGACATAACTCCCATTGGGGGTAGGCAGTGGCAAAACTTTGGGTATCTCGATTGCCTCCACGCAGTTGTAGTGGATGCGGAGCCGCGGCTCCCACACACCGTCGATTTTTTCTGCATTGAACACCTCCATCTTCTCAATGAGCTCATTGAGCATCCTGGGGGACAACTTTCTTGCACGGGCGTATTTGCGAACCAGGTCGATGAACATATCCGTGCTCATCGACCGGCTGCTCTGTTTCTCGATTTCGGAGCGGAGTTTTTTATTTTCTCCGCAAGCCCATTTTGCTCGTCCTCATACCGCCGTAACATTTTTGCAAATCGGTATGAGGAGAGCCTGGCGGAAAGCATTGCCTTCATAGTGGCCTCACCGTTGTCTTGCTTTGAAGAGAGTTGCTTACAGTTTCACTGCTTCTTGAGAATGCTATTTCCGATGATCACAATACCGGCCAGCATTTCGGCAACAGACAGGCCCATCAAAAGGCCCGAAACAAAGTCCTTCACATCTGAACCGCTGATAGTTGCGGCCATCGCGTTGCAAGCGATTCCGAGAAGGATCAGGATAACACCATACTACGACTCAATTCTGTCTGCACCCAACGCTGTATCCGTCACAACCATTGCGAAGGATTACGGCATGTCGGCTAAGGCGTTGAATGAGTTTCTGCACCAGCTTGGCACCCAGTATAAACGTGGCGCCGCACGGATGTTTCGGCCATTTGCGCCGTAAAAGTTCGAACGCTTTTGCAGCAAATATCTTCTTCTCGTTATCCAGTTGTTGTAGATAGTTCACTGTTTTGCCGGACAGTTCAACTGAGTGATTGTTTTAGCGAGGGAGTTGTACCTATGATATAGGATGAGCGCTCCATGGCACTGTTTCTCTGAATAAATACTCTCTTACCCCATAAGTAGTCCAGTTTTTTGTCCGTCCCCCTCAGATATGATCATGTAGAACTAATGAGTATTTTCGAAGGTGAAAATGCCGGAAACCGGCATTTTCACCCCAATTAATACTACTTGTCCTATACAATTTCAGCTTAGCGTTTGCCGCAAATATGTGGCAGGTCCACCTATCGTTATTCTCCGATTGATTGATAATATGCTTCAAGGTATTCAGCGGACTTCGCCAAATCCTGCTGGAACCGATATCCTGTATCAAGCATGATCAGGTTAGAGTTGGCAGGAACGTAGTTGCCTTTTCCCATAACCGCGATGATTTCATCGGTGTTGATGGCATAAAGTACGGCCTTGCGGAGGTTCTCATCCAACATTTTACTGTTGCCGCGCAGGATTGGGTATACCGAGGTTACCGAAACGGATGGCGTCTTCACCATATTGATGTTCTCATCCGCTTCGCACAGGGCAATGTTTTCTCCCCCAGGCATTGCCTCATCCAGTTCTCCGTTGCGGAACGCTGCAGTCTGCGTGCTGTTGTCGGAAATGGCCAACATGTCAACGTAACGGATTTTTGCAGCATCTTCAGCCTCTGGATTCCAACCGGGATTGCGTTCCAGATAAGAGCCATAATCATCGACATAGTTGAGCACATACGGGCCACTGAAGTACACGCCGTGATCTGCTCCCTGTTTAAGCGTGCTTGGATCTCCGTAAAGCACATGAGTATTCGGATCGTAATTGCTTACATCAATGCCCTTGTTTACTTCTTCGATCCTATCCATGCAGACGATACTGATTTGACCTGCAGAAAGTGTCACCAATTGCTGCGGATACTGCTCTGTCAAACGGATATGAACGACTTGGTACTTCCCCGCATCAGCATCCACATCATACTTATCAGCTGCAATGGTGGTGAAAGGCTTTTCCAGGCCTTCATTGAGCACATCGAATACAGTCGTATCTGAGCCCGCCGCTTTAACAGCTTTGAGTTCTTCCACATCTGATACGATGTTCACGGATTCTACAAAGGAAAGATAGCTCTTGCCCACGGAGTTTGGAACCGTGTCCGACATGGCGCGGTCGTAAGTGTATTTCACATCCTCTGCGGCAACGGGAAGCCCAGTATCAACAGCTTTGCCGTCAACGGTTGTGCCAAAGTTAATATCGGTACGGAGCAGGAAATAGAAATCCATATTACCGTCCGCTGCAGTGTATGTTTTTGTGAGAGAGCCGCGCGTAGTTGTAACGCCGCCCATGGCACACTGGATCAGCGGGACGTTGATGTTGGTACGTTGATAATAGGTCGTGCCGTCGCGCCCCTGTACACAGTCAAAGCTGTTGGGGTTTGCCCAGTTGATGCCCATTACATAGTGACGATCCTCACTCTGGGACATATCATTGTATTCTGTGCTCCATACCCAGCGAGCTCCGCCCACGCTGGTCTCAATCGAATCCGCTTTCACAGTGTTTTTATTGACAGCGTATGTTTTGAGAGTGCTGTACAGCGGAACCGTAAGCGCCTTATCTTCTATCAGGGTAGTTTCAAGTTTTTTGTAAACTTCCAAAGCTTCTGCATCGGTAAGTCTGGATGCTTCATCGATCAGCGCATCAATCTCAGGATCGTTATGGCCGGTGGTATTCCATCCTCCGTTAGAGTGGAATGGGCCGCGGACGTTTGCATCGGGAGATCCAGCGCCGGAATAGCCCCGAACCATCATGTCATACTCTTCCGTATCCACGGCAGCATCAAACGTGCCACTATCCGGGTAGACATTAACCGTTACATTGATCCCTGCTTTTTTAAGTTGGTCCCGAACAACGTTTGCGGTTTTCTCATCTGAAGATGTAACAAGAAGCGTAAGCTCCACGGGGTCTCGATTCACTGCCGGGGTGTTGTTGGACGGTTCGTTTCCCCCATTGGAGTTGCTCTGCCCGCTCTGCTGTTGTTGAGGATCATTACGGGTTTGCGCATTACAACCGCAAATAAGTCCGATCAGCATTGCTAAGCACAGCAAAATGGCTACTTTTTTCCTCATGGTGTCGTTCCTCCCTTGTTTGTCCTTAGTTTTATTTCATGCCCGCCCAAGTGGGCAGTCTTGCATGACTCAGTAATTTAGCGTTCCCATCTGCATTTCTGCGCTTCTATGGCAAGCTACAAAATGATCCGGCATAACTTCAAGTAATTCTGGTGTTTCTATCCTGCAGTGTTCCTGCACGAACGGGCAACGCAATGCGAAACGGCAGCCTGGTTTGGGGTTGATTGGTGATGCGATTTCGCCCTGTAAAATAATCTTTTTGCGGCTTGCGTCCGGATCAGGCAATGGAATCGCCGAAAGCAAGGCAACTGTATATGGGTGCAACGGTTTTTCATAAAGCGACTGCTTTGGCGCTTTTTCTACCATTTGGCCCAAGTACATCACGCCGACATCGGTTGAAATATGTTTGACCACACTCAAATCGTGTGAAATAAACATATATGTCAGTCCCATCTGCCTCTGAAGGCGAATCATTAAATTGAGGATTTGCGCTTGAATGGACATATCCAATGCGGAAACCGGTTCATCGCAAACTATAAATTTGGGATCTAAAACAAGCGCACGGGCAATTACAATACGCTGCCTCCGTCCCCCGTCAAATTCGTGCGGATAAGAGTTATAGGTTCGTTTTGCAAGCCCTACAAGATCCATCATCGCTTCAATCCGTTTTCTGCGATCTTCCGCCGACGCTCCGATCTTGTTGAGTCTAAGGGGTTCTTCAATGATTTGCGCAACAGTATACCGCGGATTAAGCGAAGAAAACGGATCCTGAAATATGATTTGCATCCTGCTGCGCATCCGCTGCATTTCCTTTCGGTCAAACGCAGTGATGTTCATGCCGTCAAACAATACCTTTCCCGCAGTCGGCTCATGCAGACGCAAGATTACACGCCCTAAAGTCGATTTTCCACAGCCGGATTCCCCAACGATGCCAAGGGTTTCTCCTTCCTTGATTTTGAAAGAAACATTATCTACTGCATGCAGATATCCATTCGGCACTTTAAAATACTTTTTTAGCTCGCGGGTCTCTAGGATCGTCTTTTTATCCATGCTTTTCTACCTCCCGAAGGTCGAGATGGCACCATACCTGGTGGGCTTCCCCATGCATCCGGGGCGCCTCTTTCCGGCAGATGTCCTGGCAATAGCTGCAACGTGGATGGAATGCACATCCCGATGGCATATGAACGGGGTTCGGCGGCTCGCCTTCAATGGGTTGGAGCTCCACACTGTCATCATCAAGTTTTGGAATCGAGGCAAACAAACCGCGTGTATATGGGTGCAGAGGATTTTTATATACCTCGCGCACAGTGCCGCTTTCTACGACGCTCCCGCCGTATATTACAGCAATACGGTTGCAAGTCTCCGCTACGATACCCAAGTCGTGTGTTATAAGGATCATGGACATCCCGGATTCTTTGATCAGGTTTTTGATGATTTCGAGGATCTGTGCCTGAATCGTTACATCCAAAGCTGTCGTGGGCTCATCCGCAATCAGTATTTCAGGATTGCACAACAACGCCATAGCAATTACGACACGTTGCTTCATGCCGCCCGAAAGCTGATGGGGATAATCATCAAAGCGATCTCGCTTAATTCCCACCTTTTCC
>OLOV01001161.1_pt1 | contig 21241 bp, 19 predicted proteins | sample 1672931 | NCBI WGS metagenome assembly OLOV01 (sample SAMEA3136738, study PRJEB25190) | human gut metagenome | biome: human gut; feature: human-associated habitat; material: faeces | place: Austria | collected 2013
GCGTTTTTCAAACCACCATGTTACAGCCCCGCCGGGGGCGGCAATGCCTTCGCCAATCACGCGGGAAAATCCCGGCGTACTGTTCAGCAGCGGGAACCCAAGCGTGATCAGGCACGCGGCAAGTTCCGTGTTCCGCGTGCTTTCAAAGTCTTCCGGCGTCAGGATGGCGCCGCTTTCTCCTATTTGATTTCCTGTCATGATCTTTATAATATGTTAAAATTGAATGAATAATTCATAGATGCACTTGTAAACCATGTATGTTTCAGACGTGCCGGCAATCGCCGGGGCAGGGGTAGCCCCCAGGACCAACCAGGCCGCCGGGGCATCCTCCGCATGGCGGCGGCCAACAAGGGCGCGCATCACTTCCGCAACGGCACAGGAAAAAGCGGTCACATCCATGACCAAGCCGGACGGATCCGCTTCAGAGTACCGTTGCCGGTACATGATTTCCCCGGTGATTTTGTAGGTATAGTTTCCGGCAACGATTTCATCCGCGCCCGTAACATTGACCAGCAGGGCACTATCTGCGTCTTTTTCTTCGTCCGTTGGTTCCCATATGGGGACATTCACAAATTCCGGGCGTTCATGGAGCGCTTTAGCAATGATTTGTGCAACAAGTTCCGTATTCATAGTTAGTTATTGTAAATATCCTTGTCCCAGCCGTCAGGACCGGAAAGAATATAGGAATCCGTCACTTGCCATTCCTTTCCGGATCCTTCCACGGACGTTCCCAGGCATAGCCAGTCGAATTTCCCGGACGGAGATTTGAACGGACCGGGAGGATCCGCAATCGTACAGCATTTTTGATAGGTGACCGTTGCGGGATCCTCGACCTTGTAACGCGCCTGAAGGACAACTTGAGGACTGTAAAAGCTCGTGACGCCTTTTTTCAGCTTTTTGATCAATTCGCTGGTGTCGTCGCCAATGATGCTTTGTATAGTCTTTTGCGTAACGGGCTGCCCCTCTTTGGATATGTCTATCTTGGACCCCATGCACCCGCCGTTCACCAGCCGTTTCAGGGCATCCAGCTTTTCCCCGGAATAGCTTTCCGCCAGTTTGTGCGTCAAAATCGGTTGAGGGACAGCGGTACACGTCAATGAGTATTGGGGATTGTCTCGCGATTCTCCCGGCATCTCAAATTCTTCTTTCCCGTCCATCGCCTGCCGGCGGATCCGGCATTCGGCAAAATCCCCCGCCTTGCGGGTAACGGTGGCCGTGATGGCCCATTTATCCCCGCCCGCGGCGGTTTTCTGGTCCGCATAGGCGCACATTTCCGCCCAACTGCCTTCCCAGATTTCTTCTGTGTAGCTGCCGGAGACAGGCTCCCCTTTCCCCTCATTGACCGCACAATACACGCGCTGGACTTGTTCAATCGCCATAAGTTTCTAAAAATGAATTGTCTTTTTCGATTATTTCAGCAATTTTGCTCCGGATGGCCCCCTGTTTTGCCTGATCCACATACGCCCAGCGGGTGGCCTGTCCCTCCTGGACAAGCCATGCATGGACGTATTGGAGCAAGGCTTTCAGGGGCATGTGCTTGATATAGTGTTCCGTCCAGCCGGTCGCGCGGGCCATGATCATGATCAACGCCGCCCACCCGTCCGGCTCCGCGAGTTTTTTGACGGGGCCCTTTCCGGATCCGGGATCCCTTCCGATTGCGCGTTCATGATCGCGTTCATTTCTGCCGTCATCCCCGCCACAATTTCCCCCAGGGAAGCAAACCCCACGCGCCCGGCAAAGGACAGGACAGACCGGCGAATGGCTGCGGCATCGTCAAATCCGCCGCCGGCTACCAGGCGTACCACCTCATCTTCCGGGGCCGCATGCACCCATACAAATTCCGCCAGGGCGTACATGCTCATCTGGTCCGGTTTTTCTTCCGCGGCGGGGGTGGCGTCGTTTTCCACACCGGACGAGACCCTTTTCCGGAATCTGTCCAGGCAGGAGTTCCCCAGGAGTTCCAGCATCGCCATGCTGGACAGGCTGACGGGCCGGACTTTCAGTCCCTTCACTTCCGCCTGGGGCAGATCCCCGGCAAGAATGGATTGCGTATTTGTGATTTCTCTCATGATAATTTATTTATTATAAATGGTTATTTACAAGGTAGGCACGTAAGAGACGGGCTGCTCCATATCTTCCCTTTCCATGTAGTCGTCCATTTCTCCGCGTTCCACGGATCCTTGAGCTTCTTCCAGGCTAAGGCTTTCCAGCGGCAGTTCTCCTTCTTTCAGGCCGCCGGCGCCGCCTTCCAGGACGTCCAGGAATTTTTCCATCTGTTCCCCTACAATCTCACGCGCCCGCTCCTTATCCTTGATCAAATTCCGGTTGCCGAACGTCACAACCGGATAAAACATGTAAAGGACCCACCCATGCCACATTCCCGTTTTATTCTGGTAATCGTACCCTGTACAAATACCATCCCAGCCCCGGACGGGATCCTGGTCCTGGCGTATCAAACGGACCTCATGGCCCGCGGCGCAAATACAGGCAGTGATCCCTATGTCTTCCGGGATCCCCTTCCGCATGGGCACTTTCCCGGAGGCTTTCAGGGCATCGTGCAGGACGTCCGCCCGCACGGCATTACACATGCCGCTGGCCCAGTCCATGTCATCAGTGAGTTTCATTCCCACCTGACCCACAGGGGCGGCGCGGAAAGCATCCATCATCCAGCACCAATCCCGGACAATCGTGTCACAATCCAGTTTGACGATACAGACGGCGTTAAATTTGCGCGCGGCAATTCTTTCACAGATAATTTCCCCCTGCACGCAAGGCCGCCCGTTCAGGTTCCCCAGGCGGGGGAAGTAGGTCTTTTGATAAAAATCACAGACAGGGGCATAAGGCAGGGGGTGAAGTCCATCATCAAAGACGGCCACACGCAAGCCGGGCCACGCTGCGCGCGTCAGTTCCAGGGCCCGGAGGCATTGACCCAGGGCGCGGGCATCACCCCCATAGGTGAAGATGCAAACGGCAAAAACGCTTTCACGGTTAAAATCAGGCGGTTGAATGGTAGGGATCTCGGTCATATACTTATATCCCCGCCGTCTCTTTTGGCTATTGCGATGGCCGAAAACCAATTCCCCACAACTGATCAACTACCCAGGATATGTTCACATTAAGGGCCCCGTCTTCATTGTCTGTGTAATCAATAAATAGGCCAGGACCTAAAACCATTGACAAACATAGTTTTACCGTAAAAGTACGTTCCATGTTCCCCAGGTCTTCCTCTTCCTCCACTTCAATCCCCGGACCGCCAACGACACAGACAAGCATCCCGTAAACCTGGAAACGCAACATGTCAGGCTCAAAATCACGCTTTACTTTTACTTCACGATTCCCGCTTTCAACCTGTAATTGCGTTCCGACGGTGAATTTCTGCGTAACTACACCTGTTTCAGCATCTTCACTTGATTCCGGAGTTATCGAAATTCCGGTGCCAGCAACAAGCGTTATGTAATATTTACTATGTATGACAAAAATATTTTTGTCATCTTCCGAGGACTCTTTGACGATGATTCCATGTCCGCCAACGATGGAAATGCCTCCACTAGAAGATGAAATTTTAAACATCTTCCAGTACTTGCCATTTTCAGCGGCTTCCGTGTCCAGATCAACCTCAATTCCAGGCCCGGAAATGAGTGAGATTTCATAGGTATTTGAAATATTGATGACACGTGTCTTTTTCTCTATTTCGTCGAAGCTATCAATAATCGTAATGTCGGGGCCGGAAACAAAACTTAAGCTGTAAAGCTGCTTAACCTTATAGACCATTTTCCCGTCTGTTCTCTGGCTTTCTACCTCAATCCCGGTGCCGCTCACAACACAACATTCTTCCGTCACATAGACCGGGCCGCCCGAATGTTTCCAGATAAGTTCCTTGTCAATAGTTGCCAGGGGGAATTCTTTGGTCGTGTCACTTCCTTCCCCGGCTTCTCCCTGTTGCACGGTGGCAGTAGAAAATTCTCCCTCGTCGTCCAGTGTGACAACAAGTTTTATGTCCCCGGTGTAAGTGTCATTGGCAATCAGCGTCCATTCCTGTTCCCCGACGGGATGATCTTTACCTTTGACGATTACGCGCCCTTGGTGATAACACCAGCCCCAGGCGCCAGCATCATCCTTGCGGAACATGACGGCAAAATCCATTTCCGGAATGGGGGGGCCGTCAAAATGCTGCGGGACCATCATTTCCCCCGCGGCGGATCCAGCTCCGGACAAGGCGCGGATGCTATCCCCCAGGGCATTGAATTTTCCGGCGCTCAAAGGGTCGCCTTTTGCAAAAAACGGAATCATGGTTAGATACTTATGTGTTAAAATGGTTATCCCCGCATTGTCCTTTTGGCTTTGTTGAGCAGGTATTGCTTCACTTTTTTGTCACGGGCCCGGATCTTGGCGCGCACCGCGCCAGAAAGTAGTTGGTCGCAAACAAATGTCATTTGCTGCGTGTGATACCCCGTAGAATTGGTGATGATGATTTCCCACTTGCCGCCACGGTGCGCCAGCCTGGCCCGGCCTCCCCCGGCTCCGTGACGTTTCACCCAGGCGGGAATGCCGGTCTTGCGGCCACTCAACACGGCACCGGCCAGCCAGCCGGCGGCCAGACGCCCCACGCGGGACAATCGCCGCTTGTATTCCGCATTCAGGGCTTGCTTGGTTGTCCAGACCCGCGGGCCATGCCAGTCCAGCTTCATCCCTTTCCGTCCACGCTTCATTCCAAATTTTTTCAGATGCGCCCGCGGATCCACCAACAGCACATCATCTTTTGGCCGCGCAAGCATGAAGGGGGAAACGCGGAACGCCCCGTCATCATACGTCATCAACTGGCCCTTGCTCCGGAAATAGCGGGGCTTGGCAAATTCGGATCCCATAATGTCCCACTTGATCCGCGTTTCCTGGCGGTTCTTCGCTTCCGCCCCCTGGACGCGGGCGCCATTTTTCCCGCCGCCTGAAGGCGGGGTCCAGTCAATAGCCTCTTTCACAAAAATCCGGCCATAATCCAGGGCGGCTTCATGGGCGGCCTCATTTGCCCCGGATTCCAGGTCACGGCAAAGCCGGGCAAATCCGGACATGTTGAATTTTGCGGAGGTTTTCATGACGCAAGATCCATGTGGATCATGGGATCCGTGTTGCCGCTCGTTACCGTCGTGACATAGTACAAGGCCGGTTTGTCCCCCAGGGGGGCGGACACGGTGAGCCGGTCCCCGGTTTTCGGCATTTGCGGCAGGTCATTTGCCCTCACCATGCAATGAGCCGTGACCTGTTTTTCCGCGCCGCCAATTTCCACGGTATAGCCGACAGCGGCGGGGGAGACAACGGCATAACAATCCGCATACACGGTGCCTTTACGCAACAGGCGGATCCGGTCGCCCATTTCCCGGATCATGTCATTTCCTCCAGCGGTCAATAAGTCGCGCACACTCATACAGTCAGTTTTTCAAAAATCCCGCCGCCGGGCCGTTTGTACGGCCACAACGGCGGGATGATCACACAATAATACCGCAAAAATTATTCCGCCGGCTCTTCTTCGGTTTCAGAAACCGGGGTGGAAGCAGACGACGGGTCCGAACCAGAAGCCGTACTCAACAGGCGGAGGCTTTCCGGCATGGCTACCACGGATCCCACGGCGGCTTCCACGGAGTGCATAATGCCTTCCATGCCCGCCAGGACCCACTGTTTCAGGTACATCTTGATCCCGCCAACGCTGCCAAGTTCGGACACGAAAATAGCGCCGTTGTCGGTGGGGATCAGCGGCTGGCGGCTGATGATGCCAATGGCATTTTCGTACCCCATGTAACCAATGGTCTTCTTGTCGTCAGACAGGGATTCCAGGCCCGTGGCCTTGTAAATGCCGCCGATGCCATACACCCCAGTTTCCAGCTTGAGGCTGTCCGCGTTGTAAGGCGTCAGCTTGGCGTGGTAGGTGGGGTTCACGGTCAGGGCGGACACTTCCGGGATGATCAGGCCGGAAAGCACGGTTGCCACGTATTCCGGCGTGAAGCTGTCCAGCGTCAGGCCGGAAATCACTCCCGGCTGGGCGGTCTTGATCTGCGTGTGCAGATCCTTCAGGACCGCCTTTGCAACGGCTTCAATAGCTTTGTACAACTTGCCTTCCAGCCGGCTTCCGGCGGCCATGTCGTAGGACGTGACCAGGAACGGGCGGCTGTAGCGATGGCACACAATGTCCACGGCTTCCGTGGTCACATCAGATATGTTCCAGTCTTTGGCATCCTTGATCGCCTCTCCTACTGTCTTTGCAATTTCGATTTTCAGCGTCACAGAGGAACCAGGGCCAAACGCAACAATTTCATTCGTGTAATCCGTTGTGTAACGGTCCAATGGCGCGAATAGCTCGCTGATGGCGGCAAGGCTTTTGCTTGCCACGGTTTGCCAGCCCAGGCCGGCAATGCTGTTCGTGTTTTCCGTCATGTGCATGCTGGGCTTCTGGCCGGTCAAATTCGTAACCGGGAACAGATCCTTCATGTCAAACGGCTTGTTTCCTTTGTTGGCGATAGTCATATGTTTTTTGTTTTCTAATGGTTGAATGTTAGTATGTTGTTATTCTCCGGCTGGGGTGGAACCGAATGCGTAAACGGTCCCGCTCACGTCCAGTTTCACGGGGCCCGTGTTGGTCATGCTGCGCTTGACAGTCTCGATGAACACCGTTGTTGCCTTCGGCGTGTTATTCCAGATGGGCGGAATGGTATTGTTCAAAAGGAGGGTGCTTCCCATCGTCAGCGTATAATCCCCACCCAGGGGCAGGGCGCCGCTCATGCTGAAGCTTAACTTTTCGTCAATGATATGGACACCAATGACTTTCCCCATGTTATCCTTCTGTTCGTACTTTTCCATGCTCCCGTCGAAATTCATGCTTTCGACGAGGATTCCGGATTCACTGTTTTTGATCCCAAATTCCGGCGTGGTGCCGTAAAGAGTTGGCATGTGATTATTCCTTTCTTAATTGGTTCCCCGGTCTGACGGGCCGGGACGTAGGGATCTCAAAGAGCGGGGTTAGAGGTATTTTTTCACGTCCTCCGGATGGGCTATCATGACGGCTAGGCGGTCTTCCACGGGCAACGCCAGGAATTCTTCCTTGCTGGCTGGCAGGGCCACCGTTTGTTTCGGGGCGGCCTGTTCGGTTTCCGCCGCCGCCGGAAGATCGGCAACTGTAATTCCCAGGGAGGCCAGACGGGCCGTGACCTGTTTTTCCACCAGTTGAGCCGTAACGGCGGCCTGTTGTTCCTGGGCGGTTTTCAGCTTCGCCACTTGAGCCTTCAGGCCCTGGTTCATGGCGGCAAGGCGGCTGTTCTGCGTTTTCAGCGCTTTCACGGGATCCTTTTTCTTGCTGGCTCCCGTAAGGCCAAAAATACGCATGCAGATGGCACCCGCGGCGCTTTTCAGACTAAGGCGGCTGCCGGTCATGCCAGCGGTAGGCGTGGCGTCCTCGTCGTCTTCGTCGTCCCCTTCTTCCGCGGTGGGGTCTTCGTCCTCGTCGTCTTCATCGCCGGATCCGTCTTCCGCGGTGGCTGCCGTTTCGTCTTCGTCACCGTTCCCGGTGCTTTCTTCCTCGTCGTTATCACCGTTTCCGGTTCCTTCTTCGTCGTGGATGACTTCATCAACAAACCCGTAGGCAATGGCTTCCGCGGCGCTGTAATAGACGCTGGCCTTATGGTCATTGCTGACCTGCTCCCAGGGCTTCCCGCATTTTTCGCCATAGATGGCAAACATGCGTTCACGTTCTTTGACCAGCATTTCCGCATAGTTCATGATTTCGTCCGGATTGCCCCACACGCCCGCATAAGGCTGATGCACCATGAATTTGGCGCTTTCGCTCATGGCTACGGTATCGGCGGCCATGCACAGGAGGCTGGCCGCGCTGGCTGCCAGGCCGTGGACTTCCGCACGGACGGGCAGTTTGCATGACCGGATGGCGTCATACATGCTCAACGCGGAAAACACGTCCCCGCCGGGGGAGTTCACGCGCAAGGTGACGCTGGCCGCGCCCTGGCTGGCTGCGGCTTTCAGTTTGTCGGCAAATTCAAGGCACTGGGCGTCGTCCCACCCAATAACCCCGGTAACGTCCACTACCGCCACGGCCCCGGAATCTCCGGCTTGCATGATCAGCGTTGGCAACTGGTATGTCTTTTTTTTACTCATGATATGATACAGGTTTCCCTATATAGTTTCCCCGCCGTCTCTTTTGCCCCTCTCTTCGGTGCCGGCATTTTCCGGTTCGTCATCTTCCGGGGGCGGCCCTGGATTTACGTCATGGGCGGCATGCGTGGAACCTATGGCCCCCGGCAAAAGCTCCGTAATGGGGATGCCGTGGACTTCGGAAATTTCGTGTGCGCGCCTCAACAGATCCGCCCGGCGCTCCAGGATGCTTTCCGCTGTCATGCCTTCCGTGGCGAGCGTCCAGCGGTCCGCGTCCGCCAGTCCTTCCCGGATCAGGTTCATGGCAAGGCCGCCTTCCCGGCCAAGGTCGATTGTCAAATCGCGCTGCCCCACCCACGCCACGTTTTCCCAGGCGGGATCCTTGCAGCGGGGAAGGCGGCCCGCCTCCATTTCCAGAGCCAGAACATGCCGGTAAATCCGGTTCATGTACACTTCCCGCGTGTCCTTCCGTTCATCAATCCACCGTTTCAATTTGGCGAGGATGAGCCGGGCCGCGGCGCTTCCCAATGCGTTAATGTCAAAAAGGACTTCCGGGGCAAGCCCCACGCCGTAGGCTATTTCCGCCAATAAATCCTTAATGAAAGCGGCCACGTTCGGGGAAGGGCGCTGGTCATAGATGGCCTTCAGATCCCGGCCTGGGGCCAGACTCACCACGCGGGCCCCCCCGCCGGTGACAATTTCAAAGGATTGCGCCGGGTTCTCCGGCTTTTCCTCACAACCCGATTTCTTTTGGGCTCCGATGGCTACGGCCATGCCGGGGGCCTTGTCGGCGTCCGGTTTCGTCTCCACAAATCCCACGGCGGCGGAAAGCTTTACACTGGCTTTTGTAAATCCGTGGATCTCCGCAATGTCCACCCCGTGCCGGATGGCGTGGATCAGGTCGGATTCTCCGCGGGGAACTGCCGGATCCGGGTCGCGCTGGTACAGGATGGCGCTTGCAGCGGGGATGATCATGCAGCGGCCCGGCGCCGTTTCCAGCCCGTAGGCTACCGGGCGGCCCTGGGCGTTCGTCTTCACCCCCTGATTCCATCCATCTTCTTTCCCCAGGCCCGGCGGAGTAACAATTTTAGGGGCGGAATACCACGCCACCATGCCCCCGCCGTCCAGACCGCGGGCCAACACACACAGGCAGTCCCCGTCAATACTGGTTTTCCGCTCCGCCCATGCCTGCATGGTTTTCCAGGATAATTTCCCCGTAACGTCAAAAGCGGCGGGGCTGGCCACCCGCGCCAGAAAGGCCGCGCGGGCTTTCCGGTTCCATTCCCGGTCTTGAGTCGTGGGGATGGGCATGATGCAGCCTTGTAACAGCCAAATATCCCGTACCGCGCCACGGATGACGCCGGAATTTTTGTACAAATACCGGGCGGCACGCATGACGGCCGCGCGGTCGTAATCATCCATTTCGGAAGCGTCATCCAGGGTAGGCCAGTAAAGCATGCCATTGGCCCAGGGCAGGGCTCCCTGCACGCCGCCTAACATTTGCGGATTCAAGGCGCGGGGCTGGTTCAGCGCTTCCGGCATGGAGCCCAAATCTGCCCGGCTCATGCGTAGCTTGTATTTTCTCTTGCGTCGTTTCATGTCAATAATCAGTGTTTCTAAATCCAACAATGGTAACGCCTTGACCTGGATTCGGAGATTGTCCCGTCTTTTCCTTGATCGCCATATTCAGGGCGGCCAGGAGGCTTTCCGCGTCCATGCGCTGCTGGCGGCTGTAGCTGCTGCCACCGCCCCCGCTGGCGGACGTGATCATGTCCAGTTCCAGGAGCTTGTCCGCCACTTCCTTTCTTTTGGCTTTCAACTCCTGGAGGGTGTAAGTTTCCACCAGGGCCGCCAAACTCTCTTGAGAAAATCCGCTCATACCTTATTCCCCGCCGTCTCTTTCTCTCTCTTCTTCATCCTCGGCGGGATCCTCCGGGAATGAAGATTTCAAGACCCACCAGGAGAACATGCAGAGTTTCACGCAGTCCCCGTAATGGTCCCCGGCTATCCGTTTCCACTGGCTTTGACTTCCGGGCTTCTCTTCCAGGATTTGCCCGCTCAATCCCCGGATCAGATCCGGATCCGCGTTTGATGGCAGGTGCAGCCCTGGGCCGCGCCCGTGGGCAATGCGTTCCGCGTAGAGTTCGATTTTCGCCGCGCGGTCCTGGTACGTGTACAGTTCCAGGCCCGGATGCGTTTTCAATTCCGTCCGGTTCCAGGCTCCAAAGCCGGCGGAAGATCCTTTGGTGGGGTAGAGTTGGCCGGGCAATAGTGTACATTCCGTGTAGATGCTTTCCGTTTCCCAGCCGGAGTCAATCAGGCCCAGGGCTGGGTGGAAGTCCCCGGATTGGTAATGCAGACCGGCAAAATGAGCGGCAACGCCTTTCCGGTCTCCGATGGTACGGATGCCCAGGATCGTTCCCCAGTCGATGACCCACAGTTCCCCGCCGGCGCTCACGGCGCAAACAACCCAGTGTGTTTTCAATTCCCCCGGATCATAGCCGGCCACCAGGTACAGCGGTTCCACGGGGGGGATTTCTCCCCGGCGGTACACGGAGGTTTTCAGAGCTTCCACGGCTTGATCCTTCACCTTGACTTGATACTTGGCGTATGGCAGGGCTTCCCAGGAGTTCCGGAAGTTCTGCAACTCCATTTGCGCCAGTAGGGCACGAGAGCTTTCCACAAACTTCCGGGCAAATTGACCGAAGGAAACAAACGGGGAATACAGCGAGTTCAAATGATACCCGCGCCGGGACGGGTGCGCGGCCTCATTGGTGGCCCTCCATTCACCCGCCTGCATCATGTCTATTTTTTGTGTGTCATAAATGGGCCGAGAACAATCCGGGCAGATATAGCAGGCGCTGGCCTCAATCTCTTCCAGGCTTTCCCCTTCCCATACCAGCGTTGTCCGGCTGAACTCAAACCGGATCCACATTCCGCAATGGGGGCAGGGCATGAAATATTCCCGGCAATCCGTCAGGCTGTAGCCCTGCCAGTAGGGTTCATCTTCAATATTCGGCGTGCTGCTATGGATGATCAGGCGCCGAGGGAAGGCTTTTGTGCGTTCCTCAATGAGTGCCGACGGGTGCGCTTCCTTCTTGTTGAGGTGTTCAAATTTCGCTTCTTCATCCTGGATCACGTAAGCAATGGGCCGGGATGACAGGCGGGCAGGGCTTGTGACGCCCGTCATATAGATGGGCATATTGTCCAGCGTCATTTCCAGCGGGGCAAAAGATGCCGGATCCCGGCGGATATGCCGGGCAAGGCAGGGATTCGCACGGAGGAAGGGTTGAAGGCGGTTGCGGGAAAAGGGCGCGGCCAGATTGTCGGACGGAAGGGCCCATAGCAAGGGCATGGGGTCGTGTTCCAATAGATAGGCAAGGGCCAGAAGGTCCAGTGTCGTCTTTCCGGTTTGCGCCGCCCAAACCAGATACAAGTGTTCAATTCGGGTGTCCCGGAGACATTCCAGGGGTTCCCGCATGTAAGGCTGGCGTTCCAACGATACGGGCCCCGGCGCGTTTGGTGAGGTTTCCCGCGGCAGGCGCAATTCCCGTTCCACCCACTCCACCACACTTCCACGCGGTTGAAATAGGAGGTCTTCTAACATGGCAACAGGCTTGTAATGTATTCATCCATTTTCCGGATGCCCGTATTCCATTCCGGCATGGCGGCTTCAAATGCTTGGTAAAACTCATGCCGGTTCTCCGGCGTGAGGCGCCCCGCAATCGTCACTTCCAACTTCTCAATGACGGATCCAAGCGGTTTCAGATGCGTGCGGATTGCCATGACCCGTTCCACCGGGATCCACAATCCCGCAGCGCGCAACAACGCTTCCCGGTGCTTGGTGGCGTCTTCCCATTGCTTCCGGGCCTCGCGCGTGGCGCGGGCCAGCGCCGGAATAATGTCCTGTTTGCCGGGATCCTTCAGGGCTCCATTCAGCAATCCATTCATGCCCTGCCAGGCGGTCCAGGCTTCCGTGCAGATCAGTTCCGCTTTTTCCAGATCCGTTCTTTCCGTGTCGGGTTCTTCCCGTTTTGCCGGGCTGGCCACCTGCTGCCCTTCGCAAAATTCCTGCCAGATGGGCGTGTTCTTTTCCCGTTGCTTCCTGGCCCAGCGCTCCGTCTTGCCGTGGGCTTTCGCCAGGGCACGCACCTTCAAACTTTCTTCCGTTGCTCGTCTTGGCATGCTTCTTCTCCTTTTCCATATTCCCCACTTTCTCTTTCACGCCGTTCCATTTTCCGCTGGACTTTTTCAATTTAACGCGTTAATAATTACCGCATTGTGTTCCGTAAAAACTCCGTTCCACTTTCAGGAAAAGACCCCCGCCAGTCACACAACCCGCGGGCATGACGCCCCCGGCCAAAGAGATTCCTTGCCCCCCCTCCGGGCCCCTTGCCGCCCAGTGCCGGGGCTCCGGCCATCCCTGAAGGGGGCAGATCACGCCATCATGGGAATGTAAGAGGACTAATAGGGCACCTTGTGCGCGCTCATGCGCGCGTATAGCGTAGTAGCATACACATTGCCAACATTGCCACAAACAACATACTTATAAAGTATGCATAATTATGCACAAAATAGGATAAGAAGGCATAACTAATTGATAATGAGCGAAAGGAAAAAGGCCTCATAAGCCTTTGGTCGGGTGTTCAAATCACCTCCCTGCTACCAGTTTTGCAAACACCCCGGAACCGCTTGGTTCCGGGGTGTTTTAGCAGGTAATTGCCGGAATGGTAGAGAGTGGCAGAGAGAGTCGGTAAGAGGAATGGAAGTCCTGGCAGATTTACTTCAGCCTCAATCCGAAGACTCCGGATTTGCGGCCGCTGAGTTCCAGGGCACGGAGACGTTCCGGGGGAAGGCTGTCGCGGGAGAATTCCGCATAGTGCATGCGGTCCCGGAAGTAGTGGACGGCGCTTTGAGACAGGGCGAAGATGAAGTTCATGCCCATTTCCTCCGCCTTTTTTCTGGCAAATTCACAGAGCGTGCGGCCGTATCCACGGCCTTCATGGCGGTGCTTGATGTACAGGCAGCCGAGTTCCGCGCTGCGGTGTTCCGGATAAGGGTACACGGCCACGCAGCCCACGATGCTGTCATCCAGCGTCAGGACGTAGTAGTCGTCGATTTTCGCGGCTATATCCTCATAGTTGCGGTCCACCAGTTTGGAGTCCACGACGGAACGGGCGATCATGGACAGAAGTTCCGGGATGTCCTCTTCTTTCAGGGGACGTATTTCCCGGTAGGAGTCCGTGTGGACCATCGTGCCCACGCCTTCTTCCGAGAAGAGTTCCTCCACCAGCACGCCGCGCATCTTGCCGTCCAGCAGGTGCACGCGGGGAATGCCGGCGCGGCAGGCTTCCGCGGCCTGGTCCAGCAGTTCCCTGTGCGTCAGTTCGCCGGATAGTCCGGCAACCTCCGATTCCAGAATGGCGGCGATGGGGTGGCCGTCCCGGGAAGGGACCTTGTGGTCGTTGAGCAGGGCAATGTATTTGGAGGCGCCCAGCGTGTACGCCAGATGAATGGAGTCCGTATCAAAGGAGCCCGTGCGCCCGGAGGCTACGACGGGTATCTGATGGCGCCCCAGGATTTCCCGGACGCGCTCGCGGACAAGCTGGCCGCCCTTCAGCGGGGCTTCCACCAGGGCGGAGCGCATTTCACAGACGCGGGTATGTTCGTATAGGGCGGAAGCATCCAGCCCTTCTGCAATCAGGATGGGCTTCACCCCTATTTCCTGCAATGCGTCCAGGTCCAGCAGGGCATCCACCAGTTCCTCCGAGTTCACCAGGGGCTGTTCCACATGTACGGCAAAGATTTTGCCCCTGAAGTAGGGGACATACTCCAGTACGGAACGGACGTTGGTTGATTTATTGGGAGGAAGCGTGGTCAAGGAGTGCGTCAAAAGTTTGAAGGCGGAGGAAAGGGCCGTCAAGCCCGTTTCCTCCGCCCGAAGACAGGATGGTTGTTTAGAATGTGCGGGTTTCCGCGGAGTCCCGGTTGTCCATGGTTTCCGCGAAGTCCTGGGAGTCAAGCGTGACGGCGATTTCCTCATCGTCGGAGACGGGAGCGGAAGCCGGTACGGGTGCGGTTTCTTCCTTGCGGAGGACGACGCTGACCTTGCGCTTGGGCATCACCAGTCTGGGTTCCGGAGCCGCAGGCTGATAGCCTTCACCGATGGTGGTGGCATCGGAGATGGCGGCGGGGGCAGATTCCTGTTCCGGCTGCTGCGCCGCCTGCTGTTCGCGAGCCCTGGATACCTGTTCACGCAGGGCGGAGAGCAGGTCCGTCGGCATGCCGTCGAATCCAATTTCCGGGAGGCTGGCTCCGTTTTCCTGCCCGTCGTCGGAGGTCTCGAACTGGGGCAGGCTGGCCAGGAAGTCTTCAAAGGCATCCAGGTTGGTAGTGCTCTTGAAGAGGTTGCCGATGGCTTCGCTCTTGATGCTGTCCATCAGGGTGACGAAGAGGTCATAGGCTTCCGACTTGTATTCCACGAGCGGGTCTTTCTGGCCCTGGGCGCGGAGGCGGACGCCTTCCCGGAGGGAGTCCATGTTGTACAAATGCTCCTGCCACAGCTTGTCAATGGCCCCCAGGATGATCTGGCGTTCCATGTGGTCCAGGTATTCCGGACGTTCGCGGGAGGCTTTGTCTTCATACGTGGCCTTTACCTTGTCGATCAGGAAGGCGATGGTTTCGTCCAGCGGGCGGTCTTCCAGCTTGGCGGCATCCGCCGTGAGGCCCAGCGGGAAGGAGGAGTTCATCCAGGCAAGCAGTTCGTCGGGATGGGTAATGCCCTCTGCGTCCGGGTCAAGGAATTCGTGGGCGCGGGTGGCGATTACTTCCTCCAGCACGTCGTAGATCATTTCACGCGGGTTTTCCGTGGAGAGTACTTCATTGCGGTAACCGTACACGATTTCGCGCTGCTTGTTCATCACGTCGTCATAGTCCAGCACGTGCTTGCGCCACATGTAGTTGCGCTGTTCCACCCGCTTCTGGGCGGATTCCACGGATTTGTTCAGGAAGCTGTGTTCCAGGGCTTCGCCGTCGGCCACACCGAGGCGTTCCATCATTTTGGTCATGCGTTCCGCCGCGCCGAAGTTGCGCATCAGGTCGTCTTCAAAGGAGATGAAGAACTGAGAAGCGCCGGGGTCGCCCTGGCGGGAGCAGCGGCCGCGCAGCTGGCGGTCGATGCGCCGGGATTCGTGGCGTTCCGTACCCAGTACGAAGAGGCCGCCCAGGTCCGCCACGCCTTCTCCCAGCTTGATGTCCGTACCGCGTCCGGCCATGTTCGTGGAGACCGTAACGGCTCCGCGCTTGCCGGCCAGCGACACGATTTCGGCTTCACGCTGGTGGTTTTTGGCGTTCAGCACTTCATGGGGGATTTTGGCCCTCTTGAGCATGCGGGAGAGGGTTTCGGAGGCGTCCACGCTGGCCGTGCCGATCAGGATGGGCTGGCCCTTGCCGTGGAGTTCCTGGATTTTGTTGATGACGGCGTTGAATTTCTCGCGGCGGGATTTGAAGATGAGGTCGTTCTGGTCCTTCCGAATGCAGGGGCGGTTAGTCGGGATGGGAAGTACGTCCAATTTGTAAATGTCGTGGAATTCCGCGGCTTCCGTTTCCGCCGTGCCGGTCATGCCCGCCAGTTTTTTGTACAGGCGGAAGTAGTTCTGGATGGTGATGGTGGCGTAGGTCTGGTTTTCGCGTTCCACTTCCACGCCTTCCTTGGCTTCCACGGCCTGGTGCAGGCCGTCGCTCCAGCGGCGTCCCGGCATTTCACGGCCCGTGTTCTGGTCGATGATGATGACCTTGTCGTCCTTGACGACGTATTCCACGTCTTTTTCGTAAATGCAGTAGGCCTTGAGAAGCTGGGAGGTGGTGTGCAGGCGGGCGCCCGTTTCATCCAGCTTTTTGGTGAGTTCGTTTTTAAGGCGGAGCTTGTCTTTTTCCGTCAGGCGGGGATTTTCATCCATTTCCGCAAAGGCGGTGCCGAGGTCCGGGAGAACGAAGTCTTCCGGGTGTCCGGGGGAGATGATTTCACGGCCTTTTTCCATCAGGTCCGCGTCATGGGTTTTTTCATCCACGGTGAAGTACATTTCCTCCTTCAGCTTGTAGAGTTCCTTCTTGCGGGTGTCCTGGTAAAGGGTCAGTTCGTATTTTTCCACGATGCGGCGGAGTTCCGGGTCCTGCATGGCGCGCATGAAAGCGCGGTGGCGGGGCTGGCCCATTTTCACCTTGAACAGGTTGCGTCCCACTTCTTCCGTCCTGCCTTCTTCCTGGGCTTTCAGGGCCTGGGTCATGAGTTCGTTGCAGAGGTCGGTCTGAGCCTTCACCACGCGTTCGATGGAGGGGCGCAGGTTGTCGTACTGCTGTTCACGGGTAACGACGGCGGGGCCGGAGATGATGAGCGGCGTACGGGCTTCGTCAATGAGGATGGAGTCCACTTCGTCCACGATGGCGAAGTAGTGGCCCCTCTGCACCTGCTCTGATTTGGACGTGGCCATGCCGTTGTCGCGCAGGTAGTCGAAGCCGAATTCGGCATTGGTGCCGTAGGTGATGTCGCAGGCGTATTGTTCGCGGCGCAGCTGGGAAGGCATCATGCTCTGGATGCAGCCGACCGTCAGCCCCAGGAACTGGAAGAGCATGCCCATCCATTCGGAGTCGCGGCGCGCCAGGTAGTCGTTCACCGTTACCACGTGCACCCCCATGCCGGTTAGGGCGTTGAGATAGACGGGAAGGGTGGCGACGAGGGTTTTGCCTTCGCCCGTGGCCATTTCCGCGATGTAGCCGCGGTGCAGGGCGATGCCGCCGAGCAGCTGGACGTCAAAGTGGATCATGTCCCAGAGCTGTCTTTGTCCGCAGATTTCCCGTTCTTCTCCGCAGAGCAGGCGGGCGCCGTGCTTGACGGCGGCAAACGCTTCCGGAAGGATCTGGTTGAGGTAGCGTTCCCGGAGTTTGTCGAACTGGGGCGTGATGTTGTTCCAGGCGGCCTTGCCTTCTTCAATGGAGGCCGGAGTGGCTTCCACCGTGGGGAGGGCGGCGAATTCGTTTTTCAGGGATTCAAAGCGGGCATTCAGCCGGGAGGCGATGCTTTCCAGCTCTTCTTTGGGCGCGGCTTCCACGATGCGCACGGGCGGCAGGTCCATGGGGAGGAAGCGATGCAGGTAGCTCTGCCATTCCTTTGTTTTTTCAAGCAGGAAGTCCTGTCCCTTGCCGTTCCATGATTCCTCAATGGAGACGATTTGTTCCACAATGGGGCGCAGGCGGCGCACTTCACGCTGGTTTTTGGTACCGACAATCTTGGTTAGAATCCACTTAATCATCTTTGTCTTGTTGAAAATTGACGAGGTAGAGGCGCTTTCAGCGATCTAAGAATCGAAAAATACTAGCGGGTGCGGAAGGAAATGCAAGCACGGCCCGCGATTTGGGCCAATCATGACGTGATCGGTTCATTTTTGAATGACATGCCGGGGCGTTGGACCTGATTTTCCTTGCATCCTTATTTTCCCTGCAAGATGTTATAGGAGAAAGGAGAGAACGTTTTATGCCTCATGTTTTCCACAAACTTCCCTGCTGGGTTCCCATGGCCCTCGCCTGTACGCTGGCGGGATGCTGCCATGAGGACGGAACCGTGTGCAAGGACGATATTCATTTGATATCCGGGGAAATTAATGAAGAAGGGAATATTTCCCTTCATTTTGACTTGAATACCCAGTATCAGGGAGACTTGTACGTGGAGATGCAGCCGGAAGGCGATGAGGTCAACGTGTTCCTCTACACCCGGCCTGCGGGCAGAACTTCCGGAAAGCTGCTCTATGCGGGCGGTTATCAGCTGGTCATTCCCTGGCCGGAGAATGCCGCCTCCGTGGAGGTCAACCTCTGCGGCATGAAGCTGGACACATGGACAAAGGAGTAAAGAGCGGCAGCGGAGGCACGGCGATGTTCAACGGCCGGTCGGCTTGTTGCGGGCAAGATGGATGAGCCAGGTGCAGAGCAGGGTGAACCAGCCGAAAAGCAGGAAAAGAGGAATGGTGACCAGATATTCCGTGCCGGTGACGGGTTTTTCCTTGTTGCGGGACCGTAGCCAGTAATAGATGGCCATGGGGAGGATGCTCCAGAACAGGAGCAGGAAATTTCGGGAGCTCCAAGTCGGAATAAGGTTAAAGCAGGCTGGTCCATGAAAGGGTGGAAGGGGACGTTTCCAGAATAATTTTTCCTGAGGGAATACAAGGGAAAAAGGCAGAGGAAATAAAGGAAGCAACGGGAAACCCGCAGGGCGAATGAATTCGGAATCATGACATGTAACATCATTGGAATGATTCCAAATTGATGATATTATCCGCCCATGAGTCATTGCGATGATGGGCGCATACGCATCCGGGGCGCCCGCGAGCATAATTTGCAGAATGTGGATGTGGATATTCCCCTGGGGCGTTTGACGGTGGTGACGGGGCCCTCCGGGTCCGGAAAGACAAGCCTGGCCATGCATACGCTGTACGCGGAAGGGCAACGGCGGTATATGGAAACCTTTTCCCCCTACGTGCGCCAGTTCATGGACCGCATGGACAAGCCGGACGTGGATGCCGTGGAGAATATTCTTCCGGCGATTGCGCTGCACCAGCGCAATTCCGTCAGGACTTCCCGCTCTACCGTGGGAACGATGACGGGACTGAACGATTACTGGAAGTTCGTCTTCGCCCGGCTGGCGTCCGGATTTGATCCGGAGACGGGCCGGGAGATTAGGCCGGAGACGCCCGGTTCCATCGACGAAAAGCTGAACGCGGAACTGCCTCCGGGCACGGAGCTGATGATTTGCCTGGAGGTGCCCCGTACGGAGTCTATTGATCTTCCCACGCTCAAGATGAACCTGGTGGCCCAGGGGTATTTGCGCGTTTTCGCGCATGGGGAGATGCTGCGGCTGGAGGACGATGGCTGGTCCCTGCCGGAAGGCGAATCCCTGCTGGTGATTCAGGACCGTGTTCGGCTGAATGAGGAACAGAGGGAACGCCGTCTGGAGGCTCTGGAAACGGCCATGCGCCTGGGCGGCGGGGTGGCCCACGTGGTCCCGCGCGTGGACGGAATTTGGCTGCCGGCCATGAAGTTCCGCGGAGACTGGTATCCGCTCATGGAGCCGCGGCCCGGCCTGTTTTCCTTCAATTCCCCCCTGGGCGCCTGTCCGGAATGCCGCGGCTACGGCCGCGTGATTACGGTGGATTACAACCGCTGCATCAAGCCGGAATTGAGTGTCAGGGACGGGGCCATCCATATTTTCGAGGGAGAGGGCAAGGTCTTCTCCGAATGCAAGAAGGACCTGATGCGCGCCTGGCGCAAGAGCTCCCGGCAGGTGCGTCTGGACGTGCCCTGGAAGGATTTGAAGCAGTGGGAACGGGACTGGCTGATGTATGGCGACGGCAGTGACCCGGATGAAATGTACGAACGCGGACTGTGGTACGGCATCGCTGGATTTTTCAAGTATCTGGAGAGCCGGACGCACAAGATGCACGTCAGGGTATATTTGAGCCGCTTCCGGGTTTATCAGGAATGCCCGTCCTGCCATGGACGGCGCCTGAGGCCGGAGGCCCTCCAGTTCAAGCTGGGTGGCAAAAGCCTGCCGGATCTGTTCTGCATGCCCATGGATGAGTTGCTGGCTTGGGTGGACAAGCACGTGACGCCGCGTTCCCATGAAGACCCCGGCCTGAAGCATGCCGTGGCGGAATTGCGGAGCCGCCTGGAGTATCTTAATGAAGTGGGCCTGGGTTACCTGAGTTCCGACCGCGCCACGCGCACCCTTTCGGGTGGGGAGATCGAGCGCGTCAGCCTGACTACCTGCTTGGGGGCCTCTCTGACGGATACGCTGTTCGTGCTGGATGAACCGACCGTGGGCCTGCATCCCAGGGACACCTCCCGCCTGATTTCCGCCATGAACCGCCTCAAGACACGGGGAAATACATTGGTGGTTGTGGAGCACGAGGAAGCCGTGATGCGCGCCGCCGACTGTCTGGTGGACATGGGCCCCGGCTCCGGCCGCGAAGGGGGGCGCCTAGTGTATTCCGGCGCTCCGGACTGTATTGCGGAGGTGCCGGAATCCCTGACGGGGGCGTTCCTGTCCGGCAGGCGGCGCATCGCCATTCCGCAGAAGAGGCGCAAGCCCGGAAAGTTTTTGCAGATTTCCGGCGCTACCCGGCACAACCTGAAGAAACTGAACGTAAATATTCCTCTGGGCGTGTTCGCCTGCCTGACGGGCGTCAGCGGTTCCGGCAAGAGTACGCTGGCACACGACGTGGTGTATTTGAACGCGCTGGTGGCCAAGGGCGGCGTGTGCGAGGAGGAGCCTGCACACGTGAAGTCCGTCAAGGGCTGGGAGCTGCTTGATGAAGTGGTGATGGTGGACCAGAGCCCCATCGTGCGCACACCCCGTTCCACTCCTGCCGTGTATTCCGGCGTGTTTGAGGAAATCCGCACCCTGTTTGCGGATACGGAAACGGCCCGCGCCCGCGGGATGAAGCCGGGATTCTTTTCCTTCAACAGCGGCGACGGGCGCTGTCCCCGCTGCATGGGGATGGGCAGCGAGAAGGTGGAGATGCAGTTTCTTTCAGACATTTTCGTCCAGTGTCCCCTGTGCCACGGTGCCCGCTACGGGAACGAGGTATTGAGCGTGTACCGCGACGGCAGGAATATTGCCGACGTTCTGGGCATGACCGTGACGGCCGCCCTGAAATACTTCGGCGGGGAAAAGGGTGCGCGTGCCAGACGCATTGCGGAAAAGCTGGGCGTGCTCCGGCGCGTGGGGCTGGGCCACCTGACGCTGGGACAGCCGCTGAATACGCTGTCCGGCGGGGAGAACCAGCGCCTGAAGCTGGCCAAGATACTGCTGGACCAGATGGGCTCCGGCAAAAACAATCCCAAGATGCTGATTCTGGACGAGCCGGGAACGGGGCTGCATTTTGCCGATATTGAAGTGCTGCTGGCCGTTTTCCGGGAGCTGGTGGAGCAGGGGCATACCCTGCTGGTGATTGAGCACAACCCGGAGTTTATCAAGTCCGCGGATTACGTGATTGACCTGGGGCCGGAAGGCGGAGCGGGCGGCGGCCATGTGGTTGCGGCCGGG
>OLOV01001164.1_pt1 | contig 21231 bp, 16 predicted proteins | sample 1672931 | NCBI WGS metagenome assembly OLOV01 (sample SAMEA3136738, study PRJEB25190) | human gut metagenome | biome: human gut; feature: human-associated habitat; material: faeces | place: Austria | collected 2013
CTACGTTTTTTGCCAATCCACATTTTTAGCCTTGACTTTTAATAGTTAGTCTTTCGGAGCAGTGGAATATGGGTGGCGGGATTGCTCCCACCACCCGCTGGATGAGGATTACGATTTGTCGATCTCCTTCATACGAGCCTCGTGATATTCCACCTCGCGCAGGGCACGCTCCTTTTCAAGCTGCTGGCGTTCGGCCTCCCACGCTGCGTTGCGCTTTTCACGCTTGCGGTCGTCGATGGTGTCGATGATAGACCGGACAATCCAGAACACTGCCAGGAGCAGATAGAGGGAGAGCAGAAGAATGCAGAGAATGGTCGTAGCGTTCATCATGGTCACCTCCATCAGTCAAGGAAATCGTCATCTTCGTCGGTGGCGAAGTCGGACTCGGCGCTGGCCTTGCCGCCCAGAGGCTCACCGTCACGAATCTTCTGCAGATTGTTCAGGCCGCAGGCGATGCCGCGATTGCCGGAGCTGTTGAACGCATAAAACGTGATGCTGGCGCGACCGTACACACCGGAGTAGACCTCAGAGCGGGTCAGGATGGGCTGGCGGTCGGCATCCACGATACCGGGAGCACTGGTGGCGTTGGCGTTAACGAAGTAGGCACCGGCATAGGCGGGGTCATCCGGACGCTCAGTATCTCCGTCGCGCAGCGGGGTCTTGATGGCGCTGAGGGCCGGGACAGACTTGCCGTTGCCCTTGAGCTTGGACTCGCCCTCACGGTAGGCCGCTTCGATGGCCGCCTGAATCTTGGCGACGGTCTTGGTGTCTGACTTCGGGATGATGAGGCTGACCGAGTATTTCGGAGCGCCTCCGTTGATGCTCTTGGGCTCCCAGACGTTGGCGTAAGACCAGCGGGTGTTGGGGCCGGTGATGACCTTCATGGGATTGGTAAATTTGGTGTTCTTATTCATCGATGTTTTCCTCCATAAAATCATTTTTTGCTGTGTTCATAGCCGGACGCTTATCGCTTTCCGGTACGAGCGTGGGTTTTCCCTGTGGCTTTTCAATGTAGGCCGTCAGGAGTTCATCAAAGCGGGCCTTGCCGAGCAGCTTTTGCATCGCGGTGATGCCCAGCAGCTTCCGCTCATACGGGTCAAAACCCGCATCGCTGACCGTCTGGATAACGGCAGCCTCGTTGGTATATCTGCGATTGGAACGGCCCTCGACCAGTTTCCAGCCGTGCCATTCCTTTCCGCTGACTGCCTGCTGGAGCGCATACTCCTTGATGTCGGAGGCCCACGATACCAGCGCGTCCACGCGGGACAGGATGTCCTCGATGTCCTCGTCCGTGAGGAGTGGCGGCAGCTTGAAATCGTAGCGGGCCAGTTCCAGATTGGCCTCGGCACGGGCGCGGCACTCATTCTTGGCCTTGCAGAATCCGCACCACTCACCGCAGAGGAAGTTGCCGTCCCCGGCAAAGGCCAGTTCTGCCGTTGGCTTCAGTACCTCGTCCGCCCAGCGGTACAGGTCGTCCTTGGAAATCTCGAAAGTGCTGATGTTCTGGCGTCTGGGCTGTACGACGTGAACGCACACGTTGTCGATGTCGTAAATGCCATCAAACAGCTCCAAAGCACCGAGCCCGTAGCATTTCAGCTGAGGATTTTCCACTGCGGAGACGAGTATCCCAAGCCCATGTTTGTAATCAATCACGTGCATGGTGCCGTCCGCGATAAGGATGGCGTCGGAAGTGCCGAAGCCCTGTTCCACCCAGCGAGAGAAGTCCACCCGCTGCTCGACGAGCACCACCGGGTCGGCACAGGTCTCCTTTGCGGCCTCCACCAGTTCAAGGATGTAGGCGACATAGCCGCTGGCACACTCGTCCATTTCCTGGTTGAACCAGGTCAGGTTCTCTGTGGGGTCGGCGGCCTCCATGCCCAGCGCCCTCCGGAGCTTATACTCACAGAGCGTGTGGGCATCGGTGCCCTCAGCGGCATAATCGGAGCCCTTGTCCTCGTAGAGCTCACACAGCCGTGCGGATGGCGGGCAGTGGAGCCAGCGGTCTGAGGCAGATGCCGAAAGAAGCGCATGTCCATTAGGTGGCATCGGCAAGTCCCTCCACATCCTTGAGCAGGGCCTCATAGTGTTTCGGGTCGACCAGCGAGAGCTTTTCGGCCCCATACTTCCGGAGGAGCTCCCGGATTGCCGCCGTGTGACCGGCGCGGGATTTCTCCGCCAACACCGCCCGTACCTGCTCCAACGTGGGCGCGGGCTTGGGCTCCGGCTCCTTGGGCGCGGGGCTGCTGAACTGACGAGTCAGCCAGTTGGCTACATCATCAATAGCGGCAGCAGCATCGTGCAGTTCTTGGATGGCCATAGCCATATCCGCCAGCTTTGACATTGTGATTTCCTCCTTCCTTGGTTTGCCTCTGGTTGTCGAGGGCAGCGAGCTTTTGCGCCAGACGTGCGGAGACGCGGGAGATAGCCTTGAGCACCTGAATCTCCTCGGCTGCGTGGCTGCTGTTCCTGTAGTTGTTGTCGTACACGGTCTTCACCTCCCTGAAGGCTGGTATCGTTTGTTGCCTTCCACCTCCCACTGAAGGTGAGGGGCTGTTTTGAGCGGAGGATTTTTCAAAAAAACAAAAAAGGCCCTCCGGCCACCGGGAGAACCGATGGTCAGAGGGCCGGGAGTGCTGGGGATTAGTAGCCCCGGATGCGCCGGAGCTCTGTCCGATACTTCTTCATCTGGTCGGCGAAGGTGCGCTGGGGCCGACCGAGGGCTTTGGCAATGGCGCGGTCGGAGACGTTGCCGTCGTCCATCCACATGGCGATGATGGTGTCCGCATCGGGGTCAAGCTCCCGAAGACGGGCGAAGAGGCGGTCAAGCAGGTCGCGGTCTGCAATAATGCTCTCGATGGCCGGAGCCTCAGACGGAACCATGTCCATCAGGGTGTCCTCGCCATCCTCACCGATGGGAACGTCCAGAGAAGCCAGGTCGCCGGAACGACGGTACTCGCAAATGAGGCAGTCGCCGTCACAGGCCCAGCCCTTGCTCTGAGGGCAGACGCAGCGTCCATGAGCCTGCTCCTTCATCCGGATGCGGGCTGCCTCGCCGTAGTAGGTGTCGCGGACTTCCTTGCTGACCGGAATCTTCTCGCCGGTGGTGCGGTCGTAGATGAAAGGGTTCTTTTCGTAGTGAGCCATAATTTTTCTCCTTTGATTGGCTTATTTGCGAGCCATCGCGGGAGAAAAACCACACTTGGTCACCACGAATTCAGTCGAACTGATTGTATTTCGCGGAGTTTTGTGTTATACTGGTTTGTACCGGTTTGCATGATAATTCACCGAAATATATCAGCGACTCTCCGGGTTCCAGTAGTGGGTTCCTGCGATTGCTCACAGGAACATCCAATCGTTAGCTAAGTTAGCGCTCCATAGTTGGTAGAGTTAGTAGAGTTAGTATTTGAAACGAGGGACAATCATTGGAAAACAGCGTAAAACTAAGGCTCTGTGGAGGAACATTCTTCACGCTCCTTCTGGAGGCACGGAAGCCACAATATGGAGCACGGCAGCACTACAGCGGCCAGAAAGACGGCCTCACAGAGCCGGAAACACTTCTGGGCTTAGCAAAGGTTGTCGTCCCCGACTGGAAGATGCCGGATGCTTCCATGATGGATACCGTCAAGGGAAACACAACAAATTACAAGCTCTGCAAGGATAAGGGCGGTAGAACTTATTTCCCGTTCAGCGACCGAGCTGCTATAAGAGCCTTTGATGGTCGGGTTAGAGGCCAGTATGGTGAAGCGCTGAATGCAATGTGGGCATTCCGGGACACCTTCATCGACATAAAGGACAGCACAAAAAAAGACGAGTCACTCGTCAGAGCGCTCGTCGAGCTGATAAATGAAGATGATAGTATAGATGCGGAACAGCTATTTTATATTTCTGTGGATGGGATGCCAGTAAAGAAGCAAGACCTTGTTCAGAAAAAACGCGTGTGTTTTGAGGCGTTCCTTCTGGGAGTATTCCACTTCGCCATTACGCGGAAAGAAGCGGCTACAATTGGTGAGGAAACTATTAACCTCTGGTGCCCTTCCACCGGCGGCGGGCCGAGGGCCTATCAGGGGCGCATGGGTGAAACCTGGCCTGAAATAGCGCTGGACTATCACCAGCCCGTAGGCGACCCCCGGCATGAGAACGATACCAGCGATGAAGCCGAGGCAGAAATTGTGGACGCTGAGCCTGTTTCTGACCAAACGGAGGAAGGCCAGCCTGACACCGAGAAAACAGCGACGCAGCAGGTAGTGGTCAATAACAATCCCACCTTTTTCTCGCAGCACGGAAGTAACAACATTCAGGTTGAAAAAATAGAGAATCTCACGATTAACTGGTAATGGGAGGATACAGAATGCCGAAAGATGAGCAGCTTGTGCCAACCAGCGCAAACGAGCTATTAAAACCGGAATCTTCGCTGGATGGTATAGCGGCCCGGAGAATGGAACAGCATGGCGACCGTAATTTTCAGGTCGGTGAAATAGGAAACTTCACGCAAAACGTCAGCGTCCTCGTGATGCCTTCCAAAAAACAAGAGAGCAAGGCTGTTATCAGCGATGCCCTCATGGTAGACAATGACTACTTTCATCTGGTTGTGGTTGGCGGCTGTTCACCCGAAAGCGGAGTAGTAACAGTGTCGAAGGAGTATGCGCTGACCGCAAGTACAGCTGAGGAAGTCACGAAGGAACTTGCCACACTATCCCCGGAGGCAATTGAAGTCTTGAAAACCTACCCGGCCCTGATTATGGGCAAGAACAAACACTATGGAAGAGCGGATGCCTCTCAAAATGCGGTGTATGGCTTCATAACGGATATCATCGAATTGGACGAGGCTGTTGAGCTGCATTTCCAAGTTTTGAACCGGATTCCCCAGCAGACGGTTCTTAGCCTTGCGGACAGTCTGGCGATTCAGAGAGCCTACGCATGGAATGAGCTTGATGATACACATTGGGCTGTGAAAAAAGTGAAACTGACAGAAGTACTGAAAAGTGCTGGGGTTAGGGTCTTCACGATGGCGTGAACTGCCCAGCTTGAGGAGGTATATCATGAGCACAGAATACGAAAGCATGCAGGTAGAGAAATGGGTCAATCTGGAGGATGTTGCCGACTATCTCGGCATCACACAAGATACTGCCAGAACGTGGGCCAGAGAAGGACGGATACCCGCATACAAGGTCGGAAAGAGATATAAATTCAAAATATCGGAAGTCGATGATTGGGTAAGGAATAACGGAAGCGCCAGCGAGAAGGAAGGTGAGCAAGATGAATGAGAAAATGACGTCGGCCATCCAAAAGCTCGTTCTGACCGATGCCACCTTCAACGGGGAGACCGTTGAGCCGACCTTCATCAATTTCTTCTATGGCAAGAACGGCGCTGGCAAGTCGACCATTGCTCGGACGATTCGCGGAAATCTACCCGGCAGCGTGGAGTGGCAGAGTGACCGGCCAGCTGACAGTTATGATGTTCTCGTTTATGATGCGGACTTCATTCGAGACAATTTTGAAAACTACGATAATCTCCCCGGTGTGTTTACCGTTGCGGAGGAAAACATCGCTGTTCAGAAGCAGGTAAAGGAAAAGAACGACGAGCGAAAAAAGCTGCTGGAGCAGCATGGTGCTTGCAAAGGAGACTTGGATGCCAAGTCAGCCGCAAAGGAGCAGGCTCTTGCCGATTATCAACAGGCTTGTTGGGAGCGCACCAAAGAACTGCGTGGAATCTTTGATGCCGCCGTAACCGGCAAGAAAAGGCCGCAGCTGTTTGCAACAGAGATTCTGAGCACTACGCCGGTCGACCACGATTATGATGAGCTGGTCACGCTTTATCAAACGGTCTATCAAGGAAGCGGAGAATCCTATCCGCTGTTCAACAAAGCTGGCAGAGTCACTTACGCCACACTTCCGGGGTTTGAGCTCATGGGCAAGCCCATCTTCAGCAGCAGCGAAACGCCGTTTTCCAGCTTTATCACTGCGCTGAACGCTACCGACTGGGTACGGCACGGCCACGCATCCTTCGGTGGTCGCACTGACGGAAAATGTCCTTATTGTCAGCAGAAGCTGCCTGCGAATTTTGAGCAGGAGATTGCAAAGTGCTTTGACACCAATTATACCGAGGACATCACCGCCATCACGGAGTTCCAAACGGTCTACGAGCGGGAGATGACCGGCATTCTGGAAACGCTGAAGAAAAACATGGATAAGGTGCTTCCGGATTTACAGCTGGAAGAGTACCAGACGAAGCTGCAGTTGCTTTCAAATGCCATCACCATCAATCTTCAGCGTATTGCCGCGAAGATAAAGGAGCCCACCACCATTGCGTCCTTGGAGGATACCGACACTCTCCTCATTGAGCTCGGCTCCATCATTGATGAGTTCAATAAGCGGATTCAGACCAACAACGATGTGGTCGGCCACCTCAGAACGGAGAAGGTCAAGTGCAAGCAGCATGTGTGGGAGTATCTGGCGTTTTACCTGAAAGATGCTGTCGCCGAGTACCACAGCAAGACTGCTGCGCTTGATGGTGAAATCAGCGCTCTGCAGACAAAGCTTGCTGGCATTGTCGCGGATGGCCGTAAAATCGCTGCAGAAATCAGTGAGCTCAACAAACAGGTCGTGAATACGGAGGCTACCATCGCGGGCATCAATGCACTGTTGCATGACTCCGGTTTTCAGGAGTTCAGCCTCCGGGGCAAGGAAGGCGTTCAAAATGTCTACGAGGTCATCCGTCCGGACGGCACCATTGCGGACAAGCTGAGCGAAGGCGAACGGAACTTTATTGCGTTCCTTTACTTCTACCACCTTGTGCGTGGTAGCCAGCGCAGCGATGCGCTCAAGGATAAAATCGTGGTCATCGATGACCCGGTGTCCAGCATGGACAGCGGAGCGCTGTTCATCGTAAGCTCTCTCGTCCGGGAGATGGTCGAGGTCTGCTACAATAATACCGACTATCAGGGCCATGTCGTGGAAGGCGACTACATCAAGCAGATTTTCATCCTGACACATAACGTGTACTTCCACCGGGAAATCACCTACCATCAGGTGCAGCGGTATCGGAGCGTCTCCTTCTTTATCATTCGGAAGACAGACAACATCTCCAGCGTCACACGCTGCACGAGGCGGAGCGCCGTCCCCTCACAGCTGGAGAACTACAATCCGGTGCAGAATTCTTACGCCGCTTTGTGGGACGAGCTTAAAGAGGTCACGTCGCCTATCACGGCCATGAACGTCATTCGACGGATTCTGGAGTATTATTTCCTGCAGCTCTGCGGGTACGAGGGCACGAACATCCGCAAGGAAGTTCTGGAGAAGGAAGAGAATCGAAAGAGATTTATCGACCAGACAGAAGACGGTCAGCCAGACTATACTCGGTACCATCTGGCTTCGTCCATGCTTTCCTACATCAACAATTCCACAGGAATCACGGACGGCCTGAACTATGTGGAGGACTGTGTGGACGCAGAGCAATACAAGACGGTGCTTCGTCTCATCTTCGAGGCCATGCATCAGGAGCAGCACTATAACATGATGATGGGAATTGACGCTTAACCTGGAGGCAATTATGGATAACGAGAATCTGCTGCCAAAAGAAGCGAGAGCTGTTATAACTCAAAATGGTGACCGGAACATAGCGGTTGCCCATGCAGAGAATATTAACATCACTATTGCCGCTCCCTCACCGCAGGATGAACAGGCTTGTCATCTCGTGCGCTGGGGCGATGTAGAAATTACTCCCGCTGAAGCAAAGCTATTGGATGAGTTTCTAAATGACTATGATGCTGTCATCATTGAGTGCATTAAAACGGACTTTAGTTGCCCTGGCATTAACATCAACTTGTTGGATATGATTACAATCCCATATCACGAAAAATGGGATGTGATGTCTCTAAAGTTCCGCCAGCCTCAGTTAAGGAGCGCCGTGCTTGAAACTATAAGCGTTCTAAACGAGCTTACAGGATACTTGGGAGCAGACCACATGAGAGTAATTCCAGACTATCCCAGCGAAAATTGTCTTGTTCCTATTAACGATTCGTGGGAAGCCGGGTGCTGGGTGCGCGAGGTATTACGACCAGAAACAGAGAAACTACGGTATAAATTGCGTGACTTGTATAGAACACTTCATCCGGACGATTACGTAGGGACTCCAGTATTTACCGACCACTATGAGACAGAACCGGAGTAAGTCCATTTTATTGGACACATAAAGTTTTACAATAGAGGTAAGCTGGGATGACACCATCCCGTTGAATGGAGGAAAAAATATATGGCAGAGAAACTGACGATAGACGCCATGTGGGATGACTCTCCCATTGACGTTTCCATAGAGGTAAACTTCATCTGGTCAATTGCGAACAAGCTGCGCGGCACCTACCAGAGCGACAAATACAAGGATGTCATCATCCCGATGGTCATTATCCGGCGCTTCGAGTGTGCGCTGGCCCCAACCAAGAAAAAGGTGCTGGAGACCTTCGCCGCCAATCCGAATTATCCCGCAAAGGCCATGTACCGGGTGTCCGGCTACCAGTTCTATAACACCAGCGGCTTTGACCTTGCAGAGCTGGTGAACGATTCTGAGCATCTGGCCGCGAATTTCAAAGCCTACATACAAGGCTTCTCTGCCAATATTCAGGATATTATCCGCAGCCTCGACTTCGACAAGCAGATTGACAAGATGGACAAGAACAATCGCTTGCTCAGCGTGGTCAAGGCGTTCTCGGAGCTCGACCTCGACCCGCGCACCATCGACAACGTGAAGATGGGGTACATTTTCGAGGAGCTCATCCGGAAGTTCTCTGAAAATGCTGAAGCTGGCGACCACTACACGGGCCGCGACATCATCAAACTCATGGTGAACATCCTGCTGGCCGAAGGCTGCGATGACATCTTCGATGACGGGAAGGTTATCACCGTACTCGACCAAGCCTGTGGAACGGGTGGTATGCTGTCCACTTCCTACAATTTTATCAAGCGGTATAATCCCACCGCCGACGTGCGGCTCTTCGGGCAGGAAATCAATCCGGAATCCTACGCCATCTGCCTTGCGGAGATGATGATTAAGGGCCAGAACGCGGAAAATATCTGCTTCCAGGACACCATGCTGGCCGACCGCTTTAAGGGCACCAAGATGCGCTTCGTGATTATGAATCCGCCCTTCGGCACTGCATGGGGTGGCAAGGATGCGCCCGAAGGCGTAGAGGCTGCCGTTAATGCGGAACACAAAAAAGTGGAAAGCCGTTGGAAGGCTGGTCTTCCGGGTACTGGCGATATGCAGATGATTTTCCTGCAGTCTGCCATTGATAAGATGGATGATAATTTCGGTCGTGCTGCTATCATCGAGAATGGCAGCCCTCTATTCTCCGGCGGCACCGCTTCTGGTGAAAGCCAGATTCGACGCTGGATGTTGGAAAACGACCTGATTGAGGCCATCATCGCGCTGCCGGTTGACCTGTTCTATAACACCGGAATTGCCACCTACGTTTGGGTATTTTCGAAGAACAAGCGCCCAGAGCGGAAGGGCAAAGTACAGCTGATTGATGCATCCTCCTTCTTTCATAAGCTGCGCAAGGCCCTGGGTGACAAGAAAAACGAAATCAGCCCGGAAGACCGCTCTGCCATCACCAAGCTGTATGCGGATTTTGAGCCGGGTGAATTCTGCAAAATCTATCGGAATGAAGAATTTCTGTACCGGGAATATGTTGTGATGCAGCCGCTCCAGCGGAGCTATGCCATCACACCGGAGCGGATTGAGGCCATGCTCTCCAAGGGCTCTCTGTCCGGCCTCTATGACGCCGCTAAAGTGGACGAGCTGGAGAATGCTGAGGAACTGACCGGCAAGGATATGAATAAACTGGAGGCGTTCCAGAACAACAAACCGGTTTTCGATGCGATTGTCGCAGCGTTGCAGGCTGCGGTGAGCGACACAGTCTATTATTCTCCCGCTACGTTTATGCCGGTGCTGGCACAAGCGCTTGGAAGCGGAATGCCCGTCCCCGCCGGGGAGGAGCCAAAGCCGCTGGCGGATAAAAAGCTCATGGAGAAGATTGCGGACGGTCTTTCTGTCATGGATAAAAAAGCCGAGATTCAGCACGACCGGAAGGGCAATGTCCTTTATGACAAGGAGACAAAGGATACCGAGATTGTGCCTTTCGGGGAAAGCATTGACACCTATATGGCACGTGAAGTGCTGCCTCACGTCCCGGATGCTGTTGCGTTCTTTGAAGAAAACCTTGGAGCAAAGAAACCTGTCATCAAGACTGGCGCAGAGATTCCTTTTACCCGCAACTTCTATAAATATCAGCAGCCAACAGAAAGTGAGGAACTGGAAGCTCAATTTATGGAGTTGGAGCTTTCTGTTTCCGAGCGAGTTGCCAAACTGTTCGAGTAAGGCGGTGGCAATATGCGAGAAATGAAAGATAGTGGAGCCCCTTGGCTTGGATACATTCCAGCCAACTGGCAAGTTGATAAATTAAAATATCATCTGGTTAGAAATGAGCCCCGGAATCCCGGAGAAAAAATTGTTCTTTCTCTTTATCGAGAACTTGGAGTAATTCCCAAAGATAGTCGTGACGATAATCACAATGTTACCTCAGAAGATACATCAAACTACAAGTATGTTAGACCTGGCGATTTTGTTATCAACAAAATGAAGGCATGGCAAGGTTCGGTAGCAGTGTCAGATTATGAAGGAATTGTCAGCCCCGCATACTTCATATACAACTTCACAGATGATGTATATTACAGGAGATACTTTCATTACTTAATGCGTTCTTGCTATAAGGATGAGTTTATGAGACTATCTGGTGGCATTCGCGTTGGACAGTGGGATTTGCCTTCAAGTAGTCTTGACAATGTTGCAGTACTGATTCCTCCGAAAGTAGAGCAGAGAGCCATAGCCGAATTCCTTGACCGCCGCTGTGCTGAAATTGATGCTATCGCTGCTGACCTTCAATCGCAGATTGATGTTTTGGAGCAGTACAAGCGGTCTGTCATCACGGAAGCCGTCACCAAGGGACTGAACCCGGATGCCGAGATGAAGGATAGTGGTATTGAATGGGTTGGCATGATCCCGGCACATTGGCCTGTGCATCCTGTATATACCTACTTCGGTGAACGAAAGAACAAGAATCGATTTGGCACGGAAGATAATCTGCTGTCTTTAAGTTACGGCAGAGTGATCCGAAAGGACATCAATACCAGTGATGGTTTGCTACCCGAAAGTTTCAACACCTATAATATCGTTGAAGCCGGGGATATTATCATCCGTCCGACTGACTTGCAGAATGATAAGCGCAGTCTGCGCACTGGTCTGGTTAAGGAACACGGTATTATTACATCGGCGTATATCGACCTTTGCCCAATCAAGAAGGTGGATTCGAGATACTTCCACTTCCTGCTCCACGCCTATGATGTGATGAAGGTGTTTTATAACATGGGTAATGGTGTGCGCCAGGGATTGAATTATTCTGAGTTTTCTCGTTTGATGGTGTTTGAACCAAAGTACGAGGAACAGGTTGCGATTGCAGATTTCTTGGATGGAAAAGTTGCTGAAATTGACGGCATCATTGACCAGAAAAAAGAACAGCTTGAAGTTCTTGATTCCTATAAAAAATCGCTCATTTATGAATATGTGACCGGAAAGAAATCTGTTCCCTTAACGGAGCCTGCCATCGAAGCAGTGATGATCGATCCTCATGTAATCCTGGCTGGTATGGTGATTGATCTGCTGGGCGATAAGCTCAAGGGTAAAACCCAAATCCAGAAGCTGCTGTACTTGTTCGACAGCCACCTTGGGCTGAATCTTGCCACACAGTATTATCGGTACAAGCATGGCCCTTACGATCTCAGTCTCGACCACTATCTGAATGTCCTGGTCGAAAACGGTTGGTTCAAAAAAGTCCCCGGTGATGCCGAGAAATATGAAAAAGGTAGTAACCACGCAGAATTCTGCGACAAATACAAGGATGCCTTTGCACAGCATAGCGGGAAAATTAAGAGTCTGGTTTCCTTTGTGAAAGACATGAAAAGAACCAGTCAGATTGAAAGAATCGCTACTATCTTTGCCGTGTGGAATGATCTGATTCTGGATGGAAACAGAACCCCAACAGATGATGAGATCATCCATGAAATTCTGACACACTGGACACCCAACAAGGCAAATACTGCCGAGGGTACCTGGAAAGGCACCCTAGACAAAATGAGGAAGCAGGGTATTATTCCCAAGGGATGGGGTTTGCATACCCTTCCCATGCCCCAGAGAGGTCTAAACAATGCATAACATACTTTCTGAAAAAGACTACCAAAAATTCCTGTTGGAGCAGTTAAACCAGAATAACGGCTATATCATTCGCAAAGCCGCCAACTTTGACCGCTATTTCGCTGTTGACCGTGAGATGCTGTTCAAATTTCTGAACGACACCCAGCCGGACACGATGGATTATCTCCGTAAAATTTATAAAGCTGACCTGGAGGATACCATCGTCAGCTTCATCAACGCAGAAACCACCAAAGCCCGTGGCAGTCTCATCGAGGTGTTGAAGCACGGCATTGAAATCTCGAACCGGAAGCTGGAGCTCATGTATACCAAGCCCGCGACCACCTTCAATCCGGAGCTGACCAAGAAGTACAGTCAGAACATTTTCTCCGTGATGGAGGAAGTCTGGGCCAGTGACAAAGAGCGCATCGACGTGGTCATTTTCCTGAATGGCCTCGCTATCATCGCCTTCGAGCTCAAGTGCAACACTGCCGGTCAGTCCTATCAGGATGCTATCTACCAGTTCCGCACCGAGCGGAGCCCGAAGACGCGCCTGTTCCTGTTCAAGGCCGGTACCCTTGTAAACTTTGCGATGGGCTTGGAAGAGGTCTATATGACCACGCGGCTGGCCGGTGATGCGACCTTCTTCCTGCCCTTCAACATGGGCAATGGACACGGGGTCACTGCCGGAGCAGGCAATCCTGCCTTTGAGGACAAGTACAGCGTCTCCTATATGTGGGAGGATATTCTGACCAAGGATACCATCCTCGACCTCATCAGCCGCTTCATCTTTGTTGCAGTCAACGAGAAGGTCGATGAGGCTACCGGAAAGGTGAAGCGCAGCGAGAGCCTGATTTTCCCGCGCTACCACCAGCTGGATGCGATTCGGAAGCTGCTGTCAGACGTTCGGGAAAACCACACGGCCCAGAACTATCTGATACAGCACAGCGCAGGTTCCGGCAAGACGAATACCATCGCTTGGCTTGCGCACCGCCTGACGAGTCTCCACGATGCTGACAACAAAATCATCTTTGACAACGTGGTCATCGTCACCGACCGCGTTGTCGTAGACCGGCAGCTCCAGAAGGCCATTATGGGCATGGAGCACAAGGCTGGCCTTATCCGCGTAATGGATGACAAGTGCAATTCCGCTGACCTTGCGATTGCGCTGAACGGCAATACAAAAATCATCGCCACCACCATCCAGAAGTTCCCCTTTATCGTGGACAGCGTGAAGGGCTTAAAAGAGAAGCGTTTCGCCGTCATCATCGACGAGGCCCATTCCTCCACTGCAGGCAAAGATATGGCCGCTGTCACGATGGCGCTGGGCTCCGGCGAGGAAGTCGAAGCCGATGTGGAAGATATGATTTCCAGCGAAATCAAGCGGAACGGCAAGCAGGCAAACGTCTCCATGTTCGCTTTCACCGCTACGCCGAAGCCGACCACCATCCAGCTTTTCGGTCGCCTGAATCCCCACGGGCAGAGGGAGGCTTTCCACGTCTACTCCATGAAACAGGCCATCGAGGAAGGCTTCATTCTGGACGTTCTCCAGAACTACACCGAATACGCGACCTTCTTCCAAATCAACAAGGAAATCGAAGATGACCCGCGTTGCAAGACCAATGATGCCAAGCGGCAGATTGCCCGCTTTGTGGAGCTCCATGAGACGAACATTGCCCAGCGCGTAGAGGTCATCGTAGAGCATTTCCGCACCACGGTCATGCACGAGCTCGGCGGTCAGGCCAAGGCGATGGTTATCACGCCGTCTCGCCAGAGTGCCGTGAAATACTGCAAAGCGTTCGAGGAGTATGTCGCTAAGAAGGGATACGAGGGCATCCACGCACTGGTGGCGTTCTCTGGCAAGGTCAAACTGCCGGACGATGAGACGGAATATACCGAAGCAGGCTTGAATGGCTTCCCGGAAGACCGGCTTCCGAAGGAATTTGACACCGACGCCTATCAGGTGCTGCTGGTGGCCAACAAATACCAGACCGGTTTCGACCAGCCCAAGCTCTGCGCCATGTATGTGCTGAAGAAGCTCAAAGGCGTGAATGCCGTCCAGACGCTGTCCCGGCTCAATCGCATCTGCGCTCCCTATGACAAGAAAACTTTCGTACTGGATTTCGTAAACACCTACGAGGATATTAAGAGCGCTTTTGCACCGTACTACACCACCACGCTGCTGGCCAATTCCGTGACGCCCAGCGCCGTTTACGATTTGGAGGCCCGGATAGACGCCTATGCGATTCTTGACCCGGCAGACATTGAAGCGGCAAATGACATCCTGTACGCCGAGAAGGTTACAGGCAAGCAGAAGCAGCGGTTGACATTCTTCCTTCAGAAGAGCAAAAAGCTGCTGGAGCACTACGAATACAACGACCAGCGCGAGTGCGTTTCCGTGATGCGTAGCTTTGTGCGGTTCTACGAATTCCTGCTCCAGGTCTCCAGTTTTGAGGATACCGACCTGCATAAGAAATACAACTTCATCGCTTATCTGCTGTCGTATATCAACATCAAGCATCCGGGTGGCGGCTTCAATCTGGACGGCAAAATCAAAGCCTCCAACTTTGTACAGAAAAAGATTGAGGAACACACCGCGCCCAATCTCGTGGCGAGCCCGGTGATGAAGCTCCCGACCGCTGAACACTTCGGCCTGACTGAGGATAAGGAAAAACGGCTGTCGGAAATCATAGATGAAATCAACAGCCGCACCGGGAAATCCTATGATAACGATGTCGTGGTTAAGGCGATGCTTCAGATTCGGGACATCCTCATGAAGTCCGAAAAGCTGAAGACCAGTGCCAAAAACAACACCCAGCAGGACTTCGAGTTCTCTTATTTCGATGATATCGACGACGCGCTGATTGAAGGACTCTCCCAGAATCAGGACTTTTTCTCCCTGCTGCTGTCCAACGACGAGATGAAGCGTCAGGTGTTGGGTATCTTTGCGGACGAGATTTACAAGAGCCTGCGCAGCGCGGATTGATGGAGGTGACGGAGCATGTTTGATGAATTCAGATTGAAAGAGGCGCTGGTCAGCTACAAGCGTGACTTTGCGCAGAAGCTGTGGCCCAACGAAAAGTATAAGTGGCAGGCTGTGAAGTGCTTCCAGCTCAATTGGGATGTAAACGCTACAGACTTTGCCGAAATGCTCAAGAAGTCCCTGTCTGCCACTGCCAACCTGCTGGCGAGCGTGAATAACTTCCCGGCCCGAATGATTCAGAAATTCGCTGAAATTGTGCCGGAGGAAGTTCGCGCCATGTACATCGAGCTCTTTGATGAGAGCAAAGATGTCTATGAGCGTATCAACAGCTTCAAGTTGAAATCGTCTATTTTATTGGAACGGTACGGGAATGGTGCTGCCCAGCACTATCAGAACGAAAACTCTATCAGCACCTACCTGTGGCTTCGTTATCCCGACAAGTATTACATTTTCAAGCTGAGCGAGGTGAAAGTGGTCGCCAGCGAATTGGAAAGTGACTATCGTTTCAAAAAAGGTGCCTACGCAGACAACATCCATAACTTCTATGCGCTCTACAACGAAATCTGCGCCGAACTCCAGAAGGATGATGAGCTTCGGAATATGCTGGCTGCTCAGGTCGACAGCACCTGTTATTCCGACCTGGAGATGCGGACGCTGACAATCGACGTAGGGTTCTACATCAGCCGGTATTACAGCAAACGCAATGATGAGCCTGCTGCGGATGAGTGGTGGCCGACAGACTATTCCCCGGCCATCAGCACAGAGGAGTGGATTGCACTCCTCAATGATGCTGAGGTTTTCATCCCAAGCAGTCTCGAAATCATGAAGCGAATGCTGGATTATGGAGGCAAGGCCACCTGCACACAGCTTTCCGTAAAGTATGGCGAAACCAAGAATTTCTACAACAGCGGTTCCGTTGCGCTGGCCAGACGTGTTGCGGAGAGAACCGGCTGTCCGGTCATGCAGCGTGATACAGGCGACCCTCGCTGGTGGACTATCCTCTATGTCGGCAAAGATGCTGGCAAGGACGAAGAAGGCTCTTATATCTGGAAGCTGCGCGATGAGCTGGAATCAGCACTACGGCAGGTTGACCTTTCTGAGGTTTCCCTTTATGCCAAGAGCGATGATGAGGGAACGGACGGGTTCCATTGTTGGTGGCTGACCGCCAAGCCGAAAATCTGGAGTTTTTCCGATACACCGGTAGGCGAGGTAATGTCCTACTCTCTGTACAATGAAAACGGAAATAAGCGCCGGATTTTTCAGAACTTCCTTGATGCGAAGGCCGGTGATATGATTATCGGGTACGAGGCGACACCGGTTCTGAAAATTGTGGCAATAGCGCGGGTGACAGCTGAGCAGGATGGTGAGAAGCTCTACTTTGAAAAGGTGGAAGGACTCGCGTCCCCCATTGATTATCAGACGTTGCGGGAATGCCCTGAGCTGGAGCGGATGGAATTCTTCCAGAATCCCCAGGGCAGTCTATTCAAGCTCACCAGAGGCGAGTATGATTTCATTATGGATATCATCCGTGATGAGAATCCTGTGCAGCAGGAGGCAGCAAACGACCCGTATACGAGCGAGGATTTCTTGAGAGAAGTCTATATGACAAGCGCCGATTATACCAAGATACAGGCCGTCCTCAGAAACAAGAAAAACATTATTCTCCAAGGAGCTCCGGGTGTAGGAAAGACCTTCGCGGCAAAGCGTCTGGCTTGGTCGATGATGGGCGAAATAGACGAGAGCAGGGTCGAGTTTGTCCAGTTCCATCAGAATTATTCTTATGAGGACTTTGTGATGGGCTACAAGCCGGTCGAGGATGGCTTTGAACTACGCAACGGTATCTTCTATCGCTTTTGCCAGCGGGCCGCTAACCAGCCGGATAAGGACTTCTTCTTTATCATCGATGAAATCAATCGTGGCAATATGAGCAAAATATTCGGCGAACTCCTGATGCTTATTGAGAGGGACTATCGTGGTACCAAGGCCACGCTTGCCTACAACGGGCTTCCTTTCTCGGTGCCGAAAAACCTGTATATCATTGGCATGATGAACACTGCTGACCGCAGCCTTGCCATGATTGACTACGCACTCCGTCGGCGATTCAGCTTCTTCGATATGGAGCCCGGTTTTGATTCCGAAGGCTTCAGACAATATCAGGCCAGTCTGAACAACGAAACGCTGAATGCACTGGTTGAAAGAGTGAAAGACCTGAACAAAGAAATTGCTGCTGACAAGTCGCTCGGCAAGGGCTTCTGCATCGGCCACAGCTATTTCTGCGGGCAGGACACGTGTACGGACGAGTGGCTGGATTCCATCGTGAACTACGATATTCTCCCTATGCTGAGCGAATACTGGTTTGACGATACGGCTAAGCTCCAGCGCTGGGAGAACATACTGCGTGGTGTGCTGCAATGACCAAGGATAAGAGCATCCTCATCAAAAACATTTACTATATGCTGTCCTATGCGTTTACCACGCTGAATCAGGGTGGCTATGAGAATGTTGCGACCGAGGATTTCGACAATCTCCATAATCTTTTTGCCGCAATACTGGCCAAAGGTATCGGAAGACAACTGAAGCAGGGCTTATACCGGGAGTACATGAACCGGACAGAAACGCTTCCTGTTGTGCGCGGAAAAATCGATATGCCGGGTACTATTCAGAATCGCCTTGCCCGCAAGCAAGTCTTGACCTGCCAATACGATGAGCTGTCGGAGAATAATCTGCTCAATCAAATTCTGAAAACGACGGTCATGCTCCTTTTGCGGCATGCACGGGTGAGCGAAGATTATAAAACCGACCTGAAGAAAGAGATGCTCTTTTTCTCCAATGTGGACACCATTGACCCTGCTTCAATTCGATGGAGCTCCATCCGCTTTCAGCGCAACAATAATACCTACCGGATGCTTATCAGCCTGTGCCAATTGGTACTGGAAGGAATGCTCATGAGCACTGACAGCGGCGAGTACCGGCTGGCCTCCTTTGTGGACGAGCAGCGGATGAGCAGGCTGTATGAGAAGTTCATTCTCGAATACTACGCAAAGGAATGCCCACAGGTAAAAGCAACGGCCTCACAAATCCCGTGGGCCTTGGACGATGGCGTTGGAACCTTACTGCCGGTGATGCAGAGTGACATCATGCTCACGCAGGGTAACCGGGTGCTGATTATCGACGCAAAATACTACACGCACACGATGCAGGCACAATATGATGTCCATACGCTTCACTCGAATAACCTGTACCAGATTTTCACCTATGTGAAAAACAAGGATATGGAATTTGGAGACCGTCCGCATGAGGTTTCTGGCATGCTACTGTATGCCCGGACAGACGAGCTCATCCAGCCGGATAACACCTACCACATGAGCGGAAATAAAGTCAGCGTCCGGACACTCGATTTGAACCGAGAGTTCTCTGAGATTGCTGCACAGCTAAATGCGATTGTGGATGAGCACTTTTCTTAAGCCGGTGCTTTCGAGGGAAGACAACTGCTACTGCGTTGAGAGGTGTTGAAATGAAATTGTCTTCTGAGACGAAACAGGAACATAGAATTATCGATGAGACTCGCCGGTCTATTATTGATGCCCTCCTCGCTATGGGGAGCCTGACTGGTGATAAGGAGTATCATGAATTTGCAAAGTTAGTTTGCCCATCATTGAGTGAGGGAACAATCTCTGAAATAGCAAGGCACATGGATAGGTTTGATGATTGGCCAGAAAGCTATTTGCTGGATACAGTTATAGATTATCTGCAACTATCCGATGAGGGCTTTTGCTTTCTTCTTGAACAATATGTCAATCCTAATATCCATCACTGGAGATGGAGTGCGGAAGAAGAGCGCCGAGGGCCAATTCACAATTCTGAACTCGTTGAAGTGATTAATAGATACCTTGCCCACGATGAATATCAACTTGAAATCAAGGATAGCATCGGGGACAAAGATTTTTATCAATGTGTATCAATGAGGGCTGGGGTTCAGGGAACAGTTAAAAACATTATTTTCGCTGCAAAATACAAACCAGAAATCGTGTTCGATGATGCGCTCAACAATGACATCCGAATCACGAGAAACGCCGACAAGTGTCTCATATATGATAGGTCAATCCCGCAAAATGGCCTTCTTTGGAGTGAGCTTGTAGAATGGTTTGCTGCTAAATATGATGTCGTTGACAATGTAGAAAACCGTTTACTCAGAAGACTTTGTGATAGCTTGGATGACAGCTTTAAAGCTGCCGGTGCTAAGTCAGGCCCAGAAACGTGGATGATGCAGGCATACTATGAATTAATGAAAACGTGTGGTAAGGATTTTCCGGCTCTACTTCCACAAGTATACCTTTACTATGACCCGCTGACTCAGGCAGAGCGTGGCTATAAGCTATTTGAGCATCAGAAAATGGATTTTCTTATGATATTCTCCCATCGCAATAGGGTGGTTATCGAAATCGACGGGAAGCAGCACTACGCTGATGGAGATAGAGCGTCCCCAAGGCTTTATAGCGAGATGGTCAAAGCACAACGAGAAATGAGCCTTTATGGTTATGACGTGTATCGATTTGGCGGATATGAATTTATAAATGCTGCAGAGTCAGACAGCAAAAAGCAAGAACTGCTCAAAAATCTGAAGGAATTCTTTGTTCGACTGTTCCAAAAATATAACATCTTGGAAAGGTAGCCATCAACACTTTTTAATTTTGCCCAAACCATTTAATTTTGGCATACTTTTTAATTATTCCCTGAGCCAGCCGCGCCGGAGCCCAGATGCCAGTGTCAGGGGCGCCTCGGCTGTGCTCTGATGGGACAAATTGAATACCGACAAATACAGCGAAAACCGCAAGAAACGCCTTGTTTCCTGCGGTTTTCGCTATTTTTATACACTTTCCCGGCGACCGGGCTTGTATCAAAGATTACGTCTTTATAGATCCTCCGTATAATACGGGCAATAAAGACTTCATCTATGACGATGCTTTTGTAGATAAGAACGACTGCTTTACGCATTCAAAATGGCTGTCATTTATGGAAAAACGACTCAAAATTGCCAGACGACTTTTGAGTGGGAATGGTGTGATCTTTATCTCCATCGACGACCGGGAGGAAGCCGGTCTACGGTTACTGTGTGATGAGATTTTTGGCGAGAATTGCTTCGTGTCGAACATAGCGTGGCAACGCAATTACTCAGCAAGAAACGACTCCAAGGGCATTGTGACCGAAGTGGAGCATCTTCTGGTTTATAGCCGTTCAGAAAGTTGGAGTCCTAAAAAGCTCCCACGAACTGCCGAAATGGACGCAAAATACAAAAATCCTGATAATGATTTTGCTATGTGGCGAACAGATAATGCTTATGCAGCTGATGCATCTACTCATCAAGGAATGGTATATGCAATTCAGCATCCATTCACAGGAAAAATGCTTTATCCAAGCAATGGATCACACTGGCGGTACTCACAAGAAGTAATGCTGACAGCAATGCGTGGCTGGTGTGAGTATGAGCTTCGTGACTTAGGGGACTCTCAAAAACGTGCTGAAGTTTGTGGCGTACCAGAAGCTGATGTGAGATCGGGAGTCCAAGCAATTGTTCTATCTGAATCGTTAAGCGTTTCAAGAGAAAAAGCCCAAGCTGTGTATAACCGTGGACAGTGGCCTAAATTTTTCTTTACAAAAGGAGGAAAGGGCGGAATAGCTCGAAAAACCTATTTGACAAATGTCGGTGGAAAGCTTCCAACTAATTTATGGCTTCACTCTGATGTTGGACATACAGATGAAGCAAAGAAAGAACTTATTTCCACTTTTAACGGTAAGGTTCCCTTTGATACACCTAAGCCGACACGGCTCATAGAGCGAATTTTGCAAATTGCTTCAAACGATGATAGCCTGATTCTTGACTTCTTTGCAGGAAGTGGAACTACAGGCAATGCCGTCCTCAAATACAACGCCGAGCACGAGGGCAGCGCCCGTCGTTTTATCCTCTGCACCAACAACGAAAACGGCATTTGTCGGGATGTGACCTACGAAC
>OLOV01001177.1_pt1 | contig 20994 bp, 16 predicted proteins | sample 1672931 | NCBI WGS metagenome assembly OLOV01 (sample SAMEA3136738, study PRJEB25190) | human gut metagenome | biome: human gut; feature: human-associated habitat; material: faeces | place: Austria | collected 2013
TTATAATTCCTTGAGCTTGCAAGGTTCTTAAAATATATTTAACATTTTGAGGACTAGGAGTTTCTTCACTAGTTTCAATAAATAAAATCTTATTTCTCCATTCATCTAAAGATGGCCAAATCTCGGTACCATTAATCATATCCAAAAGTTCAATACATCCACCCAAAAGTTTACCAGAAACTTTGCCAGTGCCTTGCAACACTTCATAGCCTTTTGAATCAGGAATTCTTTTCTTCTCTTTATTTATATTTTCTTCACACCATTCAAAATGTTCATTTGTAAAATAATCACACTTCTTAATCTCAAAATGAGGGTTAGCATCAAAAAATATGTTATTAATAGCATCAACAGTATAATCAAACATAGAACCATATTGTGCAAAGTCAGATAAAATGCAAGGTCCGTAAAATGAAGTAACACCAGCTTTATACATCATAAAATGATTTGCAGTAGTATCTGAAAATCCAGAAAAAATTTTAGGATTATTCTTGATAACATCATAATCAATATATGGAAGCAAACGAATAGTATCATCTCCACCAATAGCAGAAAAAATAGCCTTAATACTGTGGTCTTTAAAAGCATCCATCCAATCCTTAGCTCTAAGTTCAGGGTGCTCGTATGTAAATTTAGAACCCTTCAAAGCATGCTTAGTTGGCACAAGCTCCAAACCAAACATATTTTTAAGCCTATCTTTCGCAAGATAATATTTATGAATAATTTCCTTTTCTCCAAGTCCACCCCAAGAAAGGCTCACAACAGCGACCTTATCGCCTCTTTTTAATCTTTCAGGTTTAATCAAAAAAATCCCTCCTTATATAATTTGCAACTATTTTATCATAAAATTTAAAGTAAGTAAAATGTTGATAAAGTGCTAATAAATATGTATAATAGGAGATAGAGAAGGAGCAATAATGGAAACAAATCGAGAAGAAAAACTAATAATAGCAAAGCTAAACGATAAATTACAGTTTTGTAAAACAAGAAATAAAATTACATATACAGACTTTTTAAACCTAAATGAAAAAAACATCATCCAAAAAGAATTAGAAAGGCAAAAATTTAAGAACTATATATTTACAGGAGGATACGAAGAGGCAGAAAGCAAAATACTCTTAATGTATCCAGAAAAACTAACAAAAGAAATAGCTACATCTAATATTAAGGAGATAATAAAAGCAATTGAAATAATCTTACCAAACGAGCAAAAAGGCAAATATCAACATAGAGATTATTTAGGAACAGTAATGCAATTTGGAATAATAAGAGAAAGAATGGGAGACATTTTAGTATATGAAGATAAAGCATACATAATAATCCTAGCAGAAAATGCAGAGTATATAAAAAACAGTTTAATTACAACTACCAAGTTCAAAAAATCTAAAATATCAATAATAGACATAGCCAACATAGAAGTAAAAGAACCAGACTTTGATATATTTAAAATAACATCAAACTCAATGAGGATAGACAACATAGTATCAGAAATAACAAAACTTTCAAGAAACGAAACAGCAAAGCTCATTGAAAGCGAGAAGGTTTCAATAAATTGTAAGATTGAAACAAAGCAATCAAAAATAGTAAATATAGGAGATGTTTTAATAATACGAGGAAAGGGAAAATTCATAGTAGGAGCTGATTTAGGAGAAAACAAAAAGGGAAAAAGAATAGTTGAGATAAAGAAATATAAATAAAATAAAGCCTTTTACAATAATAAAGCATATTATTGTAAGAGGTGTTTTTTTATGAGGAAATATAATAGAGATGTGATGAGTTATGGGTTTAGAAAATTAAGGAGGATAAAGATAGAAGGGGTAAAGTAAACAGGTTAATGTTGACATACAAGTAAAAAACAAATATAATAAAACAAAAAAGTAAAAAAATTTTTCTTATTCTACACATTTCGACATTTTTTGCATATCAGTGTATGTTATACTATAAATGTTTTAAAAAATATGAGATGAAGGAGGTGAAAAAATGAGATTAAAACTGTATTTTGAATTAGAAAATGAAAAAATGCCAATACAATATCGCAAAAACATAATAAGTTTTATAAAAGCATCGCTTAATAAATATAACGAAGAGGAATTCAAGAAATTATATGATGGCAATAAGCCTATAATTAAACCATATACATTCTCAGTATTCTTTGAAAAACCTCAGTTTGAAAAAGAACAGATAATATTAAACAGTAAAACTTTTGAAATCAATATGGCTGTGGCGGATTATGAAGTTGCAGTAGTGTTATACAATTCGTTCAATCATCAAAAAAACAAAAAATTCTCAATTAATCAAAATTCTTGGAAATTAACTAATATTGCTATGCTACCAGAAAAAAAGATTAATGGGGATAGTATAAATGTAAAATTTCAATCTCCACTTGTAGCAAGAAATAGGCAAGAACAAAAAGATTATTATTATTCATTTGAAAATCCAGAAATGTTTTTAGAAACACTAAAAATAAATATAAAAGAGGAACTGAAAATAACAGACATTCCACAGGAAATAGTTAATACGTTTGAAATAGAACCAGTAGAACCTAAAAAAGTAGTAATAAAATTCTATGAAAAACAAATTGAAGCAAGTACAGGTATATTTAAAATAAAAGGAGACAAGCAATTACTAGAATATTTGTACAAAGCAGGTATAGGAAGCAAGCGTAGTGCAGGATTTGGAATGTTTCAAATTTTATAAAAGGAGGTGAAATTTTGAATACGAGAATTTATTTAAACGAATGGTTTATAAATGCAGGAATAGTAGGATTTTTGAGAATACTAGAACATAATAAACAAGACTTTGTAAAAAAGAAAGAAAATTATATAGAATTTGACACAGAAGACTTAAAAGACTTCCATAAATATTACTTCAATTACTTTTTTGATAATTACAATATTGCCAAAAAGATGGAAAAAAGAATAAGTGAGTCTTTTGGTAGAATAGAAAATTTACTAGAAAATAAAGACAAAAAAGATATATTAAAAAGAGAACAAAAGTATATTAAAGATTCAATAAAAAAAGAACTAGATAAAATCAAAAAGGTGGATGATAATGTTTATAAAACAATGTTCGAAGCATATTCGAAAATTGATAAAGTACATACAAAAGAAGAGTTAGATGAGATACAAGAAATACTAATTAATAACTTTAAAATAGATAAAATTAACAAAAAAACAACATTGAATTTATTTAAAAATATACTAAGCAAAAACTATTTCGGGCAACCCTCATTTTTCAACGTTGTTAAAAACACTTTATCTTATGAGGAACAACAAAACTTAATGTATAAAGATTATATAAATAACATTATTGAGGCAGATACAATAAAAAATAAACAACAATGCTCAATTTGTGGAGAAGACCATTTTGGAACAAGCAAATACACTGAAAGTAATTTTGTTCCTTTAGCTGTAAGTAGCGATAATATGGCAAACTTCTTTTGGAATCAAAATACAAAAGTTCCAATTTGTGATATGTGCAAATTGATACTATTCTGCATACCAGCAGGTGTAACAACAGTTATAAAAACAGTAAAAGATAATAATAAATACAAAGAAAAAGAAATGCTTAGCTTTGTAAATTACGATACAGATGTAGAAAATTTATTAATAACAAATAATAATTTTTCAATGCAAGCAAAAAAAGAAAAGACACAATACAGCCCTTATGCTGATATGATTTTAGACATAGTGAGTCAGAATAAAAAAATAAGCGAATGGCAATTACAAAACATATTTGTAGTGGAATTTGAGGCCGAATATTTAGCATACAGTAGAATGGAATACTTTAATATAAAAAGACACACGGCGAGATTTTTTATGAAATATTCAAAGTTTCTAACAAGTATTGTAGATTACAAATATAGAATAGAGATAATTGATTATATCTTAAAAAATAAGGATATTAATATAATCATAAACAGAAGATTGAGGGAAAACTTTACAGAAAAAAGTAGTAGTGGATATAGTTCATTATTAGCAACAAAAGTAAAAGTCGCATTAGAAGTTTTAAAAGGAGATGATGATGATATGGAAGAAAAAGTAAAAAAAGCAAATAACAAAATTAATTTAATGTTTTCATTGGGCAGAGAAATTAAAGATAAATTGAGAAAAGATAATAATGAAAACAAACTTGATGGATATATATACAAAATGCTAAATTGCATAAAAACAAACAACAAAGATGATTTCACAGATATAGCAATAAGAACATTGTGGTCAATGGGAAAAGATATTCCAGAAATATTAGTAAAGAATAATGAGGATATAACTTGGCAAGAGCTAGGACATAGCTTTATAGCTGGTCTAACATCAAATATATATGAAAAGAAAGATGAGGTAGGTAAAGATGAATAATAAAAATGGTTTAACAATTACAATGATATTTAAAGCACAAAGTTTAAATTATGGAGAAGGAATAGGTAATATTTCAGAACTAAAAAAATTATCAAGAGGAAATGGCAAGGTTTACACTTTTGCATCAAGACAAGCAATAAGATATGATATAGCAAGACTTGGAAATAAAATGTTCAACTGGAATTTGCAAACTGTTGACAAGGCAAAAGGAACAATACAATTCAAAGACAATTTAAGTATAGAAGATTCAGAAGAGATGGATCTTTTTGGATACATGAAGACTTCAAAAAAATCAGAAGATACTGATGGTGGTTCAAATATTAGAAGTGCAGCAGTAAGGTTAAGCAATGCTATATCACTAGAAGAATATAAAAGCGATATGGACTTTTTAAATAATAAAGGACTAGCAGATAGAATAAATGAATTTCCAAACCTAGCAAATATAGAACAACATTTGAGTTTTTATACATATACAGTAACAATAGATTTAAGCAAAATAGGAAAAGATGGAGAAATAGAGCTTTCAAATGAAGAAAAACAAAAAAGAGTAATTGAACTATTAGAAATAATAAAAGTTTTAAATAGAGAAATAAGAGGTAGACAAGAAAACTTAAGTCCATTATTTATAATAGGTGGAACTTATGAGCTAAACACACCATACTTTTTAGGAAGAGTTAAACTAGAAAATGAAAACAATGAATTTGCAATAAACACTGATATTTTAAGGGATACAATGAAATTGAAAATAGGCAATTCAATAATAGAAAATAATACACATATTGGAATAGTAAAAAATATGTTCAAAAACGAACAAGAACTAGAAAACATGCTTCCAGGCAAAGTACATGATATTCAAACATTTTTTGAAGAATTAGAGGATGAAGTAAAAGAATACTTTAAATAAGGGAGGGAGCCAAATTTGGCAATATTAAAATTAAAAATATTTCAAGAAACAGCATGTTATAAAAAGCCATTGGCATTTAAAGTTGCTGAAACATATCCATTACCTCCATATTCAACAGTAATAGGAATGTTCCACAAAATAATTGGAGCAAAACCAGGAGAGTATTTTCCAATGAATATATCAATTCAGGGAAATTATGAAAGTATTTTTAATAATTATCAAACATTAAGAATGTTCAAAGGAAAAGACAAAGTAACTTCAATGCCAAGAAATGTTCATCAGTTATTAAATGTCGAATTAATAATACACCTTGAAGCAGAACAAGAAATTGTTCAAAAAATATACGACAATATAGTAAAGGGAGCAGAAACATTTACTTTAGGTAGAAATGAAGATATAGTAAGAGTAGATGAGGTTAAGATTATAAAAGAACCAGAAATATTAGAATCGGCAGATATAACAAAATATAATGCTTATGTACCAGTAAAAAGATTAGACAGATATGCACAGGGGATAAATTATAAATTACATACAGTGTATATAATCAAAAATGAATTAAGAAGCTGGGAAAATGTAGATGTAAAGTATATAGAAAAAAGTATGGAACAAGAAGTTCAAAGTGTGTTACAAGATGAAGATGGAGACTATATATTTTGGTATAATTAAAAACGAAACGGCAGATCATGCCGTTTTGTTGTAAAGGGAGTGAAATAAATGACATATTATGCAAAATCTAAACCTAAAGAAACAATAATGGAGCATACAAATATATTACTAGAAAATTTAAAAGTATTAAAAAATATATACAGCAAAGATATTGAACGAAATAAAGATTTTGTTAATGAAAGGTTTTGGTATTTATTAGAGATTATATGTAAATACCATGACATAGGTAAAGTATATACACCATTTCAAAATATAATACGACAAAAATTAGGAGAAAAAATCATTGAAACAGAATTTAGTTATGAAAAAGTAAAACATGAACAACTATCTCCAATGTTTGTACCAGTGGAAAAACTAGGATTAACTGAAGATGAAAAGGTCTTGGTATATCAAGCAATATACTATCATCATGAGAGGGAAAATAAGGAGATTTCAAAAGAATATATTAGAAGAATAATTGAAAAAGATGTTTATCCCAATATAGATAAAATAAAACAAGAGCTGAAAATAGATATTAGGGAGAAAATAGATGAAAGATATGTAAAGTATATTGGAGATAGAATCACAGAACACCATCATTTGTATAAGAAAATATACCCAGAGTATTGTATGTTAAAGGGACTTCTTCATAGATTAGACCATAGTAGTTCTGCAGAAATTGCAGTTGAAAATGAAAATGGACAAGTCATTGAAAAATGCACAGAAGAATTTATGGAAGACCATGATTTTCGTAAAAACGAATTGCAAGAATTTTCACAAAAAAATCAAAATAAAAACTTGTTGATTATTGGTTCAACTGGAATAGGAAAAACAGAATCAGCATTGCTATGGAGTAAAAATAGTAAAACATTTTTCACACTTCCAATAAGAGTAAGCATAAATGCAATATATGATAGAATAAGCGAAAATATGGGATATACAAATTTAGGCTTATTACATTCAACAGCACTAGATTACTTGGAAGGAAAACAAAAATATGAAGATGAAGAAGAAATATATGGAAAAACAAGGAATTTATACTACAAAATAACAACCTGCACAATTGATCAGATATTTCCTTTTGTGTTCAAATATAAAGGGTATGAAAAAATGTATTCAACACTTGGGTATTCAAAAGTTATAATTGATGAAGTACAAGCATATAGCCCAAATATAGTAGCAATAATACTAACAGGGCTGCAAAAAATATACCAACTTGGAGGACAATTTATGGTAATGACTGCTACATTGCCAAGAATATATAAAGAAGAATTAGAAAAAATGAATATTGAATTTGAATACAAAAAAGAAATAAGTAAAGAATTAAGGCACAAAATAAGGTTAGAAGACAAAGAAATAATAGAAGATATTGATTCAATATGTGAAAAATCAAAAAACAAAAAGGTTCTAGTAATAGCAAACACAGTAAAAAAAGCAATAGAAATATATACAAAAATAAAAGAAAATGGAGGAGAAAATGTAAATTTATTACATTCCAGATTCATTCAAAAAGATAGAAGTGATAAAGAAAATAGAATAAAAGAATTTTCAAATGAAAAAGAAAATCATGGAATATGGATAAGTACACAAATAGTAGAAGCTTCATTAGATATAGACTTTGACTATTTATACACTGAGATGTCAACATTAGATAGCCTATTCCAAAGGTTAGGAAGATGTTATAGGAAAAGAGAATACAAAGAAAACGAACCCAACATTTACATATATACCCAAAATGCGAGTGGAATAGGAGAAAAAAGTGTATATAATGAACAAATACATCAAAATAGCATTAAACTTTTAAAAGAATATAATGAACAAATTTTAGATGAAGAAACAAAAGTAAAACTAGTAGATGTTTTGTACTCTAAAGATATGCTAGAAAACACCAAATTTTATGATGATTTCAAAGCAGGAATGAGATTTTTAGAAAACATAGTAGACTATGAAGCTAATAAAGAAACAGCACAAAAAATGCTAAGAAATATAAATAATACAACAGTAATTCCCAAAGCAATATATGAAACAAATATTAATTTATTTGAAGAATATCAACAATGCAAAGACTATAAAGAAAAACAAAAAATTAAAAGAGAAATAAATAAACTAACTGTTAGTGTGGAAATTTCAAAATATAGTAAGCGCTTAGAGAACATAACAAAAATTCCATATATGCCTAACGACAATATTTTTATAGCTGATTTTCCTTATGATAAGGATAGAGGACTAATATTGGAAGAAACTTCAGAGGAAAATACAGATAAGCGTTTTTTATAAGAGGTGATGAAACATGAATGTTACAGGAATAATGATATATTATTACTTTATATGCCCTAGAAAGTTATGGTATTTCATAAATGAAATTAACATGGAACAAAATAGCGAACTTGTTTCTATTGGCAAGGTACTTGATGAAACATCATATAACAGAGAAAAACATAATATTTTGATTGATAATACTATAAATATTGACTTCGTAAAAAATGGTGCAGTATTGCATGAAGTAAAGAAAACAAAGTCAATAGAAGAAGCGGGTATATGGCAAGTAAAATATTACATATACTACTTAGAACAAAGGGGAATAAAGAATATTAAAGCAAAAATCGATTATCCATTGCTTAGAGAAACCAAAGATATAGAACTAGAAGATGAAGACAGAAAAGTATTAAATAATGTTATTAAAAATATAAAAGACATAGCCAATACTGAAAAAACACCTCCAATTATAAATTCAAAAACATGCAAAAAATGCGCATATTTTGACTTGTGCTATGTTTAAAAGGAGGAAAAGTGAAACAGTCATATTATTTATATAAAAGTGGTAGATTACAAAGAAAAGATAACACTTTGGAAATTGTATATAAAGATGCAACTAAAAAAGTCATACCAGTTGAAAGAGTTGATGACATATATGTTATGACAGAATTTGATTTTAATACAAGCCTTTTGAACTTTCTATCTCAATTTGGAATAAATGTTCATTTCTTTAATTACTATGGATTTTACACAGGAACATATTATCCGAAAGAGGCTTTGGTATCTGGAAAGTTACTAATAAAGCAAGTTCAAAGTTATGAAAATAATGAAAAAAGGTTAAAAATTGCACAAGCGTTTATAGAAGCGGCATCATATAATATATACAGAAACTTAACATACTACAACAATAGAGGTAAAGATCTGAGTGGATATATGAAAGAAATAGAATTTTTAAGAAAGCAAATTGGATTAACAAGAAATGTAGAAGAACTTATGGGAGTAGAGGGGAATATTAGAAAACTTTACTATGACACTTGGAACATAATAATAAATCAAGATATTGGTTTTGAAAAGAGGGTAAAAAATCCACCAGATAATGCAATAAATTCATTAATCTCTTATGTGAACACAATAATATATACACGAGTATTAAGTGAAATATATAAAACTCAATTAAATCCAACAATAAGTTATCTACATGAACCTTCAGAACGTAGATTTTCTCTGTGTTTAGATATAGCGGAAATATTCAAACCAATTATAGGAGATAGGCTGATTTTTTCAATGCTCAACAAAAAACAAATAACAGAAAAAGACTTTGAGAATGGACTAAATTTCCTATATATAAAGGAAAATGCAAGAAAAGAAATAACCAAGCAAATTGACTTAAGGCTTCAAACAACAATAAAACATAAAACACTAGGCAGAGAAGTAAGCTATGAATATCTGATGAGACTAGAAATATATAAGATAATAAAATCATTGTTAGAAGATACTGAATATGAAGGGTTTAAAATGTGGTGGTAAGATGTATGTAATATTAGTTTATGATGTGAATTTAGAAGAAAAAGAAGGGCAAAAGGTTTTAAGAAATGTATTTAAAACTTGCAAAAAGTATTTGGTACATATTCAAAATTCAGTATTTGAAGGTGAACTATTAGAATCACAAGCCATAAAACTAAAAGCAGAGCTTGACCAATATATTAGAGAAGAAAAAGATAGTGTTATACTGTTCAAAAGTAGAAATCAAAAATGGCTTGATAAAGAATTTCTTGGAAAAATAGAGGATGATAAAACAAGCAACTTTCTATAAGATAAATCTGTCGATGTGTAATAGTGAGAAAATGCTATGAGAAAGACAGAGATGGAAAAGATTAGAATATCAATTAAACTAAAAAAGTAGTGGTTGAAAAAATGAAAAAAATAGTATAAAATATAAGGCATAGACAGAAAAGAGACCACGAGGCACTGTGGCAGAGGGCAATAAAGGGGTACTGTAGTAATTTAAATAAAGTAGAATGTAAATGTTGTAAAAGAAGTTTGTAAAAAACTAAAAATATTAGTAGTAATTTAAATAAAGTAGAATGTAAATAACACCAAACACCGCAAAAATAAAAACTAATACAAGTAGTAATTTAAATAAAGTAGAATGTAAATTTTTATTCCATCGCCGTCATTCACCTTGTTTAACAGTAGTAATTTAAATAAAGTAGAATGTAAATTTCATGAAAGTAGATGAAAGGCAAGGTGCAATCCAGGTAGTAATTTAAATAAAGTAGAATGTAAATAGTTATCAACTTGGTGCAGATGTTTCACAAATAAGTAGTAATTTAAATAAAGTAGAATGTAAATTCAGTTGAACTATCTTGAGTATTATCAGTCGGCAACTGTAGTAATTTAAATAAAGTAGAATGTAAATCCATACCAGGTAGCTATGTCTGCGCTGCTTACCGCAGTAGTAATTTAAATAAAGTAGAATGTAAATAGAACGATAACAAATTTGGATTGTATTGCTACACAGTAGTAATTTAAATAAAGTAGAATGTAAATAAATAGTCGAAAATAGCTAAAATCATACTATCACGTAGTAATTTAAATAAAGTAGAATGTAAATGCGTATTCTGTTACAGAGGGTTTATATGTTCCTTGTAGTAATTTAAATAAAGTAGAATGTAAATTAGCAGCACCGAGTTGTAAAAGCAGTCTGTAAAAAACGTAGTAATTTAAATAAAGTAGAATGTAAATCTTTATTCCGTCGCCGTCATTCACTTTGTTAAGAAGGTAGTAATTTAAATAAAGTAGAATGTAAATTGATTATCCTTAACTGCTTTTCTAATTGATGTGATTGTAGTAATTTAAATAAAGTAGAATGTAAATCTTAATTCCATCACCGTTATTTACTCTGTTAAGAAGAGTAGTAATTTAAATAAAGTAGAATGTAAATGTATGTAAAGACTTGTGAGTACTGGCACCAAATCGGTAGTAATTTAAATAAAGTAGAATGTAAATAAAGTACTACAACCTTTCAAATCAATAAAATCAACTAGTAGTAATTTAAATAAAGTAGAATGTAAATAATAACTCTGGATTGTCATATATATTACCGATTACTGTAGTAATTTAAATAAAGTAGAATGTAAATTTTTTCACAATAGTTTATTGCTTTTTTGAAAGTTTCTGTAGTAATTTAAATAAAGTAGAATGTAAATTTATATTAATTTTAACGATACAAAATTTATTGAAATCGTAGTAATTTAAATAAAGTAGAATGTAAATACAGATGATACGCAAGATACTACAACAGACGGTGTGTAGTAATTTAAATAAAGTAGAATGTAAATACGAATCCCGTCGCCGTCATTCACTTTGTTTAACGTAGTAATTTAAATAAAGTAGAATGTAAATAAATAATTGAATTATAGTAGCAACCCACTCAAACTCCGGTAGTAATTTAAATAAAGTAGAATGTAAATGTTTGCTATATCTGCACTACTTACCGCAATGGGATAAGTAGTAATTTAAATAAAGTAGAATGTAAATTCGGAATATCATTATGCTATTTTTAATGCTAATTAGTAGTAATTTAAATAAAGTAGAATGTAAATAAATAATTGAAAATAGTAAGTATCATACTATCTGTAGTAGTAATTTAAATAAAGTAGAATGTAAATTCTTTATGTTTTTCTGTTATAATTAAGTAAGAGAAATGTAGTAATTTAAATAAAGTAGAATGTAAATGTTGGATTTGTATAAGTTACAGCATGTACACTATTTCCGTAGTAATTTAAATAAAGTAGAATGTAAATACACTAGATTTTAAAACAGCAATTAAATAATCTGTTCGTAGTAATTTAAATAAAGTAGAATGTAAATTTGGAAATATGTCACTGCCTGGATATAATGTATCTGGTAGTAATTTAAATAAAGTAGAATGTAAATATAGCATCTCCTAATGCTCTTTCTTCAACTTCATCTAGTAGTAATTTAAATAAAGTAGAATGTAAATTCTTTTATTAAGTCTATTAGTTGTTTGCTATGTTTGTAGTAATTTAAATAAAGTAGAATGTAAATGTTTTATCTTCTAGTAAATCATAGTTAGTTGCTAGGTAGTAATTTAAATAAAGTAGAATGTAAATTAAGTTATCTGCGCTAACAGCAGAACCTATGCTAGTGTAGTAATTTAAATAAAGTAGAATGTAAATACTGCAGAAGCTAAAACAGCAGATATTTCTTTAGCGTAGTAATTTAAATAAAGTAAAATGTAAATATTCGCAATATTTGCACTACTAACCGCGATAGGATGTAGTAATTTAAATAAAGTAGAATGTAAATAAAAATTCTGCAATTTTAACAGTATCGCTATTAGGTAGTAATTTAAATAAAGTAGAATGTAAATCGACATTATTCATTTAAAACACCCCCTTTTTACTTAGTAGTAATTTAAATAAAGTAGAATGTAAATTCGTTAATTTTATTAAGTAAAAACGCACGATTCAAGTAGTAATTTAAATAAAGTAGAATGTAAATGTTAGCAATATTTGCACTACTGACTGCGATAGGATAAGTAGTAATTTAAATAAAGTAGAATGTAAATGTAGTTATAAAGAAATGTACGTGTACTGTAGACTGAGTAGTAATTTAAATAAAGTAGAATGTAAATACAGAAGTGTTTGAAGAATTAAAATTCATTAATAAGTAGTAATTTAAATAAAGTAGAATGTAAATAAAGAAGCTGAATATGGTTGTATTGCTTATATGACTGTAGTAATTTAAATAAAGTAGAATGTAAATAAAGGTGAAACGGGAAACCAAGGAGAACAAGGAAAAGTAGTAATTTAAATAAAGTAGAATGTAAATGGATAAATTATGTTTGGATTAGATATGTTGTTTATGTAGTAATTTAAATATAGTAGAATGTAAATGTTGATATACTTGGCATCTGTTTCCAATTTATTTGGTAGTAATTTAAATATAGTAGAATGTAAATTCCGTTATTGTTTCTTCAATTATCTCTTTATTCAGTAGTAATTTAAATATAGTAGAATGTAAATGTAACTGTTCTAGTCATTTCTAATAGTTTATCTGCCAGTAGTAATTTAAATATAGTAGAATGCAGATAGAATATTACAATATTGACTATAATACTAATAGAAGGAAGTAAATTAATGTGAATGAAGGTTGGAACAGTATGAAAGAAAGTGATATTATATATATAATAAATTCTAATAGTATTCCAGAATTATTGAATAAAATAGGAAAGTTTTATCCAAATGGATATGATATTAAAAAAGTAGACAAAAGAATAAAAGAAAGAATAAAAGAACTTGAAGATGAATTTGCAAAATATAACAATAGTATAGTAGATATAATAAGACACTAAAATAAATTATGAAACTATCACAATAAATTATGAAACTATCACAATAAATTATGAAACTATCACAATAGATTACAACCTATGTATAGTTTCCATATCATATCAAAATAAAATTCAATGTAATATGTATTTAAAATGAGAAAAATAGTAAAAAAGAACAAGAAATATTGCTAAAAAAATTTTCCAAATTCATTGTTGAAGAGATAGAAAATAAGATTTCAAGAAAAATTAGAAATTTATAAAATGAATCAAAACTCAAATATTATTTTGAAGTCAACTTTTACTAATAGTATAATGCAAATTGATAAAGAGGTTAATAAAACTAAACAAAACTTGACCAATAACAAAATCTTTGCTATACTATATTAGCACGTATCTATTATTCCTATAATAGAGAATGGAGTAGGTTAATAAAAACCTGCTCTTATTTATTTTTAGATCAGCAAATGTCAAATATATTTAGGAGCATTTTAAACATCACTGCATTCTAAGCTCAATTTTTAAAATATAATTCCAAAAATAATTTCTAAACTTCCCCCAAACCCCTTGTTAAACCCCAAAACTTGTGATAAAATGCTATTATATAGCAAAATAGAGAAATTTATTAGTAATAATTTTAAGATTTTGTTTGTAGGAGGTTACTGATAAAGAATGACAATCGAGAGCAATTTAGCAACAAATTATAACAATATGACAGATGAGGGAATAATAGAGCAAATAAAATTAGGGGACAATAATGCATTAGACTTCATTATAAACAAATATGCAGAGCTTGTTAATATGAAAGCAAGCAAGTTTTTTATTGTTGGAGCAGAGAGGGGAGACATTGTTCAAGAAGGGCTAATTGGCCTTTACAAAGCAACAAAAGCATTTGATAATGAAAAACAGAATTCCTTTAAAACATTTGCAAATATGTGTATAGAACGTCAAATGATTACAGCAATAAAAACAGCGAATAGACAAAAAAACATTCCATTGAACTCAGCGTTTTCAATTAATGCACAAGTCTTTGATGATAATGAAGAAAATGATAAAGAAATTGTAGATATTTTAAATACACATTGTATAGAAGATCCATCTGAAGAAATTGCAAAAAAAGAATATTATAATCTTATAAATAAAACAATAAATGAAAGTTTAAGTGAACATGAAAGAAATGTTTTAAAGTATTATCAACAAAATAAAACTTATGAAGAGATTGCAAACAAGCTTAACTGTAAGACAAAATCTGTAGACACTGCAATGACAAGAATTAGAAAAAAGGCAAATAAAATAAAAAAACAAGTAGATGATAATGATAACAATTAAAAATAAATAAAGGAGCGTTTAGCTCCTTTATTTTATATATTTAGATTATTTTTATTAGTTAGCTTTTTTAATTTTAAATAAGTTATTACAGAAGAGGTTAATCCTAAAACTAAGATTACTAATAATGAAGTAAATACTATTTTGTTACCAGTATCAGGTATTATAGGTGAAGACTCACTCTTCTCAGCACTTATACGAACTGTATTTGAAGAAACATCTTCTGAATTATCAGCTGTAACTTTTGCTGTATTTGTAATGATTGTGTTTTCATTTTCGATTTTATCAACCATTACTGTGAATGTCTCTGAAAAACTTTCCCCAGGAGCTAATGTCTCCCTAGTATTAGATGTAATTGTTGTAGTAGAGGCTTTTTTCACATATTCATTATTTGAATCTTTTTCAACATAAGTTGTATGTTCAGGGACAGTATCATGTATAATTACATTTTTAGCATCACCCTCACCATCATTGTAAACAGTTATTTTATAAGTAATTATTTTTCCTTCTTTAACAGTTGAACCATCTTGAATAGAGCTTGTTTTTACTACTCTTAATTTAGGTAGTTTAGGAGAAGGAGTTGTAGTTATTGTTACTGTGTTTGAAGAAATTTCATCTAAATCATCAGCAGTAACCTTTGCAGTATTAACTATTTTAACATTTTCATCTGAAATTTTATTTACTTTAACACTAAATTCAAATGAAAAGTTTTGCCCAGCTTCTAAAGTTCCCTTTGTATTAGAAGAAATAGTTTTAACAGAAGCCTTTTCAATATAATTATTGTTAGAATCTAATTCAACATAAGTAGTGTTTTCAGGTATAGAATCTTTTATTACTACATTTTTAGCAGGACCATTTCCACTGTTATATACAGTTATTCTATAAGTAATTATATCACCTTCTTTAACAGAAGCTCCGTTTTGAATAGAACTTGTTTTAACAGCACTTAGAATTGGCTTTTTTATAGTTTCTTCTGTAGAAATAGTAACTGTATTAGAACTAACATCATCTAAATCGTTAGCTGTAACTGTAGCAGTATTAGTTATTTTTGTATTACTATTTGCAATAGCATTTACTTTAACTGAGAATGAAATGTTGAAATTTTCACCAGCAGCTAAAATTTCTTTTGCAACAGATGTAATAGAAGTTGTAGAAGGTTTTTCTACATATTGGTTTGTAGTAGTATCAAATTCAACATAAGTGGTGTTTGCAGGAACTGTATCATGAATTACTACATTATAGGCAGGAGCGGTACCATCATTGTAAACAGTTATTTTATAATTAATTATATCTCCTTCCTTAACAGTAGTACCACTTGGAACAGAACTTGTTTTTACAGCTCTTAATGCTGGATTTTTTTCTGTAGGAGTAGTAGGAATATTGATAGTATTAGATGGAATTTCATCTAGACCGTCAGCAGTAACTTTTGATGTATTTGTTATATAAGCATCATGCTTTTCAATTTCATTTACTATTACAGAGAATGTCAATGAACAATTTTCGCCAGCACCTAAAGTTTCGACTACACCGGATGCAACTGTTGAAATAGAAGAATTTTTTATATACTGACTATTTTCTTCTTGAGCATAGGTTGTATACTGAGGTATAGTATCTTTGATAACAACATTTTTAGCAGGTACATTGCTATCATTGTAAACTGTTATTGTGTAAGTTATTAAATCTCCTTCTTTTACAGAAGTGCCTTCTGGTATAGAACTTGTTTTTACTACTCTTAAAATTGGACCATTTCCAGTAGTTAAACCAATTTTGTTTGCTTCATTAGAACCAGAATTTCCATCATAAGTATAATAAGCACCGAAGTTAGCAAATAGAGATTTATTATATTTTAAGCTATTACTTGTAGAAAATTTATAATTAAACTTAAGTTGCTCGCCAACAGCCAATTCGTAATTATTTAATACAATCATAAATGACTTTATTGTACTCAAATCTGTTGGTGTGGTTACCCAGTTGTTAGCAGTGTTAGTTAAATCTTTAGTTGCATCAAGATTGTCTGAATAATAAATAGTATATTTACTATCATCAATGTTTGATACTTTAGTTATATAAGTTGTTAAAATCGTATTAATTTCTGTGCCTAAATCATTATTACCTAATATAGATTTGTTATTAATATAAGGTATTCTACCTAAAACAGATATATCAGAAACAGGTACAGTATGATTGTTTTGAATAATTAAGCCCATTGTTGCTTCTACGCCATCTAAAGATATGTTACCAACAGTGTTTTTGTCAAATGAATCAATAACATCTCCTGTACTGTTAAAGTTACTTAGCTCAGAAACACAAAGAAGAGTAGGTTCAGTAATTAAATCAATGGAATCTGTTGCAATTCCGCAAACTGGATTTGAAGGATCAAGTTTGAATACTGAAGGGTTTCTATATTGGTAAGCAAGGGCGTTATAGTAATATAAATTAATATCTTTTGTAACACTAGGTGTAAATTTATCAACAAAAACTTTAAATTCTACTCTTATTTTAGTTGGGTTAGCATAAATATTTTTTTGAGAACCATCTAGTTTAAATACTAAATTAAACTTGTTATCTTTTTTTATAATGTTTAATTCATCAGCTACAACGCTAAAACCTTCTATATTTGAAATTTGAATGTTAACATTGCCATCAAAACTAGTTACATATTCAGGTAACTCTATTGCAAAAACAGGGTTTTCCCACAAATCAGAATCTGTTCTAGCAGCATTATCTAAAAGTATATTTGCTATAATAGTTTGAGCTTCATTACTATTTTTTAGTGTAGTTGTTTCCAAATTGAATGAAGCATTTGTATCTGTATCTGCTAAATTTAGAGAAAGGTTTAAATCCTTCTCGTGAGTATAATTTATTGCATCTCCAGCATTTCCACGTGCTGAATAAAAATTGACAGTTTCATCAATTGTTTTAAATTTTTGTATTTGAGCAATTGTATATGGAAGATCTGTTTGAATTGCTCTATGATAGCTAATTTTTAAAGCAGTAAGATCATTAGTAGGTGTACTTGTTATTAAAGTGTACTTTTCTATATTTCTAGCTGTTTCCTCAGGAATATCAATTTTGTAGCTTAAAACACCATTTATAGTTTCTGTAGTAGATGATGCTGAAATAGTGTTTAAAAGAGTATCATTTTGGTCATAAATTTTTATATAGCCATCAGCTCCAAAAAATTCAGAAAATTCTTGAACTGAAACATAAAAATCTACAATAGGTATATAATTAACACCTGAAATAAGTGCTGGAAAAGAGTTTGTACCATCACTAAATGTTGAAGCATTTAATATGTATTTATGGCTAAGAAGTGCACCAGATTCAGCCAAGTAAAGAACTGTACTACAAGTATATTTTATTTTACGTAATGATTCTCCAAAAGTATTTAAATATAAGAAAGATTTTGGTACGCTACCAGATTTTGCACCAATATATTCAGTTAAAGTAAAGTGATCATCAAGAGATTTTGTTATATTTGTTGTTGTATTATTTGAATATAAAGTCATAACTCCAGATATTTTATTCTTTAAATTAACACCAGTCAAATCTATTAAATTATATGCTGCTTCAGGATAAGTATATGAGATAACGAACTCGTCAGTTCCTCTTTTAGAAACAGCTTTGTTATTATCTAATGGGTTATCTACAGTAATTGTTATTTGTTTTGTAGTTGAGTCATAAGACCAATTTGAACTATCAAAAACTACATTTGATTGGTCTTTACCATTGGTTGCAGTTGTTTTAACTGCTGATACCTCAACTTTAGAAGGTTCAATACCTTGATATGTAGGAACATCAACAACTATTTTTGATTGTTTAACTGGAAGTATATTTATTAAATTTGCACTATTTATTTTAGAAAAAATAATTGTTTGAATATTTATTGTTTTATCATCATTAGCAATATATTTAGTAACACGTTGGTCTAAGCCCATTGTTAAATCAGCAGTCCAACCTACATTTATATAAATTTCTTTTGAAATATTATAAGTGTTTCCAGCTAAATCTTTATATGTTGCAGTAAATAAAATAACGCTATCTTCATTTAACTTTGAAATATCAACGCTATCACCAATGATAGTAGAAATTTGCATTCCAAATTTGTAGTAATTGTGTGTAGAGGAGCTACTATTGGTAATATCATTAAAATAAATTATTTTATTAGTTTCATCTACTGACTTAATATTATTAGTCATTTTACTAAAAGGTAGAGTATAGTTAATAGCCGCTGAACCACTTAAAGTTTTTAATTGTACAGTTGGATTAACTAGTGTACCACCAGTAACTCCAATTTTTAAAGTCAAATAAGGATATTCAGGATTTGCATTAATAACAGCAGAATGTGTTCCGTGTGCCGTTATCTCCATCAAAATATGCATCAAAAGTAACATTTGAATTTGAAGTCTGCTCATTTTGATTTACTGTATCAACTGCTAGAGCACCTTTTTGTGTTATTGTAAAGATTCCGAACTAATGTTGCGGCTAAAATTAGCAGTGGAATGATAAATAATAAAAATAAGTTTAAAAAATGTTTTTTCAAGACAAATCTCCTCCTATATAAATATAAACTAATACTACTAATATAAAGAAAAAATGTCAAGAAAGCCTAAAAAACGACTAAAACACGTAAAACTACGGAAATATGTCTTATATGAAAAATAAGTGCAAAAATTAAATTTTTATTACATTTGTTGCATAGAAAAAAAATATAGTGTATAATGTAAAAAGCATATGAAAATAATACAAATGCATTTATAGCTCAGGTGGATAGAGCGCTCCCCTCCTAAGGGAGAGGCCGCTGGTTCGAATCCAGCTAAGTGCACCAACAAACAAAAAAATTAAAAAGGAAATATCAATGGAACCAAAATTTATGAGCTTAGCCTTAAAGGAAGCTGAAAAAGCTTACGGAAAGCTAGAAATCCCAGTAGGTGCAGTGATTGTAAAGAAAGGCAAAATTATTGCAAGGGCACATAATTTAAAAGAAACAAAACAAAGTGCAATTTCTCATGCAGAAATTTTAGCAATTCAAAAAGCAAATAAAAAGCTAAATAATTGGAGACTAATAGATTGCGATATGTATGTTACACTTGAACCATGCCAAATGTGTATGGGTGCTATTATTTCATCAAGAATAAAAAACATTTATATTGGAACTTTGGATCCTAAAAAAGAAAAACAAATTGATATAAATAAATACAAAGAAGAATATGATATAAATATAGAGTATGGAATAATGAAAGAAAAATGTGAAGGTATACTAAAAGAGTTTTTTAAAACTCTAAGAAAAAACGGAGGAAAAAATGATAATTAATCAAAACAAAAAAATCAGTGTTGCTGCTTATTTTGGTATATTAGCAATAATTATAGCATTGATAGTTATATTCTTTATTATGTATAAATATCAAGTTGAAGGAGAAGCTATACCACCATTTAAAATATCAAAAATGGTAGTGGTAAGTACTGCAAAAACTGAAAATTTACAGTTAATAGATGGTGTATACAATGCAGATGTTATTCAAAATAATGATATAAAGATATTAATAGAAAAAAATGAAAAATATAAAAAAGATGCAATAATAAGAAAAGTAACAATAAATAATATTCAAATAGATAAAAAGAACACAGCAGGAAACATTGAAATATATAGACCATCAATGGGCACAAAATTATATGATTATAAAGAAGAATATAAAATAACAGATTCTATAGAATACATAGGAGCTCAAGAAACATATTTAAAAGGTGAAAACTTAGCCATTTCAAATCAAGGAGGAATAATAGAGCTTTCCATAATAGTGAATGATTTAGGTAAAATAAAATACAATGAAAATGAGAGCCTAAAAGTTAATGGAACATTATTAAAGCAAGTTGCTGTAAGAGATTTAGACTATCAAGTAAAATTTGATTTAATAATAGAGCTGCAAAACAACTTAAAATTAAAAACAAAAATAACATTAGATTTGCCAACAGGCAATATACTAGAAAATGGAATAGAAACATTAGAAGAAAGCAATATGAAAACAGTATTTAAGAGAATATAAAAATTTTATAAAAATACTTGCCAAAATTCAAAACCCATTATATAATATTACTTATGAAGTTAACCTTTGTATGGAAAGTAATTCAATAAAAAGCTATGAACCTCGTCAGGT
>OLOV01001178.1_pt1 | contig 20993 bp, 19 predicted proteins | sample 1672931 | NCBI WGS metagenome assembly OLOV01 (sample SAMEA3136738, study PRJEB25190) | human gut metagenome | biome: human gut; feature: human-associated habitat; material: faeces | place: Austria | collected 2013
AACGACTATGAAAACTACCATAGTTACAGCGAGGCCAAAAAAGAGATAGAAAACGGCCAGTTCTTTACGCCGCCCGCCCTATGTCAATTCGTAGTGGATTGCCTTCAGCTCGAAAGTGATGACCTGGTGACGGATCTCACCTGCGGGATGGGGAACTTCTTCAACGTAATGCCGGTGGAAGCCAACGTCTACGGTTGTGAGCTGGATACCAAGGCATTCAAGGTGGCGTCGTTTCTCTACCCAGAGGCTAATCTAGTCAATAAGGATATCCGCAATTATACGCCGCAGGTACGCTTCGATTATGTGGTTGGAAACCCGCCCTTCAATCTGAGATGGTTGGCAGAGGATGGCAGGGAATACCTGTCTCAGCTCTATTACTGCTTGAAAGCGGCCGAACTTCTGAAGCCACTTGGCATCCTGGCCCTGATTGTCCCCTGTTCTTTTCTGGCAGACTCTTTTTCGGATAAGTCAACGATCCGGAAGATGGAGGCTCACTTCCGTTTCCTTGGTCAAGTTCTGCTGCCGGATAACGCCTTTGCCCAGATGGGCGTTCCACGTTTCCCCGTGAAGCTGCAATTCTGGCAAAAGAAGAGTACAGATACCGAAACGCCGGCCCGATACCACACAGAGACGGACGCCGACCTTTCCGGCGGCATCTATGATGGTGCGGCGCAGACGATCCACATGACACTGCTGCAAATGCCAAAGGCCATGCTGAAGGAAAACCGCGCCAAGATTCTGCGGGAACTGGCGAAGGAACGCCAGACGCCCGAATCGTTCACCTATACGGTAGAAAAGATGCTGTACCAGATCAGGATACATCCCGCATTGAAAGACCGTTATGCCAAATGCTGTGAGTACCTACACCGTTTTTATACCGAAACACAGCCACCGGATATGAAGTACGAAGAGTGGTGCAGCCGACGACTGACTGAGGCAAAGGTACTGCATTATCTCCGCCAGACGCTCAGGAGCCAGCACCGCCAGCCGGAACGCGATGAGATCCGTCTCGTCAAGCAGGACTATGCTTTCGTATATAAAGGGTATAGTGCCGCAGCGCGGCGTCGTATGACCGCTGAAATGCGCCGGCCTATTCCGGCCTACAATGCGGTGCTGCATGGTGTAACACTTCCAGGTTACGAACGGCTACTGCGAAAAAAACGAGATGACTACCTGATACAGAGCCAGTCCTTCTCTGAAATGAGTCAGGATACCAAGATCAGGGAATGGCTGGATGATTTCTGGCTATGGGATTCGGAGAATGAGGAAGAGATCCTGCTGAACGATACCCAACTCCACGACCTGAACCTCGTGCTGCAAAAGCGTTATACGCTGCTGCAGTGGGAACAAGGTTCCGGCAAGACCATAGCCGGCATTGCCTACGGGAAATACCGCATGGAGAAGCAGGGCTACCGCAACACATGGGTCATTTCACCGGCCATCTCTATCCGTAATAACTGGGATGTGGTGCTGCCCAATTATGATGTATCCTATGTGTTCGTGGAACGGCTGCGGGATCTGGATCGGATCAAGCCCGGCGATTTTGTTCTGATGACCTTCAACGCGCTGTGCAAGTACCACAGGCAGATCAAAAAGTGGCTGAAGATCCATAGCCGAAAAACCTGCCTTGTACTGGATGAAAGCGATGAGATCTGCAACCCGTACAGCAGCCGCGCAAAGGCGGTGCTGTCCTGCTTCAGACGCTGTTCTTCCAAGCTGCTGACCACAGGCACCAGTACACGGAACAACATCTCCGAGTTCGCACCGCAGATGGAATTGCTCTACAACAATTCTGTCAATATGATCTCCTGGTGCCCCATTATCTATCACTATGATAAGGATGGCACGACGACGCAGGAAGCGAACCCGTGGCTCGGTCAGCCGATACCGGCCTATCGCCGTGGCTATACGCTGTTCGCCAACTCACACCTGCCGGAGAAGATCACCGTATTCGGTGTTGGGCAGCGCACACAGGATATCTATAATGCGGATATTCTGCGCGACATCCTCGCCAAGACTGTGATCACCCGCACGTTTGAGGAGGTAACAGGCAAGGACATCAAGCGTATCCATCAGGAGCCTATTCTGTTTTCCCAAGAAGAAAAGGACGTCTGGGTGCAGGCGGTCAAGGAATTTCACACCATGCGCCGGAACTATTTTGCCACGACGAATAATGCGCGGAAAGACGCCATGCTGTGGATCATCCAGCAGATCACACTTCTGCTGCGGATCAGTGCCGCGCCCAATACCGTCTCAGAGTATACCGGTGAACTCCCCGGAAAGCTTCAGAAAGCGATCCAGCTTACCGGCAGTTGGCCCAATGAGATCGTGGCCATAGGTGTACGTCACAAGGTAGTGCTGGACGCCTATGCGGCAGCTTTGCGTGAGGCGTTTCCCGACCGGCCGCTTTTTATCGTGACCGGCGCGACGACTACCCTTGCGAAGCGCAGGGCATTACGGAAAACGCTCCGCGAGAGTGGGAACGGCATTCTGTTATGTACGCAGCAGAGCTTGCCCAGCTCGGTCAACTTCGAGTTCGTCAACAAGGTTATCATCCCGGAACTGCACTATAATAACTCCCGTATGAGCCAGTTCTATATGCGCTTCATCCGCTTCAATTCCGTGGACTGGAAGGACATCTATTTCCTGACTTATGCACAGAGTATTGAGTCCAACCTGATGCAGATGGTACTGGCAAAAGAGAAGCTTAATCTCTTTATGAAGGGCGACGAGACAGACATGGATGATATTTACGAGCAGTTCGGAGTGGACTACGATCTGAAATCGCTGCTGCTATACCGCGACGTGGACGATGAAGGCCATTTCAGCATTCGTTGGGGTGAGCAGGAAATTGCTTAAAGGCATTTTTGCGTAAGCCTGTCGGTAGCTGCAAAATACAAATGCCGCCTTTTGCGGCGGCATTTGTCGGGTAGTTATTCGTCGTGATCCCCGTCCGCTTCTGTCAGCAGTTCTATGAACGCTTCCGGAGCATATACGGGAATCGGTGCTTTGCTGTAATCCTTGGTATTTCGTGTCACGATGCAGTCTGCACCGGAACGCACCGCGGTTTCGATCATAACGGCATCCTCGAAGTCGGAAACCTCTGCTGAGATCGCCTTGCGAATATCCAACGCAGTGGTATCCAATAGGCTGAATAATGTACAGAGCTTCGTCAGAATATCACGGGTCGTTTTATCACTGTGGGTCTGCCGGTGCGTTAGGTAGTAAATGTCCGTGATGGCCTTGGCTGTCAGGAACCCTTCAAACTGCTGGTTCGCACAGAGCAGGAAAATCGACTGCGCATCTTTACAGAATGGGTCACGGCTCTGGAGCGCATCCACAACGACGCAGGTATCAATGACAGCTCTCATATCCGATCCAGCCTTTCCTCCCGTGCCTCTTCCAATGTGACATCGGCCGGAAGAATACCGAACAAGGATTTCGCAATATCCACTCTATCCTGATAGGGATTGGATATTTTGGCAACGACCTTACCGTTTTTGGTGACGAAAATATCCTCCGTTGCTGCAAGCATCAGGTACTTTCCAAGATTGTTTTTCAGTTCTGTAGCAGTGATCGACATAGCCAGCCTCCTTCCTTTATATTTGTGTTCATCTATAGTATACACAAATCGTGCGAAATATGCAACCACTTCGTTCAGAATTATTTGCAAAACCGACCAATAGCTGTTCACGCTCTGGTGAGGTTAATGGGCTGGTGTGTTATATCATGTCATGAATGAAGCGAGTTACCCGGCTGTGCATGGGTGACTAGAAGACTGTGTAATATAGGAGGTCTTGAACATTGAGACAAAAAGAAACAAAGGCAGAACGGTTCGTGCGTGTGGCTGAACAGCGCACACAGCGAGTCGTAGACGCTATCCATTCGCTTTCTAATTGTGCAAGCCGCGTGTGCTACGATTACACACCGGAACAGGTAGAACAGATCATAGCGGCGCTGGAGGCGGAGGTAAGACGTCTGCGAAGTGCATTTGCAGGCGAGAACCGTTTTACACTGTGCCCATAAGTCAGAGGCCCCGGATGATTTCCGGGGCCTCACATATAAAATAAAAAGAGGAGTATGCACATGAAAAGAGAATCCGCCCCGCAGGAGTATACCTGTCGGAATTGCCCGGAACGGTATTATCATGCGATCCCCGCTTCCCAGAAGTCAAAGGGACTCATGATGCACTTTGGCGAAAGCTATTGCACCCTGCCGAAAAGAGCCATGCAACTCACAGATCATGATCTGCTCAAATGTGCACCAGTATGGTGTCCGAAGCGGAAAAGGCCGAACGAGCTGCGGATATACTATTTCCGCAACCCGGAAACTTATATGTTGGACAGCATGCTGCATCAGGACTTGGCATTTACTCCGCTGCCCATGGCAAGCCGCTACGCAGTGGAATACGAGGGAACTACCAAGTTTTCTCCGCGGAACTTCTGGCTGAATCGGCTTACTCGGAAAGATACAGAGCTGTTAGGCCGGTCAGTTAAAGTCAAGTCCGTAGTGGAGATAGACGATGGACTTACCCTGTGCTTTTTCTTCAAAACAGAAGAAGGCTATACGCGCTGCAGGAGCTTCGATGCTGAACGCGCACGCGCTAACCGCATGGAAGGCTGAGAGGAATATAATCGAAAATAGTAGTTGTTAGGTCAGCCAATCTTTCATTTCTGATTATACCCGTTGCCTATAATAAAGCAACCGGGCAACCGGGAAACTCTGCCGGATAAACCATTAGGTCTATTTCGTCTTGCGCATATGCGGATAGTAAAAAATGTCGGAATTCTTTATAAACACGAGTAGTATTACTAGCTCAATACTCATAATATTTGCCTAGACAACAAAGAGTTCAAGAATTCCGCATCCTATACCGGCGGCTAAGAACATAATTCCTCCGAACCTGATTTCAAGCACATATAGTTTCGAGGGCTTTTTTTCTCCGTTGACTTTCCATCCTTCGGTTATCCTGTAAACAAAATGCGGCTTTGATATCATGACTATTCCTATAATAATGATGATAATATCCATAAAAACATACACCATAGCTACCCCACCATCATACACATCAAATGCTCAGAGCCAATCAAAATTTGTTGCGCTAAACAAAACATTTGTTGCTCTGCCATCTACTTTTATTGCTATGTTCACACAAAAGACAAGTCGAGATTAATACCGAACAGTAAGGCCTGATGGAACCGCTTTAGTGGCCCCATCAGGTCTTACTCAAACAAGTGCTTGGCAACAACTATTTCTTGAATCTTTGAATCTTAATAATTATAGGGAGAATATAGGCCGCTCTTTGCCGAAACAGTATGCTTCAAGACCTCTTTTCCCGTAGAGTTCTCTTCATAATATTTCGCGCTTGGAGCTTTAAGCTTTTCATAATCTCCGTTCAGAAAGTTCTGATAAGCTTGGGAATCTGGCGAGGAATAGTAATCTCCTTCGATAACGTAATCATTTTCTGCAACCTTGCTCCCTGCAACACCGTTTTTAGTATACGAAGAGTTGTGTACCTCATGGTAGGAAACGCTGTGATCTAATAGAGACAATTTGTAGGACGCTTCGTTCTCAACATCTGTATTTGCAATATAAATATATTTAGCCGTTGTTGCAGAATTTACATTAATAACATATGTCGCCTGAGTTTTATTTACATCTGAATCACTCCAGTCTGCAAATAGATATTCATAAGGCAACCATCGAACGACGGGTATCTGCCCGATGGCTTTTTGAGCATAAATTGAGCAAGCATTTTTGACAAATGAGACCAACGGTTTTTTGGAAGAGTACAGAGAAACAGTTGTAATAGAGGCATTACCTAACACAGAGCTTGCGTTTTTAGGAACAACTCGCACCGTTACAACATGATAGCCAGAACGCCCGTGTCGACGCCGAAGCGGTCCGGTTACAAAGAAATCATTGTATTTTGTGTTAAATCCTTCAAAAAAAGAGGAAGATGACGCCACTGCTTGTCCCACACTGTCTGTTTCCATTGTGGATAAATTATCTTCCCCTACGATTTTAACCCCTAAATCTCGTAACGCATCAAAAATATTTGCTTCTTCACTTGCTGATCCTACCGAAGAAGTAGAATTTTTAGCATGTACTGATTCAAAACGCAATTTGACCAAATTTTGAATAAGAATATCTATTTCGCGTTCCGTTTCTTCATTGTAGTCTGCATAAGGACTGTCTGATGTACATTCTGCTTCTGACGCAAAAGCGGGTACACCTAACGAAATAAGCGTAACAAGGGCCAATAGGAATGCAATTATCTTTTTCATCTCTTGATGCCTCCACATGATATATTCTTTAAAATATTCCATGACAGAAGATTTTTCGTCATGCAAAAATTATATTGATTACGCTTTTCTCACCTCCTTGTATTATAGAGTAGTAGTTATTAGTGCCCATCCCCAAGGGCTGTACTACACTGTAAAGGATGCTGTGTATCACTACATCCTCTCACAAGTCAGTTGGAGAAATGTTCCAACTGTAGAGCCTCGGCAGTATTGATAGTCAAACTGTCTGAAATTGTCATTTTCTCTCTTGATGTAAGTCTTTGCCAAATGTTTCTACTCCCTAACTTTTGCACATTTTTATTAATCCCCCTTCCCTTCGCAAGTAAATAAAAATCGTTTGCAAATCTCGCAAGAGCACGAATGCGCACAATCGCCAGCTAAACCGGGCCTTTTTGACTACTACTTTATGCTTCACTTGTCTATTGCATTGAAGTCAATTAATAATTACATGCCAATAACAATAGTTGGGAATATGATTGAAAAATTATGCTTGTTTTTTGTGAATTTGTGCCGTCATATAGTAATTGATTCAACAGGTTTAAACATTACAATTTCTTGGCTTTTTTTTGAATCTGAGACGTGGAGGGCCACCGAATAAGTGGATAATTAGTTTCAACGGCAGGCTTCCCACATCCATAACAGTAACAACAAAAACAAGCCTATATCATGCTGCTGCAAAAAATAGTTCTCGCTACAGAAAGAGTGAAGATGCGTACAATGGAGTCTAAGGGGGGTGTAGATTACCCCCCTTAGACTCCATATTTATCGGATGCTAAACCTAGTGATGCAATTTAGAAACACGAGACACAGTTCCTGAAATAAATCTTCATCAAAGATTCCCTTTACAATGGACTCTTTATAGAGAAGCGGACGGTACATATCTAGTAGTGCTTCAAGAGAATTTGAGTCACCGGATTTAGCCCGCATAAGAACCTTAGAAAAATCGGTCATTTTCATTACTCCTTCAGCATAGTGCGCAGTCTCTTAACCGTTCGATGATATGACATTGCAACCGCACCGTATGACATGCTTAGCTCTGCGGCCAGTTCTTTCCAAGATTTTTCACCCAAAACCCTTGAAAAGAATATATACCGATCTTGCTTGTTTAACTGGCGTAGTGCATGGCTAAGGCGTTCGTTCTCGAACTGCTCCGCAAATTGCAGGTACATAGGGGCGCTGTCCATAGGGAGTGCATGAATCGGTATATCTCCGTTAATTTCATTTAACCGTATTTTTTCTTGCGATTTCATGTAACTCGCCTTGCGATTTCGTATTGCTGTCATTAGATATGCAGTGAACTGATTTTGTACTGCGTAAAGCTGATAGCTATCATTATTGTTCAGCACATTTTTAACCTCCTTGACGCTTTAATTAATCAGCATCAAGCATCAATGGAGGATTTCTGCAACGAATCGAGCATCGGGAAATCGTCGTAGTTATGATATCCCCCCGCAATCGACTTGTTGCTGTCCATTGCGAGGGGGATTAAACAATATAAAACAATTATGTTGGACTCGATTGTAAAATCCTGCGTATTTTACAATCGAGTATACTTATGTAATTTGGCTCAAAAGATATGCATACGGCAAAGCGGAACTATTAGGGTTATTATTTGGCTGATGATATTTTGCGGGACAAAATGCAGCTTGATTTATGCCGCTACGCTTTAGCCGTACCATCCAATAGACATTTGTACCGCGAGAAAACTTTCCTGAGAAATCATATGTATATGTATCGCCAGACTTATTCATGGTGCCACCATCCGTCCAGGCACCGGAAGAAGTCGTCCTATAGTATATTCGCACTTCAGCCAAATCTTCCTTTTGGCCTTCGTTCATAATATAAGCAGTTAATGATGCGATATTGTCTTTCCAATTGACCTGAGAAAAGATGTCAAGATCCATCCCAGATTTCCAGCATGATTGAGATAAATGCCGATAGTTGGGCTGATTTCTAAACCAGAGCAAGTCCCCGTCCACATTCTTGCCGCGGATGCCAAAATGTAAGTGTGGTTGATTGGGTGAGCCGTTTTCTCCAGATTTACCAATTAGTTGTCCTTGGCTTTTGTATCCTTCCTGCTCTCTAGATTGTAAGTGATAAAAATCGACACAATAATCACCATCGTCTCTTACCCCGTTCTTATTTGCGTCTACAAAGAAGCGAATATCCATTTGTCCGCCTCCGACGATATGGGTTATCCACCCACAATATGGTGCATAAACATTTGTGCCCGATGTTGCATTTAAATCGACACCCTTATGAGGGTTTGACCCCCCTAACCTGGGCTGATTCCATTTACTATTAACCTGTACAAATCCACCGGAAGAATTTGATGCAAGTGGAGAGTTGAATTTTAGCACTGTTGGATAGATGCTTCCAAAAACGGGACTGGTGGAATTAGTGGAGATCGGATTCGTATTAGATGTAGGGTTATTTTCTTCGCTCCTTACAAGTACCGTATCATCATCAAGCCAATGCACGCCAGAGACATTATTGCTTGAATCTTTCGAATGTTGTGCGCTGGCCCTTGTTTCAGAGAGCAGTTCATCTGTGCCCGAATTTGCATCCACTATACAGACATCATTAGTTCCAAAAGAATTATCAACTCCATACAAAAAAGCAATTTTTGATCCAGATGGCGAAAAGTTTGGCACCCCATCAAGGTATCCTGCTATAGACGTTATTGCCTGTACGTCACCTGTCACATCATCGATTTTGTTGATAAAAGCCGTGGTAATTGGGCTGTCTTCTTGATAACTTGTATATATAAGTTTGCCATACCCTACTCCCTTGATGCACATATTTGGCAAGTTGGGAAGAGAAATAGAAGCAACAGTATCGTCGAAGATCCCTACCATTCTTGTGTTGTTTAATGCACCAACGACAAAATGCTCATCGGTAATAAATCCAACAATATCATTGTTGTTTTCTGCTGGCAGAACAGGGGCCTCTTGCTTCGTGTCCAAATCAATTTTCCAAACAGAAGTTTTGTTGGGGCTGTCGGCATCTCGGTTTGTTCTGTAGATAACACAATGTCCGGTCATATTCATTGTAACGCCATCAATCCAAACCAAATAGTTTCCGGGAGCCGTAAACTTAGTTGTGTTACTGATTTCCGCACGGCTAGCCCCTGCATAGGAATCATTCGTAAGCTTTTGTGTATCTCCATTGATTGCATCAATCAACCAAATGCCAATATCAGTATATGCAAGATATACATTTGCTGGAGTCGAATGCAAAAAGCCGAATGGGTGATTTCCCCATTCAGATGGAAATATAAATGTGTCTGTACCAACAATGCAACGGTACATCAAAGCGTTAAATACGCCATTGCTTTCATCTTCCAACTCAATTGTAAATGGGGTAAGAGCAACTTCAGTTTGAACCAATCCATTTACAGCGTAAGCTTTTGTGTGGTTTGCGACAAATTCCGCACGAATTGCATCCTCATTTGGAACTGCTTCCATCGACAGCCCTTGGTCATCGATAGTGCCATGAGGATAGAGTATATCCATAAGTTCGTCGTATTCCGCTGCATTTACAGGCTTTACAAGCAGTGTTGTGCCATTTTCTCCATACATAACGTAATCGGTTTCATTTGAATCAATTATCGCTCTTGGGGCAGCGGCAAGGCCTTCCTCAGCTTGAGAAATTTGCGTAGCGCTAACAGGAACAATAAAACATATAAGTGAGATAAATAACAAAATTCCTTGAATCAATCGTCTTTCCCGTGTCCTCATAATTTTCCTCCTCGTTGTCTAGTGGCTTATACTGTTTTAATGTGTATTATTGGGATGCCCTACCTCTTAATTGAGCGACACGCGTCATATATTACATTAAATTTAATTTTAATTAGTTTTGTCGCTCTTTGTGCCCGTACTTTAAAAATGGTCTTAGTAAAAGCAACACTCCTATAATTAACCTGTAGGAGCATTAATGCCGTTGCAATCCATTTATAAGTAATGAAAATATCGGTAAAATACTAATACGATATTTGCTGGAGGTGGTATGTGCGTGGGAAAAAAGCAAGACTACCTGAATTATAAAGAAATTGGTAAGAATATTCGTTATTTTCGGCAAAGAGCGGGATTGAAACAAAATGAACTTTCGGATATAATTGATATGTCCCCGCAGCACATCTCGCATATTGAAAGTGGCGAGCCACTGAGCCTAAATACTCTTGTTCAAATCGCTAATGCTCTGGGTGTGGATGCTAACTGCCTCCTAGGACATAATTTGCTTAAAATTAAACCCGATGATCTTCAGGAAGCGCTTATACGACGAACACAAAATTTCTCTAAAGAGGACTTAAATAGGTTGCTGCAAGTGTGTGATATTTTCTTTCCATAATTAGCACATAGCCAATGTTTACAAACAGAAAGGAGGGATGTCCTGCATGCATGAGCAAAACCAATGGTTTATCGAACGCTATCGGGAACATTCCGCCCGCCTGTTTAAGCAGGCTTACTATGTATTACGGGATCAGCATTTAGCTGAAGACTTAATGGAAGAAGCGTTCTTGATATTACTATATAAGCAGAAAGACCTCCTTACCCATCCCAATATCGGAGGCTGGTTAAGTCAAACCCTCAAGCACTTAATTTTAGACGAAACGAAGTCAGCACGACACAAGCTTGAAACGCCTTTAATACACGATACATCCGCATTTACTGTTGATACTTATCACGAGCCCTTAGAGGACTTGTTGCCAAAAGAATTGTCGCCTAAGGAGCGAGAAATTCTTGTCCTTCTTTTTGAAAAGCAACTGTCATATGAAGAAATTGCGCAGCACCTTGGCATATCAATTTTGAATTGCCGAACAAGGGCCTTTCGCGCAAAAGCCCACTATAAGGAACTCATAACAAACGCCCCTGATGATTCATAAAATTTTAAGTTCTATGTAATATTTTTAAAAGTCCAGTCAATATAGGAGAGAGGAGGTGTACAAAGATGCCAGAGAATAGTTTTTCCTCAGTAAATCGTAGTCCGAAAGAGGATGGCTCTCAAATCAACGAGCATCTTGATAACATGTCAATTGATGAACTGACTGATGCGTTGTCGGATATGTGGGATGCTACAGATGACCTCACATATTCAGCAGCTTGGACGGATGAGTGTTTAAAGAAAATCGACTCAATTGAGGATGCTCCTGAATTTGATGTTGATGCATCTTTGAACAACTTTCTCAGTAAACATTCACGTCTGGCTGAATGCGCATCTCGCACATCTGAAAACAGCAGCCCCAAAACCTCTCGATGGAAGTCCCCCGTTGCTGCCGTTGTTGCTATCTTGGTTGTACTGGGTAGCATGGTAACTGCACAAGCTCTTGGTATTGATGTGTTTGGCGCCATAGCCCGCTGGACGAATGAAACCTTCCATTTTGCGACGTCTTCGCAAAACGGTGATACGTTTAATACGGATATTCAGAATTCAAACGGCTATTCTCCTGACGGTGAATATGGCTCGCTTCAAGAAGCTTTAGATGCTTGCGGTATTGACCAAAATGTAAATCCACAACAGTTGCCAGATGGGTTTGAACTTGCAAGAGAATCTGTGCGCTCTTTGCCAAGTCAAGTCATAATTGAGGCAATGTATACTTCTAATAATCGGATATTTTCTCTTGCGATATTCCGGTACAATTCTCCAGAAGTTATCGGGCAAACTATTTTTGAAAAAGATTCCAAGGATATGATTCTTTATGATAAAAATGGTATTACCTACTACATTATGACCAACAACCAGCAATTAACTGCAGTATGGATGCCACAAGAACTTCTTACCTGTACCATTACGGGGGACTTGTCAATAGAAGAGGTTGAATACTTAATTGATTCTATGTAATGTAAAGGAGACACATTTAAATGAAAAGGGTATTGTCGTTTGCGCTGACCATTGCATTTGCTATTTCCCTTTGTGTTTGTACTGTTGAAGCTTTTCCGCTAATGGACGAATCAATTGCACCTATGCGTGCGAGTGACTATTTTTCTTATTATTCAGCGGCTGCTACCGGTGGAACTAAAGGTGATGTTGCCATTTCTATTAACATCCACGCCACAAAAACAATGAATTCAATCGGGGCAACAAAGATTGTAATTCAGGAAAAAGATGGAAATCGTTGGCAAGAAGCATATACTAAAACGGGTACCATCTATAACGGCTTATTAGATAGTGATGCAAGTAGTTTCTGGGGTAGCTATACCTATTCAGGTACGTCTGGGAAAACATATCGAGCAATTGTGACGCTTTATGCCAAAGATGCTTTTGGTAGTGATTCGAGAACCGTCACGACTAATTCCATTGTGGCAAAGTAGCATTCAACAACAGCGCAGGACTCTAGGATACCATCAAGAATTATGTACCGTGGGATAATGTAAATAGCTACGCCGAAAAGATCACGACACAGGGCTGGCAGGCCATTGACCTGCCAGCCCTGTAATTTATAGCCGGTTAGCTTTGGCGCTAATTTCGTCTTATCTGCAACTTTGGCGGGTAGTCTGGGCTCAAGTCAGTAAGCGTAAAACGTAGTCGTGAATAAAAGGCCGCCATCTCAACGAGCTGCTGCTCATCGAGGTGGCGGTCAATTATTTTTTCGGCATATAACATCCTTCTGGGGCATTTCCAGGCAGCAGCTTTTCAGCCCATGCTTCATCAGTTTCGCTTAGTTGTGGCGCAGTCTGCAGCACCCAGAGGAGATAGCGGTACGGATCTAAGCCGTTTTCCTTCGCTGTTTCAATCAGGCTGTAGATCACGGCGCTGGCCTGTGCACCGCCAGCTGTATTGGCAAACAGCCAGTTCTTCCTGCCCATCGCAAATGGCTTAATGCTGCGCTCGGCACGGTAGTTGCTCAACTCCAGACGACCATCCTCCAGATACCTCGTCAGATACGGCCACTGCTCCAACAGATAGTGAATGGCCTTTCCAAGCGCAGATTTCGGCGCGGTTCTCGCCTGCATCTCATTTGCCCATGACAACAGTGCGTCTAAAACAGGCTTCTCCTGTTCCAGTCGCTTGTACAGCAGGATGAAGCCGTCCTTTTCCCAGTACAAGCCCTTGATACGGTCTCGCCGCCGTCCACAGAACAAAAACAGCGTGTTGGTAAATGGATCCAGTTCAAACTGCTGTTGGACGAGCTGTGCCAGGCTATCTATGCCTTTTCGCAGATCTGTGTAGCCGCAAGCAATATAGACTTTATCTGCGCCGGTGAAATCATTTAGCATAGGCGCAGAAGTTCCACCAGCATTTTTAGCTGTTCCGCATCGCACCCGGGGTAAATATCCAGACTGGCGCTTCCAATATGCAGTATTGCGGAACGTTCCGCAACGTTGCGTGACACCCGTTTCGGTGCCAGAAGCTCTGCAAACCTGACGGCCGGCACACTCGAGCACGGCTCTGTTTCAGCCGAAGCCAGCAATTCCTGTTCCCAACGGTAATAGGTTGTTGCGTTGATTTCTTCTTGCCTGCACCACGCCCGCACTGACAGGCCGCTGCTGCGGCAGTCCTGTATCCGTGCCGACCACTCCTGTAGCTTCGTCTGGTGTTTCAACTCTGCGCTTGTCATCACCATACCTCCAATATGACAGTAACGGAACGTTGCGCAACGTCCCGTTACTATTGTCTCACGCCTGTCTATCCGTGGTTTGCTTTGTCGGTTACCTATAAAGAATATGTTGAGAATCTATACATTGCAAGGAAGATGGTCAGCTATCCTCTGCGCCTGCGGAGAGAGGCAGAGGGGATGTGTAGGTGATTGCGGTATTTTGTAATAGCCCTGCGGGAGATCACTACACCAGCTTGTGCTAATTCTTTTTGGATATCCGCATCACTGCGGGGGTGATTAGGATCTTCATTTTGTATGAACAGGGCAATGCGGGACTCAATAGCCTGACGTGACAATGCGTTATCTGCCACGCTGCCGGTGCAGAAGTACTGTAAAGGAAACACGCCAAAGCGACACTGAAGGTGCTTGCCCTGCAAGGCTCGGGACACAGTAGAGGGATGAACACCCAGCTCGTCCGCAAGCCGTGCGGCGGTCAAAGGCTGCAGTTCTCTTGTCTGACCACTGAAAAATGCAATGTGTTTCTGAAGAATCATGTCGGCACATCGCTGTAAGGTTTTGCCACGCCGCTGGATATTGTCCAACAGCCATTTTGCCTGCTGCTCCCTTTGACGCAGGTAGGCAACGACCTCTGGACTGTCTGCTTGCTGCAGCAATGAACGATAATTGCTGCAGATGGATAGACGAGGCAGTAACCAGTCAGCCAGAACGGCAGTGAGCTTTCCGTCGGATTCAAGGATTACAACATCCGGTTGAATATATGGAGTGTTCGTCTCTGGCGTAAAATCGGCACAAGGATTCGGCTCCAGAGTGGCGATCAGTTGTGCGGCATGAATTACCATACGTTCCGTTGCTTGCAGGACATGTGCTATTTCACGATACCGGCGCTGCCCTAGTTGGGGGAGGTGATGTGCCGCAATATCCATAGCCAATGATTCCTGTGGATAATGGCGTTTTAATTGCAGGCACAGACATTCGGAAAGGTCTTTTGCGGCAATACCTGCTGGGTCTAGGGATTGCAGTTCCGTAATGGCGGCCGTTAACATTTGCCTGTCAAATAGTTCCGCTGCATCGTTAATGTCCTCTGTCTGCAAATATCCGCGGTCATCAAGCAGGGTGATGAGATAGACGCAGCAGCGAAGAAGCGGGGTAGGAAGTTTTTTGCGGGCAAGCTGTTCGGAGAGAAAAAGCGAAAGACCGTTGATCGCCGGATCAATTCGACCAGCGAGTTCCGAAGGTGATACAGACGTGTTTGCGGCATAAAACGAGCGATCTTGGGCAAATCCATCCAGGTGGCGATTCTCTGCCGGTTCGTATTCCAGTAATGGATTTTCCAGAATTGCTTGCTGAATATAATCAGCCAGATCGGTCACTGGCATTTGCAATACAGTGATGGCCTGTAGCTGTTTGGGTGAGATTCTTTGCTCCTGACGCTGCCTGAGCTGCAAAGAAGCATTTTCGGATGAGGGCATGATTGTCACTCCTGACGTATATATTTGGCAATCTTCCGTGCCGCCGTAGGCTGGGAGATACCCAGCGCCTTGGCTACCGCCACAGAGGTGCCGTATTTTGCGTAGGCGTCCCGGATGATGCGGCCCTCAAAGGCCTCCATCTGCTGGGCCAGGGTGCCGCCCTCTATGGGCAGCGGCAGGGGCGCGCCGCCCATCTGCTCGCTGGACAGGACGCCAATGTCCACAATGGGGTCCTGGGCGCAGATCACCAGCCGCTCCATCATGTTCTCCAGCTGCCGCACGTTGCCCGGCCAGGGGCACTGCTCCAAATAGGAAAGAAGCCGCGGGCTCAGCGTCAAATCCTTGTGATACTCCTCGCAGAACCGGGTCAAAAACCGGTGGGCCAGGGGCAGGATATCCTCCGGCCGCTGCCGCAGGGGCGGGATATGCAGCCGGATCACGTTCAGCCGGTAGAAGAGGTCCGAGCGGAACAGTCCTTTGTGTACCTCCTCCTCCAGATTGCGGTTGGTGGCGACGATCAGACGGATGTCCAGCTCAATGCGTTTGGTGCCGGATACCCGCTCGATGGTCTTTTCCTGGATCAGCTGCAACAGCTTGGACTGGATGTGGGGCGGCAACTCACCGATCTCGTCCAGAAACAGCGTACCGCCGTTGGCCAGCTCGATCTTGCCGATCTTACCAGTGCTGGACGCGCCGGTAAAGGCACCCTTTTCGTAGCCGAACAACTCCGATTCGATGAGGTTTTCGTGGAGCACCGCGCAGTTGACCTCGATAAAGGGCTTGTCTGCGCGGTCACTCATAGCGTGGATGGCCTTGGCCACGGCGCTTTTGCCCACGCCAGTTTCGCCGGTGATGAGGATATTGGCTCTTGTGTTGGCGGTGTTCTGCATCAGCGTCCACAGCCGCTGCATGGACTGGCTCTTCCACACCAGGCTGGTGGCGGTGTTGCGGGTACGCAGCTCGGCGATCTCCTGGGAGTACTGGGTCAGGGAATCCTGCATCTGCTGGAAGTTCCGGTGGATGGCGTTGATCTGCTCCATGGACACGGTGTTGAAGCACACGGCGTATTTCAGGCTGCCCGCCCCGTCAAATAGGGGGATGCCCACGGTCATCACGTTGGTGTGGGTGTGGTTGATAGTCTGGGTGGTGGTGATCTTCTTCTTGGTGCGGATGATCTCCGCCGTGATGCAGGGGGAAAAGGTACCGTCTGCCTCCAGGTCAAAGGCGGACTTGCCCACGATAGACCCGTGGGCGAAGCCAAAATTCTTCTCATACGTCTCGCTGACCTGCAAGATGATGCCGTTGGCGTCGGACAGCATCATATCGTCCGCCAGCACCAGGTTGTTCTGTGGACTGAGGATCTCAAACAGGTCGTTCAGGTTAATGTCCTCCGGAAACAGCCGGGAGATACTGGATTCTGCCATAAAACGCCCTCCTTCTCTATTCGCATTTGATTATATGCTATTCATGTGTGAATAGCAAGAGGTATTTCTTCAAAGTTTTAATCGAATTTCAGTCCGTCACGGTATCAGCGTGTGAAAAACTGTTCGTCTATATGCTTTTATGTTCCGCGTAATAGGCCACACTGTCTATTCAACACTGAATAGGCAGTGTGGCCTACACTACTTCCGCTGCTGCGAAAAAGGGATTTTCCAGATAACGCCGCATTTCTTTGGTGGAAACTACCAAATATACGCTGCAAAATACCGTCGAAAAAGCAACAATAATTGGCACGGTAATTGCTACATTATGGAGACAAAAGCATAAATGACCCCACCTAATTTGAAATCAGGAGGAAATTACTATGTCCCAAACAGTACGATTTGAAAAGCAGGACAGCATCGCCATCGTGACCATCGACCGGCCGGAAGCCCTGAATGCCCTGAACGGCGACATCATCACGGAGCTGGAGCAGGTGGTGACGGCGCTGGAGAGCGACCGCGACGTGCGCTGCATGATCCTCACCGGCGAGGGCCGCTCCTTTGTGGCCGGCGCCGACATCGGTGCCCAGTATCCGCTGAACCTGGACGGCGGCCGCCGCTGGGGTCAGCGGGGCAGCGCCCTGTTCCGCCGCATCGAAAAGCTGGAGTTCCCCACCATCGCCGCGGTCAATGGCTTCGCCCTGGGCGGCGGCTGTGAGCTGGCGCTGAGCTGCGACATCATTCTGGCCTCTGAAAAGGCCAAGTTCGGCCAGCCCGAGGTGGGTCTGGGCATCACCCCCGGCTTCTCCGGCACCCAGCGCCTGCCCCGCCGTGTAGGCGTGGCCAAGGCCAAGGAGCTGATCTTCTCCGGCAGGATGATCAAGGCGGACGAGGCCAAGGAGATCGGCCTTGTCAACGCTGTCTACGCCCCGGAAGCCCTCATGGACGGCGCGCTGGAGATGGCCAAGTCCTTCACCAAGAACGCCCCCATCGCCGTGAAGTATGCCAAGGCCTGCATCGACCGGGGCATGCAGATGGACATCGACGACGGCATCGCCGTGGAGAACGAGCTGTTCGCCATGTGCTTCGCCACCGCCGACCAGAAGGAGGGCATGGGCGCGTTCCTGGAGAAGCGTCCCGCCGCCTTCCAGAACAAGTAAGGGGGCCTACCGATGAAGAAAGTACGCATCATCTCCGCCGAGGAGGCCGCTCTGCTGGTCAACGACGGCGACACCATCTCCACCGGCGGCTTCGTCAGCTCCGCCTGCCCCGAAGCCCTCAGCAAGGCGGTGGAAAAGCGGTTTCTGGAGACCGGCCATCCCCGTGACCTGACGCTGTTCTTCGCGGCCGGTCAGGGCCACCGGGACGGCACCGGCGGCGACCACTACGGTCACGAGGGTATGGTCAAGCGCGTCATCGGCGGCCACTGGGACCGCGCCGCCTCTCTGGGCGCGCTGGCGCTGGAGAACAAAATCGAGGCCTACAACCTGCCGCAGGGCGTCATCTCCCATATGTACCGCGACATCGCCGCCCACAAGCTCGGCACCATCACCCATGTGGGCCTGTATACCTTCGTGGATCCCCGCAACGGCGGCGGCAAACTGAACAGCGCCACCACCGAGGATATCGTGAAGATCGTCAACATCGAGGGTCAGGAGCGGCTGCTGTATAAGTCCTTCCCCATCAATGTGGTGTTCGTCCGGGGCAGCTACGCCGACGAGTACGGCAACTGCACCGTTCACCACGAGATCGGCCCCATCGACGTCACCGCCATGACCCAGGCCTGCCGCAACTCCGGCGGTAAGGTCATCGTGCAGGTGGAAAAGGTGGTGCAGGGCGGTACGCTGGATCCCAAGCTGGTGGCTATCCCCGGCATCTATGTGGACGCCATCGTCATCGGCTCCGCCGAGGACAATATGCAGTGTCTGGGCACCCCCTATGACGGAAGCCTCACCGGCGAGTACCGCATCCCCATGGATGCCATTCCCGCCATTCCCCTGGACGCCAAGAAAATCATTGCCCGCCGTGCCGCCATGGAGCTGAAGGGCCATTCCGTGATCAATCTGGGTATCGGCGTCCCGGAAGGCGTCGGTGTTGTGGCCGATCAGGAGGGCATCCGTGATCAGCTCACGCTGTCCATCGAATCCGGCCCCGTGGGCGGTATTCCCTCCTCCGGCGTGGCCTTCGGTACCTCTTTGAATCCCGAGGCGATCCTGGATCAGTCCACCCAGTTCGACGGATACACCGGCGGCAGCCTGGATATCACCTTCCTCGGCCTGGCCGAGGCGGATCGTATGGGCAACATCAACGTATCCAAGTTTGGTGCCCGCGTTTCCGGCGCCGGCGGCTTTATCGACATCACCCAGTCCACCAAAAACGTCGTGTTTTGCGGCACCTTTACCGCCGGCGGCTTAAAGACCGCGGCGGAAAACGGGAAGCTTGTCATCGTGCAGGAGGGCAGAACCGCCAAGCTGGTGGAGCAGGTGCAGCAGATCACCTTCAACGGCCCCTATGCTGCCAAATGCGGACAGCATGTGCTGTACATCACCGAGCGTGCCGTATTTGAACTGCGGCCCGAGGGCATGACCCTTATCGAGATCGCGCCCGGCATCGACCTGCAGACACAGGTGCTTGACCATATGGGCTTCGTACCCCGGATCGCTGACGATCTGAAGCTGATGGACGTCGTCGCCGGTGCGGGCGCGTGCCGACCCCGCAAGGGTGTTTATCAGCGTGGATTTTCCCACATTGGGCACTCCCGCGCACAGCACGCGCACGGTTTTGTTCATGCCGCGGGCGCGCGCCTTTTCCACTGCGGGGCGTGCAAGCCTTTCAAGAGCGGCCAGAATATCCGCCCTGCGGACGCTGCGGCCGCATACGGCCATTACCTCGTGCCCCTTGGCGCGGAATTCCTCAACCCATTCCTTTGTAAGCGCCGGGTCGGCAAGATCCGCCTTATTAAGCACCGTAAGCACCTGCTTGTTTTCAAGCAGACGGTCAAGGTCGGGGTTGCGGGAGCTGTACGGAATACGGGCGTCCAGCATAAGAATCGCTATATCTATAAGACGCAGGTTTTCGCACAGCATACGCTTTGTGGAGGCCATATGTCCGGGATACCAGTTTATCTTCATTATTGTCCTCGCTTGCCCCTTAAAAACGGGGCGTTTTTATTATCCGCCTGCGCAAACCGCCTTCGCGGCCGCGGCGTATAAAGCACAAAATACATATGCTTTGCGTCCCCGGCGGCTCATGCTGCTTTTGCGGCGGTTCTGTAATTATACAATACTTTCCGCACAAATTCCAGTATCAAATTGCACAAACCGTGATTTTTGCCCTTTTTTGCATCACAAATGCGTTTTTGCAGTGCATTTTTGATCCCGTGCGTTAAAAAAGCGGTTAAGGGAAGGCAATCGCATGCGCTGCGGCGCGCTGCTTTTTAAGTCAGCCTTCAAAACAAAAAGGCCCGCCCTTGCAGGCGGGTCACGGCTATCTGCATATGTCGCCCACGCCGCCCAGTATATATTTGGGGCGGTAGGGGAAAAGGTCGGGGGTCTGTATCGTGCTTACACCGGAAAGCACCAAAACGGTATCTATTTCCGATTCGATACCGGAAATTATATCAGTGTCCATGCGGTCCCCCACTATTGCGGCATCGCTACTGCTGCACCCAAGCAGTGATATTCCCGTGCGCATCATCAAAGGATTGGGCTTGCCCAGGTAATAAGCGGTTTTGCCCGTAGCAAGCTCGATAGGCGCAACGAGGGCGCGGCAGGCCGGAATAATGCCGTCCTCGGAGGGCGCGGTCATATCGGAGTTGGTGGCTATCAGCTTGGCTCCCTTGTTTACCAGCTTTACCGCCTTCAGAATGGCGTCGTAATTATAGTTGCGTGTTTCTCCTATTATCACATAGTGCGGGGAAACATCGTCAATGGTTATATCGGCGTCGTACAGCGCGTTTATAAGCCCGGCATCGCCTATAACATAGGCGCGGGCATGCGGAGCCTGCTGCTTAAGAAAGGCGGCCGTGGCCAAAGCGCTTGTGTAAAAGTGCGATTCATCCACATCAAGATTCATGCGCTTGAGCTTCTGACGCAGCTCCCGCGGCGTTTTTTCCGAGGAATTGGTTAAAAACAGATATTTTTTGTTTTCTTTCTGAAGCCAGCTTACAAAATCGTGTACGCCGTCCAGCAGACGGTTGCCGTGATAAATAACGCCGTCCATATCGCATATAAAGCCCTTT
>OLOV01001180.1_pt1 | contig 20988 bp, 18 predicted proteins | sample 1672931 | NCBI WGS metagenome assembly OLOV01 (sample SAMEA3136738, study PRJEB25190) | human gut metagenome | biome: human gut; feature: human-associated habitat; material: faeces | place: Austria | collected 2013
ACGGACAGCGAAGTGCTGAAAATCGCCTGCGCCGGTGCGCCCGGCGGCTGTGCCCGAGCCTGCGCGTCCGAGTGCGCCCGCGCCCAGACCCATGCGGCCGGAAGCGCCCGCGGTGCGCGCGAATCCGCGGCTTTTTCCGCGCGAGGCGGCGCTGCTGGCGCAGACGGGCCTGAATCCGCGCCGCGGGCGCAGCCTGTCCGAGGTTGTGGACGACGGCTGGCGCAAGTCCCGCATCGATCAGCTGGGCGCGCCCGTGCCCGGAAACGCCGGTGGAAAGCCGGTGCTCAGTCCCATCGAGCGCGCCGCGGAGACGGCGAAGAGCGCGTGGGCGCTGCCGGAGGCGCGCGACGGCCTTCTGGATGAGCTTCTGCGGATGGACGGCTTTGCCGACACGGTGTCGCGCCGCTTCCGCGTTCCGCAGAGCGCCCCCGCGACCGGTGCGCAGGTGGACGCGCTGAATTCGATTGAGGAAGAGCGTCTGCGTCTGCTTGGCGAGCTGGACGAGCTGCGCATCCGCCGCATGGAAAAGCGCGCGGAGCTGATGGACGAGGTGCGCGAGACGCACGCGCAGGAGATTGCGCGCGAGGAAAAGCGCATTGAAGCGCTGAAGAAGGAAGCCGAGGCGCGTCTGCGTGCGGCGGAAAGCGCGCGTGCCGCGCAGGCGGAGGCAAACCGGCTGCTGAACGACGCGTCAAAGGAGGCCTTTGAGGGCGATTTCCTTCGATTTGCGATCAACTGCCGCGCCGCGGAGCTGATTCGCGGCTGGGACGGAACCGACCAGAGCGACTATGCCCGCAGTCCGGAGACCTATGAGCCGACGGCCGCGCAGATGGTCAGCGACGTGCGCCGGGCGTTTGAATGCGCCGGGCGGCCGCTTGACAACGACGAAGCCGTAAACCTGCTCGTCTGCCTGGCGCTGGGGCACTTTACCGTGCTTTCCGGCCCGACGGGCTGCGGAAAGAGCTCGATGATTCGCCTGCTCGCCGCGGCGCTTGGTCTCACGGCACCCGGCTCGCGTCGCTTTGCCTGTCTGGACGCGGATGTGAAGAACGCCCGCGAGGACGCGCGCTTCAAGGCGCTCACGCGCTTTGAGGACGACCGCACGCTGCGCGTGGTTATGCTGGACGACGTGAACCGCAGCGCGCAGGACGACCAGTCCCGCGGATTGCTCACGCGCTTTGAGGACGGTGAAAACGAGTCCCTGCGCGTGGTGATGACCGCGCTGGACGACCAGATTGGCTATCCGCTGGATGCACGCCTGCTCGACCGCGCGTTCCTCGTGCGCCTGCCCGCGCCCGATATTGACATGTGGCGCGCCGCGCAGCCTGTGCCCGCGCCCGCGGAGAAAACGCCGTCGCTGGACGCGATTCGGCGCGCGTTCCACCCGGCCACCGAGATTCCCGGCGAGGTGGAGGCCCGCGTACATACGCTGCTGGACAAGCTGAAGGCGCTGCGCATTACCCTTTCCGTGCGCACGCTGGAGGAGATGCATGCCTATTGCGCCGCGGCTATCCCGCTGATGACGGCTTCGCCGAAGAAGGCGCTGGATTACGCGTTCGCGCAGCGCGCCCTGCCGTATATCCTCGCCACGGCGCGGCTGGACGCGCTGAGGAAGCTGCCCGAGCTGCTGTGCGATATGCCGGTTTCGCTGGCGCTGCTTAACTGCCCGCTGCCGCTGCCGCCGCTGTAAACGACGAATCGAACGCCCGCACCGCTCCGAGAATAATCGGAGGATGCGGGCGTTTTTGAATGCGGCGAATTAGATGGTGTGGATGCCGGGGATCGTTATGCGCCGTACTGCGCGTCGTTTTTGGCCAGAAGGTACAGGCAATACTGATTCATGCTGATTCCTTCGCTTCGGGAGTGTTCCGCTAAAGAGCGGTGCAGAGATTTTGGAATGCGCAGCTTGAACTGGCCGGAATATGCGCAGGGGCTTTCCGGTTCGCGAATGGCAAGGCCGTCTTGCAGCGCGGCGGTAAGCCATGCGCGCTTGGCGTCCTCGGCGTTGTGGGCAACGGCTTCCATTGTGTCACCGCTGGTCAGGCAGCCCGGCAGGTCGGGATACGTTCCTACAAAACCGCCCTCGTCGGGGTCGGGAATAATTTCCAGCCGATAGGGCAAGGCCATATATTCTTCAAGCGTTTTCATGTTTGCTTGCCTCGCTTTCTACGATGTCACGTACCATTTCGACGTAAATCTTTTTGATGGGTTCATGCTTGGGAATTGTGATCGGCATGCAGCCGGGTTTGCGAAAGGTATAGTGGCTGCTTCCGCTGCGAGGGGAAAACATCTGGTAACCGCAGCTTTCCAATACCTTGCGCAGTTCGTCAAATCGCAGATCCTTTGAAAGAAGCAGAATCCGTCGGAGCAGCTTTTCCCACTGTGACATTGGATAATCCATCCACATACAATATTATATATGGTGTCACATGCGGTGTCAAGAGGCGCGGCGCAGTTTTGCAGAAGAAAAGAGGAAAGCGCTCCGTGCGCCGGAACGCTTCTTATTTTAATGGGACTGAACTTACGACCCGGCGGCCGTGTCGGGCTGGGCGGCGGGCGGGTCGTCGGGAATGGGGTCGGGCAGAGCGGGGGCGCGGTCGAGCAGGGGACTGCGCTTCTGGATGCGGGCGCAGAGGATGCTCATATCGTCCGGGCGCGCGGCGCGGTTGCGGGACCGGGCTTCCTTCAGCGACGCGGTACAGAACGCGGCTGGGGAGAGGGTGCTCAGGGTCTGGAACCACGCTTCCGCGGCGGGCTCGCCGCCCAGCGCGTTCACAAGGCCGTCCGTCGCCATGATGATGGCGTCGCCGGGGCGCAGGTGCGCGGAGGCGACCGACGGCGTGGCTTCGGCCACCACGCCCACCGGCAGCGACGCGCCCTCGATTCGTCTGGCGGTACGTCCGCGCAGGAGCCACGTCGGCTCGCTGCCGCACTTGTGAAAGCGCGCCGTTCCCGTGACGGGATCGATTTCGCACACGTCCAGCGTGGAAAACGCTTCGCGCCCGCCGTCGGACAGCCGGTTGATGGCGCGGTAGGCGGTGAACTCGTTCAGACCGCATTCCAGAAATTCGCGCGCCAGCGCCAGCGCCCGGCGGGACAGCCTTCGCGCGCCCTCGCCGGTGCCCATGCCGTCGGCCAGCAGCAGGATGACGCGGCCGTCCGGCGCTTTCTCGATTGCGCCGGTGTCGCCGCACGCGCCGCCCTCCGGCGCGGCATGCCGCCGGGAGGCCGTCACGCGCAGTCTGGCGTGCAGGGACGGCTGCGAGGACAGAAGCTGCATGCGCATCCGCGCGGAGAAGCGCTCCGGAATCAGCGGATGCGCGACCGCCGCGCCCAGCAGGAACGCGGCGCGCACATCCCAGCCTAAATAATAGGAAAGCGGAATGCCGATCAGGAACGCGAGCGCGCGCGCCCACGCGCCAACGGCCCACAGCGCGCCCGCGCATCCGGCGGAGATCAGCAGAATCGCGGGCATCAGCGCGCCCTGTCCCTCGATCAGCAGGCCGACACCTGCGGTGAACGCGCCCAGCGCGCCGGCGGCGACTCCGCCGCCGGAGAGCGTGAGCGCGAGCAGCCCCGCGGCGAACAGCCCCGCGGGTTCCCACAGACGGGTTATGCCCGCCACGAGCACGGCGGCGGCAAGGTGCAGGGAGACGCGCTCGTCCGCGGACAGCGTTCGCGCACGCAGACAGTCCCGCCGGAACAGCGGCGTCAGCGCGGGCGCGGCGGCCATGGACAGAAGCGCCGCCAGAACGGCCGTCGCCAGCGGATAAAAGCCCTGATCCAGATGCCGTGCGATCGCGGGCAGCAGACAGCCCATGCCGCCGCTTACCGCCGAGAAGGCTTCGCAGCGCGCCGGGCGCAGCCGAATCAGGATGCGGGCGAGGATGTAGGCGAGGACGCAGCCCAGAAACGCCCCGGGATCGCCCGCCAGCAGACAGCCGCAGAGCGCGCCCGGAAGCACGACGCTCAGCGCCGTGTCCGTCGCGCCCGAAGCCGCGGCCAGCCCCGCCGCGAACGGCGCGGCCCACGGAACCGGCGTAAGCATACCGAAAAACAGCCCGACGATATTGGTGGGGAGGAGCTTCCATGCCCATGTTCGGAGTTGTGAATTCATACGCTTGTCCTCCTGTAATACCACAAGCATATGCGTATTCATCCGTTAAAATTCCATTCAAAACGTCGAATTTCAGACACTTGCGCCCGTTTATCCAAAAATTGGACAATTTCGCCTTTGCGCCCGGTTTTTGAACAGGCAGCTGTGTTTGCCCGTTTTCGGAAGGACGCTCGCGCGGTATACTATAGCCACTGATGAGAGGAGGTGGCATTCATGTCGACACTCAAAACCGTTCGCGCCGCGAAGATCAGCTACATTGTAATGTCCGTGCTGTTCTGCGTGCTGGGCGTGGTTCTGCTGGTAACGCATGAAATGTCCGTTTCTGTGCTGGGCGTGCTGGTCGGCGCGATGCTGATTGCCTTTGGCATCGTGAAGCTGATCGGTTATTTTTCCAGAGACCTGTACCGGCTGGCGTTCCAGTTTGATCTGGCGCTGGGAATCTTTCTGGTCGTGCTGGGGGCGATCATTCTTTTGAATCCCACCCGCGCGATGACGTTCCTGTGCCTGATGCTGGGCATCGCCATCATGGCCGACGGTCTGTTCAAGCTGCAGACGGCGCTGGACGCGCGCCGCTTCGGCCTGCATTCGTGGGGATTGATTCTGGCGTTTGCGCTGCTTACCGGCGCCATCGGCGGCCTGCTGGCGGCGCGCCCGGCGGAAAGCGTGGGCACGCTGACGATCCTCCTGGGGCTGTCGGTGCTGTTTGAAGGGCTGATGAACCTGTGCGTCGCGCTGTTCGCGGTGAAGGTCATCCGCAAGGAGCAGCCCGAGGTTGTGGAAACATGGTTTGAGAGTGAAGATAAAGAAAGGTAGGTTTGGGTATGCGAGCATCCAGAGCGGTCGTAAAGTACCGCGTTCCCATTCTGATTCTTGCGCTGGCGCTGCTGATTCCGTCGTTCTTCGGCATGGTCAACACCCGCATCAATTACGACATGCTGGATTATCTGCCGGACGACATGGACACCGTGACCGGGCAGAACCTTCTGATGGAGGACTTCGGCAAGGGCGCGTTTTCGCTGATTGTGGTGGAGGATATGCCGTCGGCGGATATTCGCCGGACGGCCGAAAAGCTCCGCACGATCGAGCATGTGGAAACCGTCGTGTGCTATGAGGATCTGGCGGATCCCACCATTCCCAAGGCGCTTCTGCCGGAGAGCATTTATAAGGAGTTCAACAGCGGAGACAGCACGCTGATGGCGGTGTTCTTTGACACCTCCACCTCCGCCGACGCGACGATGGACGCTATTCGCGAGGTTCGAAACGCCGTGGGCAAGCAGTGCTTCGTGACCGGCATGAGCGCGCTGGTGACAGACCTCAAGGATCTGTGCGAAGAGGAAGAGCCGGTGTATGTGGCGCTGGCCGTCGTCTGCGCCTGCGCGGCGATGATGCTTCTGCTGGACAGCTGGCTGGTTCCGTTCGTATTCCTGGCCAGCATCGGCATGAGCATCCTGATGAATTTGGGCAGCAACTGGTTCTTGGGCGAAATTTCCTACATAACCAAGGCGCTGGCCGCCGTGCTGCAGCTGGCCGTCACGATGGACTACTCCATCTTCCTGTGGCACAGCTACAACGAAAAGCGCGCGTCGACGGACGATAAGTATGAGGCGATGGCGCAGGCCATTCACGACACGTTCGTGTCTGTGCTGGGCAGCTCCATTACCACCATTGCGGGCTTCATCGCCCTGTGCTTCATGACTTTCACGATGGGCCGCGACTTGGGCATCGTAATGGCCAAGGGCGTGCTGCTGGGCGTCATCGGCTGCGTGACGATTCTGCCGTCTTTGATTCTTCTGCTCGACAAGCTGCTTCAGAAGACGCGCCACCGCGCGCTGATTCCCTCCGGCCGCGGTTTCGCGGAGCGGATTGTGAAGAGGTTCCCCGTGTTCCTCGTGATCTTCGCGCTTCTGGTCGCGCCGGCCTATTATGGATACTCGAAGACCAACGACGAGGTGTACTACGACATGGGCGAATGCCTGCCGCAGGACATCGACTACGTGATCGCGAACAGCAAGCTGCGGGATGAGTTCAACATTGCCTCCACCCACATGATGCTGGTGAACGCCAAGCTGCCCTCCCGCGACGTGCGCGCCATGAAGCGCGAGATGGAGAATGTGGACGGCGTGAAGTACGTGCTGTCGCTGGAAAGCGTGGTCGGCTCCCGCGTGCCGGAGGAGATTCTGCCGGAGAGCGTCACGTCCATCCTGAAGAGCGACCGGTGGGAGCTGATTCTGATCAACTCCGAATACCGCGCCGCGAGCGATCTGGTGAACGATCAGCTGGATGAGCTGAACGCGATTCTCAAGAAATACGATCCCAGCGGCATGCTGATCGGCGAAGCCGGCTGCATGAAGGACATGATCGAGACCACCGGCCACGACTTCCGGGTGGTTAACGCGGTGTCCATCGTGCTGGTGTTTGTGATTATTCTGCTGGTGGAGAAGAGCCTGTCGCTGCCGGTGATTCTGATCGCCGTGATTGAGCTGGCCATCTTCATCAATCTTGGACTGCCGCACTATCTGGGCGAGACGCTGCCGTTCATCGCGCCGATCTGCATCTCGACCATTCAGCTGGGCGCGACGGTCGACTACGCCATACTGATGACCACGCGCTACAAGCAGGAGCGCGCCGCGGGCAAGGATAAGCGCGAGGCGGTAACGATTGCGCTGTCCACGTCCATTCCGTCCATCGTGACCAGCGGCTTCGGCCTGTTCGCCGCCACCTTCGGCGTGGCCGTGTATTCCAACATTGACATTGTAAGCTCCATGTGCATGCTGATGGCGCGCGGCGCGCTGGTAAGCGTGGTCTCGGTTGTGTTTATCCTGCCGGCCATGCTGATGCTGCTGGACGCGGTTGTCCGCCACACCACACTGGGTATGAAGAAAAAAACCACGGGAGGAATTGAGTAATGAAAAAGCGGACGTGCCTGCTTCTTTCCCTGATCCTCGTTTTCTGCGCGGCAGGCGGCGCACTGGCCGAAACGACGAAGGATGAAACGGTTTACGTGCTTGCGAACGCCGAGGGCGAGGCGAAGCGCGTGATCGTGAGCGACTGGCTGACGAATCCCGACGGTGAAAAGGATCTTGCGGACGCGACCACTCTGAAGGACGCGAAGGCCGTGAAGGGCAGCGCCTTCCTGAAGGACGGCGTGTGGTACAACGCCGACGGCGCGGACGTGTATTATCAGGGCGACGCGGAGAACCCGCTGCCGGTGAACCTGACCGTAAGCTACACGCTGGACGGCGAAGCGAAGACCGCCGCCGAAATGACCGGAAAGAGCGGCCGCGTGACCATCCGCGTGGCGTGCGACGTAAAGGAGACGAAGGACGGCGTAAAGGTGCCGTTCGCCGCGCTGACCGCCGCGCTGCTGGACAACGACGTGTTCACGAACATCGAAGTCACCAACGGCAAGTTCCTCGACGACGGCGATCGTACCGTGGTCGTGGGCTGGGCGCTGCCGGGTCTTCAGGAAACGCTGAAGCTGGACGCGGAGACCGTGACGCTGCCCGAATACGTGGAAATTTCCGCGGACGCGAAGAACTTCGAAGCGCCCACCACGCTGACCGTGGTGACCAACGAGCTCCTCAGCGCCGTGGACGTGGATTCCATCGACGCCACCGAGCTTACGGAGAACATCAACAAGCTGAAGGACGGCATGGCGCAGCTGAAGGATGGCGCGAGCCGTCTGGCGGACGGCGTGTCCGCGCTGAAGGACGGCGCGAAGACGCTGGCCGACGGCGCGACGGAGCTGAAGAACGGCGCGGAAGCCCTGAAGGAGGGCGCGAACCCGCTGGGCGACGGCGTATCGCAGCTGAACGACGGCGCGACGGCACTGGAAACCGGCTCCGCGCAGCTGACCGAAGGCCTGAACACCCTGACCGCCAACAACGAAGCGTTGGCGAGCGGCGCGACGAAGCTGTTCGAAACCGTGCTGGGCATCGCGAATACGCAGCTGTCCGCCGCGATGGAGAACGCGCCCACGCTGACCATCGAGAACTATGAGGAAACCCTGACCGCGCTGCTCGACGCGTGCTCCGAGGCGGGCGTTGACAAGCAGCTGCACGATCAGGTGGAAGCCGTTGTGAACCAGAACCGCGCGAAGATCGAGGAAGCCGTTACCGCGAAGGTGCAGGAAACGGTCGCCGCGCAGGTGGAGGAAGCCGTGCGCGAGAACGTCACCGCGCAGGTGCTCGCCGCGATGGACATGACGCCCGATACCTACAAGGCCGCCGTGGAGAGCGGCGCGCTGACCGACGCGCAGAAGAATCAGATTGCTGCGGCCGTGGACGCGCAGATGAAGTCGCAGGAGGTCAAGGCCGTGCTCGCGCAGCAGACCGAGCAGACCATGGGCAGCGACGAGATCAAGGCCACGATCGAGCAGAACGTGAACGAGCAGGTCGAGGCGCTTACGCAGCAGAACATGGCGTCCAAGGACGTGCAGGCCAAGCGCGCCGCCGCGCTGGAGCAGGGTCAGGCCGCCGCGGCCAGCCTTACGGCGCTGAAGGCGCAGCTGGACGACTACCGCACCTTCTATGACGGCCTGAACGCCTACCTCGCCGGTACCGCGCAGGCGGCGAACGGCGCAAGCGAGCTCAAGACCGGCGCGGCGCAGCTGGCCGCGGGCACGGAAGAGCTGAACGGCAAGGTGCCCGCGCTGCTGGAAGGCATCGGCAGCCTGTCGAACGGCATGAACACGCTCACGGAGAACCTCCCGTCGCTCACTGACGGCGTGCAGCAGCTGCTGGACGGCGCAAACGAGCTGAAGGACGGCCTGAACACCTTCGATGAGGAGGGCGTTTCCAAGCTCGTGAGTCTGGTGGAGGATGACCTCGCGGATATGCTCGACCGCGTGAAGGCCGCGCTCAACGCCGCGAACGCCTATACCACCTACACCTCCCTCGGCGAGAACATGACCGGCCGCGTCCGCTTCGTGTGGCGTACCGACGCGAACCAGAAATAACGGACAAACCCGCATAATTAACAGCCGCCGCTCTTCCCGCTTGGGATGACCGGCGGCTGTCACTGGCCTTTCAGGAGGATTAGCCGTATGTATTGTAGTCGCTCGCGAGGAAATTCATGGCTTTGCAGAATTTGCTCAGGAATACCAGCGGGCCGACTATGATCAGGCTGCCGAGAATTCCCCAGAGCCAGAAGGTGCTTGCGCTGATTTTATAGGGAAGGCCGCGGCGCGAAAGCTCCGTGCCCATGCGATTGCAGATGCGATGATTCCACACCAGATTCGCGATTCCGCCCGTGATCGGGCCGACGAGGAAGAACAGCAGGCAGTAATGCATGGTGTGGCGGCCGTCGTGGCTTGAAGCAATCGTGTTGATGTCCGAGGAGATGCGGCTGAGGATTACCAGCGGGTAGATGCCGAGCGTGATCGGGCTGAGCAGAATCAGCTTGAGCATGCTGTAGTTGGATGAAAGCTGGACTGCGGAGCGCTGGGTCGTGGCGACTGCGGACTGGCTCACAAAAATACCCCAATTAGATTATTCAACTCGTCTTGATGCGAGTTTAAAAAATGATATCATATAATAGCTTAAATTTCAATCCTTTTATGTTTATTATAAAAAGTAGAAATGTTAACGTACACAATATTAGATGCAAAAACACAACTAAAAGCAGGGCAAAACGGCCAATTGGTAATAAAACTCGACAAAACCTTTGTGAGACTGTGTGAGAAATGTTTTGCATGGCTCGTTTTGCGGCGCAGCTGCGTGGCGGGCGATACAGGGGAAGAAAAACGGCAGCCGGTAAACACAAAAACATTACAAAGAAAAATGTCCAAAGTTATTGACAAGCCGGGGAGGAAGGAGTATAATACTCATCGTTGTTAAGCGATGAGTGCCTGTAGCTCAGCCGGATAGAGTGTTTGGCTACGAACCAAAAGGTCAGGGGTTCGAATCCCTTCAGGCACGCTGGAAGCATTTGGAGAAATCCGAATGCTTCTTTTTTGCCTGCGTGTATCTTGAAAAGGAACCGTCTCACCGCGAGGCGGTTCCTTTTTGTAGAGGGTCAGGCGAGCCATGTCTGGAGGGTCTGGATACAGGCGATCTGTTCCTCCATGGGGCCGGAGTGTTCCAGCATCAGGCGGCCGGTGTAGGAGATGCGCTTCAGGGTGGCGAGCGCACCGCGCACGTTGACGCTGCCGTGGCCGAGGACGACGGGCTGGGCGAAGACGCCGCTGGGCAGGGCGAACGCCTTTGGGGCGGGCGCGGGCAGGAGGGCGAAGTCCTTCAGATGGACGTGGGCGATGCGATCCTTTACGGCTTCGGCGAAGGCTTCCGCGTCCTCGCCCGCGAAGCAGATGTTGCCAACGTCCAGCACGACGCCTGCGGGGCGGTCGAGCGCGTTCAGGAACGCGAGGAAGGGCTGGATTCCGTTGAACACGTAGCCCTGATCCTCGTATACGCAGCGAACGCCCAGCCTTTCGGCCGCGTCGTAGACCTCGCGGGCGCGCGCGGCGACGACGGGAATCGCTTCCGCCGGGGTGGGGTACGCGGCGCGCGGGCTGAGGCCAGGCAGCAGCGTATGGTGCAGAAGCTCGCAGCCCATTTCGGCGGCGGCGCGCGCCATACGGATCAGGCGCTCGCGCTCCCTGCCGGATTCGTCGTGGTACAGGTCGGCTACGACGGACAGGCAGGGCAGAGCCACGCCCACTTCATCCGCGTGGGCGCGCATGCGCCGGGCGTAGGTATCGTCGTCGAAGTCCGCCGTGCCGAAGGGCTCAAAGGCCGTAAGCCCCAGCTCCTTCGCGCAGTCGATGCCGTCCAGATTGCGCATGCCGGGCTTCGGCAGCGTGAACAGGCCGATTTGGTTCGCGTGCATGGTCATCCTCCGTTTCTGTAGATGGAATGCGGCCGGGCGCGAACGCAAGTCTGCGGGCTTTGGCAGTGTACCCGATTGGATTGCTTCGCGTCATTCTTCGTTTCTGTTGCCGGAATCCGGTTATGCGCGAGCAGGTGCCGGGCTGCGGCAGCGTGAACAGGCCGGGTTGGCTCGCGTCATTCTCCGTTTCTGTCGATGAAACGCGGCCGGGCGCGGACGCAATCCGGACGGCGCGTGCCGGGCTGCGGCAGCGTGAACAGGCCGATTTGGTTCGCGTGCATGGGCATCCTCCGTTTCTGTCGATGGTATGCAGTCAGGCGCGGACGCAATCCAGACGGCACGTGCTGGGCTATGGCAGCGTGAACAGGCCGGGGTGGTTCGCGTGCATGGGCATCCTCTGTTTCTGTTGATGGTATGCAGTCAGGCGCGGACGCAATCCGGACGGCACGTGCCGGGCTGCGGCAGCGTGAACAGGCCGGGTTGGTTCGCGTCATTCTCCGTTTCTGTCGATGGAATGCGGCCGGGCGCGAACGCACGAAGCGCCCGCGCCCGGTGGGGTGGGTTACACGTCTCTGGTTTTCAGGGTCACACTGTGATGGTACGGCGTGAAGGCCGTCATGGCGATGAAGAAATGATCGTCGTCCACGCCGAGCGTGCCGCGAAGGCGCTCGCCCGCGTGATGCGCACGGAAGCCGCCCTGCACGGCGAAGCCGGAGTGATCGTCGAAGATATATTCGGAATCGCCCTTCTGGAAGAAGTAGTCGCCGCCGTGCGCGCGGGCGATCACGTTTTCCGTCAGATAGTGTCCATTCGGCTCAAACAGAATCTCCAGCTTGCCGGGGATGTTTTCGCAGCCCTCGCCGGATACGTCCAGCGTCATGCCGTCGGCGTACAGATGGATGCGCACGGCCATGTCAAAGTCCTGCATCGCGACGTTTTCACGCTTGGAATGATCCATCTTCGTCCAGTCACTGGTTTCGGGCTTCTCGGGCAGCGGGCGCTTGTAGCCCCAGCGGTCATGGAAGCGCAGCTCGTAGCCGTCGTCGGTCTGCGTGAGCGTCTGCGCGGCGAACTGGCCGCGGGCGAAGAAGGAACCCGCCATGCGCACGTAGCCCGCGTGGTTCTTATACTGGAACTTGATGAACACCGGACGCTCCTTAACGATCGTCAGCGCGAAATCGCCCTCGCGGAAGCGCGCCACGCCGCTGGCTTCGTAGAAGCGGTTATAGTTGAAGCTCGGCGCGGCCGGCTGAATTTCTGCAAGGCGCGCGCGGAGGCCGGGGTTCAGAATCAGCTCGGAGAACTGTTCGCAGTACGGCGCGCAGGGGCGCTTTTCGAGCTGCTCCAGCATGCGATCCGCGACCCACGCGAAGTCGCCGTCGCCGGTCACCAGCGCCATTTGCAGAAAATTGCTGTAGTACATCGTCCAGTCGGGCGCTTTGCCCACATCCTGCCGGCGGGAGTTGATGGTGGAAATCGTGTTGTCCGGCTCGATATAGGTGAGGATCATGCGCAGGTTGCGCTTCACGTGCTCGTACAGCTCGGGCATGTCCAGCTCGCGCGCCATCATGCTCAGCGAGCGGTCGCAGATGGCGTTGTACACGCCGGAGGAGCGCTCGGTGTATTCGCCGTTTTCGTCGCAGTCAATGCCCTCGCGCAGGAAGTCGTCGATGTGCGCGCGGCAGTCCTCGCGCCCCAGCAGCCGCCAGCAATACGCCAGCGCCGCACTGATGACCCAGCGGTGGTTGGGCGTGTGGAAGCCCAGATTTACCATCGCGTCCGCTGCGCCGTTCAGATAGCGCAGAATTTCGGTCTCCAGTTCGTCCTCGGCGGGGGTGTGGCGCGTGAGCGCCTTCATGACCTTGTACGCCGGGCCGAGCTCGTGCACGGTGAAGCCGGTCTCCGCGGAATCGTGGAAGTTCGTTTCCAGCAGGTCGAGCGAGCCGTCCTCGTGCTGGCGGGCGTTCGTCCAGCGCATGGACAGAAGCGCGCGGCGAAGGAGCGCGTCGTCGTGATAGTAGCGGGAGTCGGGCGTGTAGTACGCCTCCACGAACTGCTTCGTCAGCGAAATGCCGGTGCAGGGCTCGTTGTAGCCGCGCGCGACGTCCCAGAACGTGCCATAGCTGGAGCTGTTTTCGTCCAGGCATTGCAGGCGAAGGCTGCTCTCCACACACTTGTCCATAAACCGTACGTTGGCCAGATAATGATTCAGCATTTTAAATTCCTACCTCTCCATGGTTTTCACGGACACATGCCCGTGATACGGCGTGAAGGCGGTCATGGCGATGAAGAAATGATCGTCGTCTGCGCCGAGCGTGCCGCGAAGATGTTCGCCCGCGTGATGCGCACGGAAGCCGCCCTGCACGGCGAAGCCGGAGTGATCGTCGAAGATATATTCGGAATCGCCCTTCTGGAAGAAGTAGTCGCCGCCGTGCGCGCGGGCGATCACGTTTTCCGTCAGATAGTGTCCATTCGGCTCAAACAGAATCTCCAGCTTGCCGGGGATGTTTTCGCAGCCCTCGCCGGATACGTCCAGCGTCATGCCGTCGGCGTACAGATGGATGCGCACGGCCATGTCAAAGTCCTGCATCGCGACGTTTTCACGCTTGGAATGATCCATCTTCGTCCAGTCACTGGTTTCGGGCTTCTCGGGCAGCGGGCGCTTGTAGCCCCAGCGGTCATGGAAGCGCAGCTCGTAGCCGTCGTCGGTCTGCGTGAGCGTCTGCGCGGCGAACTGGCCGCGGGCGAAGAAGGAACCCGCCATGCGCACGTAGCCCGCGTGGTTCTTATACTGGAACTTGATGAACACCGGACGCTCCTTAACGATCGTCAGCGCGAAATCGCCCTCGCGGAAGCGCGCCACGCCGCTGGCTTCGTAGAAGCGGTTATAGTTGAAGCTCGGCGCGGCCGGCTGAATTTCTGCAAGGCGCGCGCGGAGGCCGGGGTTCAGAATCAGCTCGGAGAACTGTTCGCAGTACGGCGCGCAGGGGCGCTTTTCGAGCTGCTCCAGCATGCGATCCGCGACCCACGCGAAGTCGCCGTCGCCGGTCACCAGCGCCATTTGCAGAAAATTGCTGTAGTACATCGTCCAGTCGGGCGCTTTGCCCACATCCTGCCGGCGGGAGTTGATGGTGGAAATCGTGTTGTCCGGCTCGATATAGGTGAGGATCATGCGCAGGTTGCGCTTCACGTACTCGCGCAGCTCGGGCATGTTCAGCTCGCGCGCCATGACCAGCAGGGAGCGGTTGCACACAAAGTTGTAGTTTCCGGCGGAGCGCTCGGTGTATTCGCCGTTTTCGTCGCAGTCGATGCCCTCGCGCAGGAAATCGTCGATGTGCGCGCGGCAGTCCTCGCGCCCCAGCAGGTGCCAGCAGTAGGCCAGCGACGCGCTGATTGCCCAGCGGTGGTTGGGCGTGTGGAAGCCCAGATTCACCATGGCGTCCGCCGCGCCGTTCAGGTAGCGCCGCACGGCGGCCTCCAGCGCGTCCTCCGCCGGAGTGTGACGGGAAAGCGTCTTCAGCACCTTGTACGCCGGGCCCAGATCGTACACGCTGAACGCGCTTTCGCAGGAATCGTGAAAATTGGTCTCCGGAAGGTCGATCGAGCCGTCCGCGTACTGACGGGAAATCGAATATTCCACGGCCAGCCGCGCGCGCTCAAGCAACCGCGCGTCGCCAGAGAATTTCGATTCCGGCGCGTAATACGCTTCGATCAGCTGCTTCGTCATATGCACGCCGCCGATGGCCAGATCCAGCCCTCGCGCCACGTCCCAGAACGTGCCGCGGCACGGACTGTTCGCCTCCGTGCGCTGCAATTCGAAAAGCCGCGCCACGTTGGCGTCCAGAAGTCGAACGTTTGCAAGATAGTGATTTTGCATGATGCTTCCCCCGTTATTTCCGTGTGGATTCGGGAAAATGATAGCATGCGCCCCCGTTCATGTCAACCGTGAACGGGGGCACAGCGTTTGATTTGCAAACTGCTTCGGCCTTGTTGCAATGTGAAATTTTACTGGCCTGCGCTCTCCGCCCAGCTGCCGTTGGTAAAGACGTCGGCGGTCGTGCCGTCGGCGCGGTGGCCGACGATGTGCAGGTCGTCCGAGCCGACCATGAAGTCCACGTGAATCAGCGAATCGTTGACGCCGCGCTTCAGAAGCTCGTCCTGCGACAGCTCCAGATAGCCGTCCAGCACCTCGCCGAAGCCCTGCCCGACCGCCATATGGCAGCAGGCGTTTTCGTCGAACAGCGTGTTGAGGAACAGAAGGCCGGTCTGGTTGATCGGCGATTCCTTCGGCACCAGCGCCACCTCGCCCAGCATCGAAGCGCCCTCGTCCATGTGGAACATCTTTTCGAGAATCTCGCCGCCCTTCTTTGCGCTGCACGAAACCACGCGGCCGTTCTCAAAGCGCACCGTGAAATCCTCGATCAACTGTCCCGCCCAGCTCAGCGGCTTGGTCGCGACCAGCGTGCCCTCGCAGTTGCCGCGCATGGGGCTGGTGAAGACCTCCTCGGTGGGCATGTTGGGCACATAATACGCGCCGTTTTCGTGGTTCACGTCGCCCGCGCCGCACCATTTCGCGCCCGGAATCAGGCCGACGCGGAAGTGCGTGCCGTTCGAGCTTTCATAGGTGAGATGCGTGAAGTTCTGCGCGTTCAGCCAGCGCGCCCGCGCTTCGCACGCGGCGCTGTGCGCCTGCCAGATTTCCACCGGGTCTTCCTCGCGATCCAGATACACGCAGTGCAGAATCGCGTCCCACAGCCGGCGCACGGCCTCGTCCTCCGGAAGCTGCGGGAACACCTTGCGCGCCCACGCCGGGGACGCGGCGGCGACGATCAGCCACTGGTGACGGCCGTCGATGCGGTCGCGATACGGCTTCAGCACCTTCGCGCGCATGCGGCGAACCTCGGAAAGCACGTCGGCGGAAATGCCGCGCAGCTCGTCCGGGTCGGCGGAGGCGATCATGATGCGCACGGGAAGCGTCTCGGCCATTTCCTTCGCGCGCGCTTCCTCCCATTCGCGCACCGTGCCCAGCGTCTGCGCGTCGGCATACTGATAGTGCAGCCGGTTTACCGGGCCGTAGTTCCACGTGACGTCCACGTACTTCGCGCCCGCCTTATAGCATTCCTCCACGACCGCGCGCACCAGCTCCGCCTGGTCGAGCTCCGCGGTTACGCGAACATCCTGCCCCTTTTGCACGTTCGCGCCGATGCGAACGATCACGCGCGCGTATTTTTCAAAATCGATGTGTCCCATATGTGTGTCCTCCCTGTCTGTACGTTTCCGTTTATACCGAAATGCGGGCGGTTACCGGTCGGCCTCTTCCAGAAGAATCCGTTCGCGGAAGCCGCCGCATGCAGCCTCTTTTTTCGCGCGCGCCGCTTCCAGCGCTTCCAGACTCCATCCGCGCGCCAGCGCCGCGGCGCGAACGACCTCCAGCACGTCCGCCAGCTCCTCCAGCGTCTTGTCCTGCTGATACTCGCGCATTTCCTCGTTCAGCTTTTCGTCCAGCATCAGCAGATATTCTGCTTCCGAAAGCCTGCGAACGCGGCATTTGCGGCCGTCCTGTTCAATGATCTGCGGAATCCTGTCTCGAACGAGCTTGTGATAGCGAACGGTTGACATGAATAACGCCTCCCATCGATAATGAATGTTTCCGTTTCAAGAAAAGTGTATCACGCGGCGCGGTTCGTGTCAACCGTGCCGGAAGGAAACCGATTATTCGCGAACGTCGCGCTGCGTGAAGTCGATGTGGATGGCCGTGCCGCGCCCCGGCTCGGATTCGGCGGAAATGGCGTGGCCGAGCTTCGTGAGCACCTTTTTGCTCAGATACAGCCCGATGCCGCTCGCCTTCAGGTCGCTGCGCCCGTTGAGCCCCGTGTAGCCCTTTTCGAACACGCGCGGCAGATCCTCCGGCGCGATGCCGATGCCCGTGTCCTGAATCGTGAGCGTGTTCGGCGCGGAGCGGTAAATGTGAATGCCGCCCTCGGGCGTATACTTGAGCGCGTTTGAAAGAATCTGCTCCAGCACGAATACCAGCCATTTTTCGTCGCTCACGGCGGAAAGTCCGGTTTCTTCATAGTTCAGCTTCAGCCTGCGCGCGATGAACTCCCCGGCGAACGGCCGCACGGCGCGCTTCACCGCGTCGTCGATGCAGAGCCTGCGCAGCAGATAATCCGTCGACGGCGATTCCACGCGCAGATAGGCCATCACCATTTCCGCATAGCGTTCCACGCGCATCAGGTCGCTTAAAAGCCTTCGCGAAAGCGGCGAGTCCTCGTTTTTCAGGTTCAGGCGCATGGCGGCGATGGGCGTTTTGATCTGATGCGCCCACGTGGTATAGTAGTCGCACATGTCCTGATAGCGCCGATCCTGCTGCGTCTGCCGCTCGGCTTCGCGCGCTTCCAGCAGCTGAAGCAGCGCCTGATAGTCCGCCTCCAGCGCGTCGGCGGGCGCGGGCAGCTCCAGCGTCATTCCCTCCTGAAAGTTCAAAAGCCGCGCAAGCTGCGCGTGCCGCCGCCGGAATTTCAGAAAATCCGCCGTGAACGCGCACAGGCCGATCAGCGCGGCCAGCGCCGAGGGATATAAAAGCGCCTGCTTCGGCAGTCCATACAGAAAAAATATCAGCGGGAACGCGAGCAGCGCCGCCGCGAACGAACAGAGGATCAGGCGGCGGGAATGCAGATAATGAAGAAAGAACCGCATGCGCGCCTCCTATTCGATGATGTAGCCCACGCCGAAGCGCGTGGCGATGAAGCCGGTCAGCCCGGCCGCGTCCAGCTTTTTGCGCAGGCGGTTCACGTTCACCGTCAGCGTGTTTTCGTCCACAAAGCTGTCCGTTTCCCACAGGCGCTCCATCAGCTTTTCGCGGCTCACCACATTCCCGCGCTTCTCCATCAGCGCCAGCAGGATGCGAAACTCGTTGCGCGTGAGATCGATCGTCTTTCCTTCATATTTCAGCGCGCCGCTGCCGGCGTCCAGCACCGCGCCGCGATGCGCGAGCAGCGGAGACGGCTGCGCGAAGTCGTAGGTGCGCCGAAGCAGCGCCTGAATTTTCGCCATCAGCACGCTCATGTCAAACGGCTTGGCGATAAAATCGTCGCCGCCCATGTTCATCGCCATCACGATGTTCATGTTGTCCGCCGCCGAGGACAGGAAGATGATCGGCACGCGCGAGGTCTTGCGGATTTCGCTGCACCAGTAATAGCCGCTGAAAAACGGAAGGCCGATGTCCATCAGCACGATGTGCGGCTGAAACTGGGCGACCTCTCCGGCCACGTCGCGAAAGTCCGATGCGATGCGCACGTCAAACGCCCACCTCTCCGCCTGTGAGGCCACCGCCTCGGCAATGCCCCGGTCGTCCTCCACGATGAAAATCTTCTGCATCCGCGTTCCCTCCGGCTTCTGTTTCGCCTACAGTATACCACACAATCCGTCGCCTGAAAAGCGCCGCCGTTTGAATCAACAGCGGCGCGGGGAAAATCATACTCTTCAAATCAGCTCCGGAGGGGATTTTCTGGTCATGCGGGAGATGGCGAGGGAGGAAGGAGGGCGGAGGAGTGCGGCAGTGCTGCTTATGGCGGTGTTCATGACCTCGGAGACGAAGGAGACTTTGGATGGTCGCGTTCATGGCCGGCAGGCCAATAGTCGCGCGATGATGGCGGCTATTACGAGAGGGAGAAAGACAGATACACAAACAACGCCGCGAGAGAGGTCGCGCAGGCTGTGATACAGGGTGGGCGGGCCGTCAGCCAGCCGATCAGGCTGCCGGAGAAGCTGGCGGAACGGAGTTATTCGTCCGCCGCCTCCTTCATGTGCCCGCTGTCCATGCGGTATACGATGTCCGCGACTTTTGCAACCTCCGGATCGTGCGTAACCACCAGCACGCAGCAATGCTCTTCGTGTGCCAGCCGCGCGAGCAGCTGCACGATCTGCGAGCTGTTTTCGGTATCCAGATTGCCGGTAGGCTCATCCGCGAGGATGATTTCCGCGCCGACGGCCAGCGTGCGGGCGATGGCAACGCGCTGCTGCTCGCCGCCGGACAGCATGGCGGGCAGACGCTTCCAGTAGTCCTCGTTCAATCCGACCCGCGCCAGTGCGTCCTGCGCGCGCGTCCGCGCGTCGGCGTCGGAAACGCCTGCGAGCTTCAGCGGATACATGACGTTCTCGCGCACGGTCATCAGCGGGAACAGATTGTAGCTTTGATAAATCACCGAAGCCCGGCTGCGGCGGTAGAGGTCTACGTCCAGTTCCCGCAGGTCGCGGCCGTCTACCAGTACGCAGCCGCTCTGCGGCTTTTCCAGACCGGCCAGCAGAGAGAGAAGCGTGGTTTTTCCGCTTCCGCTTTTGCCCACCAGCGCGTAAAATACGCCGGCCTCCCAGTCGCAGGTAACGTCCTTCACCGCCTGCACGGTCTGATATTTTGTTTTGTATGAGTAGCAGAGCTCCTGTGCGGATAAGATGGACATTCTATTCAACCTCCCTCAAAATTCGAATTCCGTTTCCGTTCGCCGCGGTCAGACAGGCCGCCGCCGCGCCCGCTTCCATTGCCAGCAGAACGGCAATGGCGATCGGTATGTGAAGCGCCGCGCTTCCTGTGAAAATGGAAGCCGCCGCGGCAAGCGCCAGACCCGGCAGATAGACAAGCAGCGTCTCGATGACCCCGATGCCAACGACCTGACTCTTTCGAGTGCCGAGCGAGCGGGCGACGGCAAGCTCGCGCCTGCGCACATGGAAGTAGAAGAAGCCCGCGATAGCGCCGATGGCAACCTCGATAAACGCGAAAATCGGGCGAAGCCGATAAAGCGTCTGGAGATTGCGGTTCAGGGCGTTCAGCGTGGCGCGCAGCGTCTCATCGTGAATTGTTACGGAATGCTGCATGATGAAATGCGTCGACGCGCCCGGCAGCTGCGTACCCTTCCCGGAGGGATCCGGCTCCGCGAAGTGACGAGCCAGAAGCACGCGGAATTCGTCCAGCTCCCGGTTATTTCGAACGGTGGCTGACAGGCTGTCACCCACGATGAAGCCGTTTACCTCCACCTGAAGCGCCGCGACTATGGAATAAGGGCAGTAGATCGCCTGTGAGTCGGTTTGGTAGGTTCCGGCTACGCGCAGGCGCGTTTTCTCTGCGCTTTCCTTCTGAGCCTTGGGGGCCATCCGCGCGGTGAGAGAAACGGTGTAGATTCCGTCCGCGTCCGGCGTCAGCGTTTCCAGCATGGATGCCGGAACCACGCACAACGGCTCGGAGGAAGCGAAAAGCGACGCGTCAAAGCCATCCAGATAGGCGACTGGCGCACCGGAAACGGGAAGCAATGCCGGCGCGGCCTCCACAGCGGTGAGACCGAACAACTGATTCTGTTCGTCGAAGCCGGAGCCGGCGTTGTAATACATGCTCGCCTTCAAGCGTACGTCTTTTACGTAGGTGGAAAACGCCCGGGGCTGCAGCACAGCGCGAACGCTGTATTTTTCGGAAAGGAAATAATCAATTTCATAATCGAAGATTTCCAGATGATCTGTCTGCGTGCCGGTGATGTTGGAAAGAACCAGCGTTACGGGAATTACGTCGTAGGCGGTGTCTATGTCCCGTTCCTTCTGCTGAAGAAAGCCCTCGAAAAATGCAAAGAACGCGCACAGAAGCGCCACCAGCAAAACGAGACTCAAAGCCTGCCATGGCGCGCGTTTCAGTCGTGTTCGCTCGTAAAAGCCGATAATCATGGGCGGTGACCTCTCTTTCGGGTAGAAATAAGGCATGGCTATTTTGGCACCGAAGCTACTGTTTAACCGCAGCGCCGGAGAAAAGCAATTTCATGCGCATTCGCCACAGCCCGGCATGCAGCGGGATAATCGGGGCGCTGGCTCGTAGAAGCATATACCTGAAACCTCCTGAGCGGGTCGGTTCTTGCTGAAACAACATGCGGCGCATCGGTCAAAATAGATTGTATGACTATCCTGTATCGCCGCGGGTCATCCCTTTCGAATCAGCTCCAGCGGGGACTTTCGGGTCATGCGGGAGATGGTGAGGAAGGAGAGGAGGGCGGCGAAGGCGCATT